>Ga0065711_1005822_pt1 | contig 19053 bp, 11 predicted proteins | sample Hoacrofraction12_FD_59098 | JGI IMG/M metagenome (GOLD analysis project Ga0065711, IMG submission 59098) | Hoatzin crop microbial communities from Cojedes, Venezuela - Epithelial fraction 12 v2 (version 2) | ecosystem: Host-associated > Birds > Digestive system > Esophagus > Crop | place... | reverse complement strand
CCCAGGCCATAAGTAGATGTAGTACCACAAGACCTTTTAAAAAAAAGAAAAAAAAAAAAAAATCAAATTAACTTTTCTCCAGAAATTCTAGAGACAGTTTAAACCACCACCATATATTGCTTGCACATTAATGTATACCCACTTTGATGGGTAAAGAAAATGATCTAACAGTTTATACATCCAATATACATTTAATAATTTAACAATTCCTTCATTGGATGTACAATTTGCCAAGCTCCAGAAGTGAACAATTCAGTCATTGCTTTAGATCCCTTTCATGATTTAACTCTTCAGGGTCACCAAGGTAATTGCCACACTTCTGTTAATGAATTTGTTGACAATCAAAAATTCTTCTGTTCTTGAAAAACTTGTTCAGAAATAGGATGCGTGCAGTAGCAAGTATCCAGCAATAATTCCAACGCTATATAGATTAAGCCCTTCATGGCAGCAACTTTGTTATTAAAGACACTGTGTAACAATCCAAAAAAAAGAGAGAGAAAGCCATAACTCCACTGTAAACCACTCAGATTAGGAGTGTGCCTTCCTTGAGAAATCTAATTAGGGTTTGTTTCAGGTTTTTTCTTTCCTTTTTTCAATCAATCAAGTGTATACCAATTCCATAACTTGCAGACCTCCTTAGCCATTGGATTCCCCACCACCTTGCAGTCTAGTGAACTCCGAGAGAAACTTCCCTCCTTCTGCATCCTGGGTTTAATTTTTTTTTAAACTATTTTCGAATTGTCTGGGGACTCAGTTACTCTTTGCACCTATTAAGATCAATATTGACAAGGATCTCAGAATGCCATAATACATCGGTTTGGTACATGAACCAAGAAAATGACAGTCAGTTTAAACTCACACAAGGGACCACAGTCTATAGTTGCTATCATAACTAACTTTGCTCATATCCCATATTTCACATTAGCTTATATGCCTAGAGTAGCAGCAAGCACTTCAATGAGCCTTGTAGTACAAACCTATCCCATGTTCCCCCTCTGAATTTATTCAGCTCTAGTTAAAGTAGCTACAAATGAAAATTATAGCTTTTACCTTCTACAGTTGTGTAGTGTGGCCTTGGATTTAATGAACTTACCTTGGGAGGATGCATATGGTTCAGTATAATGACCATTGTAATGCAGCTGAGGTGGTGGAGGCATCATATAAGGCTGAGGCTTGGGCTAAGAAAGCAAGTGGTTTTTTGTTAGTTAAAAACTCATGATTTATTTTAAAAATAAGTGTTGAAGATTTTTTTACATATAATGTATGTTATATAAATAATGTATAATATACCTATGTACACACAAAGTCTTAGTCTTAAACCATTTCTCTAAATCTGCAATACAAGTTTCTCCTGTGAGATCATACAAGAAATAATAAAACAAAAAGAAAACAATACCAAAACAGCACACCGCCAACCCAAAACTGCATCTTGCCATCTGACATCTAAGAGAGTCTCATAGATGAGTCTCTTAAGAGGTAGAGCAACGAAACTAAAAATAGAAGTGTTTAAAATATTTTTCATTGCAATTAATTTAATTCCATTATTTGGATATTACACAGCAGCTTTTTCTACAAACCAGAAACAGTTCCTCACATACCAGACTCATCCTTTTCACTGCTCATTTTATTTCATTGAGGAAAACTAGTGTCTGATTCAAAGTGAACTGAAATTCATAAAAATGCAAATATAAAACTATTTCCTCTCCTTACCATAGACATCCTGGATGAAGACCGCCTTCTAACAGGATTCACTGTAATGGGCTGGGTTTGTCTACAGAAGAAATTTTACGGTGAGAAATTATTCTTAACACCACCAAGACCTATTCCAAACCTTGGAAAGTTCTTCCAAGTTCAGTTAAAATTATTACTCTACATTTCTTGGATCCAGGCCCTGTGTTAAATAGTTCTCCCCAACAGTCTCAAAAGGAGAGAGCTCTGTGCATAAACCACCATCGCAGACAGTGTGTGCAGAGTAACAAAACCACAATCAAAATACCTCAGTTTTTCTTTGCCTCTGTTTTGTGAAGCACAAAAAGGAGGTGTCCCTGAAGCACTGCAGCAGGGCAGAAAAAGCAGCAGAGTAACTGGGGACTAGTTCCAAATTTGAACACCATATAAGATCTCATACTGCAAGTTACCTGTTCTACAAGATCAGACATAAAATCATTTACAGAATGTAACATTACAGATGTTACAGGAACTGGAAAGCACAACTATACTGCATGAGCATCTGTATCTTCTAAGATTCAAGCTACTGGTAATAAATTTTCATAATTTGTTGGATTGCCTCCATGTAAGGTTCAGAAACCTTAAGCTCCTTTTTCCCCACCCTATACTGCACCTGTACTCTGCATCTTGCAGCAAGACAGAGGTCAAAAGACAGCAGAATAATACAACTGGGGAAACTGACAGATTTCAGAAAGAAAGATGATTTTTCAGCTCACCCTTTGGGAAGTGAAGGACGAGAAAGGATTGGAAAGCGTGGAAGGGAAAGAATGAGGGAAGATTTCTGAGACCCCTCCTCAGGTGGAGAGTCCAGGGAGTCTCTAAAGACAAGGTAAGTACAGATAAAGAAAAAAAAAAATCTGAACTTAATACAGGCATGCATAAGACAATTTTCAGTAGCAGGACCAGGTGACAGGGAATCTCAGAGTACAGATAATCAGAAAAGTTTTTTTGAGGACTTTACCTTTTAATAAAACTATGGTGTGGTGAAACAGTTAAAATAAGTAATCCTAGAGACTGACATTCAATACAGAACTATTGAACTAACATTATTCAGACAGCAATGCTCAAGTCCCACTAACACACTACTTGCACCAATACTTCTTATCCCTCTCAAAAGGCAGCCAGGTTTACAAGCTTGGAGGTATGAAGTCTACTCTGTTCCAAATTATTCTTACTTGTCTAAAATTAATTAGCATTAAATACACTAGCCAGTCCTCTGTGGCACAAAATATTCCATCATCTTTCCACTGGCCTCAGCAAATCTTGGACCAACCCCTCCATAGCTATCTTCTTGTGTACAAAGAAGAGGAACCGAACATTTGAGAATCACGCTTTTTTATGACAGACTGTTCACTGGGTCTAATTCTCTATTCTTTGACTGAAGTAACTTAACTGAAGGAAAGCTGTAGCCGTGGAGTAGCTCAGATTCCAGCCCTTGATTTACAAGTTGGAGACCAGCCCATTTAAATTTAATTTCATGAATTGTATTACTTTGCACTGGTGCTACTTGAGCTATACAGATTCCATGGATATCCAAAGGACCACATACCTCTCAGCTGTCAATCCAGCACATTTCAGGAGTGCTTCACATACACTTCCTGCCCTTTTAAAGGCCTCTAGCGTGTCCTTTCAGAGCAGTTCATGCAAACCCAGGCCAAAATCCCAGTGATTCCAATAACTCACAAACATTCTAGCAATAGTAGCCCGGAAAGCAGCTAAAGTCACTCACAACACTGAGATCCACTGCAGGGGCCAAACACTATTACTTTTGGTAAGATTTCAATGTTTAATATTGTCCTCTGTTACAAGGCAGAACATGTTTGAGAAACTGGTGATGTGTTTTCTCAAAAAAGATTAAGAAAAAAACCCCAAGTCATTAATTACTACCATCTAAAAAGGATAGTAAAGACATTACAGAGGTTATAAAAGATTTCACTTCCCAATGGAAGTTTCAAGGGCACCAAGCGTTCTGCTAATGTATTCTACTTACAGGCTGCACTTATTTAGTCTGTAAAATTTGTGTCTAGCCACACACATCCTCCACACGTATTTTGCTGTTTCCATATCTTCCTGCCAAAAAACCAAACCAAAATTTGCATATTAGGCCAAATATACATACCCGTTACTTTCTTTCACACAAGCCACTGACATCTTTAAGAGTAAAGTAGCATTGACCAATTTTGTTTTAATATAACTTCATTACTGTCACCAGGTTTTCCCTAAAACTGTGCCTTGCAGGCCTGAAAAATGCACTCTAGCCTAACAATTTTATTACATGTATGAAACTTGAAAGTAGAAGCCTTTTGTTGAAGACACTCCTATCAGTTATAACACTAACACAATTTACAGTGTACATATATATATATCATGCTGTAATATTGTCAACAGCTGCCTTCTTGACAAAGGCAACTGACAGATGCTACATAAAATGAATTCTGCAAGGAACGCCACAGCCCATTCAGCAAAGCTCTAAGACCATTGTTAAATCAGCAGCATTTATAAATAAAAGTCAAAAAAACATGCTAGAAATTTTACTGGAATGAATGAAAATGTTTATGACCACCTGAACAAAATGTTCTCAGCATAAAGGTCAGATAGCCAAAGCTCAGACTGGTGAGATTTTTAATGCCTTCCCACAGAAAGCTAGCCAGAGACAGTATTATTACTTATGACTCACTCATACAGTTCAAATTTGCTAAATATATAAAAAGAAATTTTTACCCTTTGAGTTAAATTAGCAGTCTTAATTAGTGTTTTTATTTACTGATGCTTTAGTGAAAAAAATAAAAGTAAAATTCTACTTACAGTTTGGAATTGGATTGTCTCTTCTTTGTTTGCCAGCTCTAATGCAAAAAAGGATTTGTTGTGGGACATGTTGGCTATATCATGCCACCTGCAGACAAAAGGGACAGAACATGACTGGAAAGCTCTTATTTTCAAACCACAGAAAATACAACAGAACACCAGAACCACCACCAAGAATATGGACAAAGAACTGAGGACAAATAAAAAGTTCATCAGTCTATCTGAACAAGTTGCAGACCACCACTTCCATATCCATTAAATGACTGCTGAAAGGAAAATATGCATGTGACTAACACTTTTGAAGATGCGCAACATGTACAGTATTAAGTTTACTACTCATCTTCCACTTGAAATTCTTTCAAGTGTTCATTTTTAAGAAAGAAAAAATCAGATTTAGACAAATCCAGTTATCAGTAAATTATAACATACTGACCTCTAAAGGTATCTATACGACTTCCATTTCCATTATATACATATTGCTGATAGCATTTTCTATAGCTGCTCACCATCATACGCATGAGGCAGAGAAACATTAATGTCCCCATTCTGATGAAGAACAAAGACCCCTCGAATTTAATGCCTTGGTTCATAGGCACTTATGGGGGCAATTATGAAACTACTTGAAACAACCTGAAGCATAACCCAACCTTTGTAAATTGTACTAGTGGGTCACTTGTGTATGCTTTTTTGCTGCCCAAATACCATGATATATGTATCCCCATTAGAACTGCCCATAGTCATATAACAAATAAGCAATAGAGCAGAAAACTGGATCCTGAAATTGGAATAGTAATACTTTCTGATGCTCTCCAATGGTCAACAATTTTCTTATGTTTACATAGACACTGCATCCACAATTCTTTGGGAAATTATGTGAAATGCATGGACAAAGCTTTATTCCTCTCCCCTGAGTGCTTGGAAAGTCAGAGCTGTTATTTCATTCTGCAAGAAAGTAGAGCAGGGCACTTCTACCACTCCACACAACTAAAGAATCTGGCATCAGCTCTCCTATCAGCAGTACAAATAAATATTTTTTTATGAATGACAGTTCATGGTACTGAATTTATAACTTCTATTAAACAAAACCACTAACAGAAAGAAGCACAGGTGCTACTTTCTTTAACCCCAGAAATTCACCATGAGTGCCAGGAACGGTTGGACCCTGGGATTTCAAGATTCTGTTCATATTCAGCCAAAAATTCAATTCTAGAAGATTAAAATTCACTAAGAATAAAGCCTTTCTTGCTCTAATGGTAACTATCAATTACTAAGATTCATAAAAAAACTTCCTCGATATGTATTTTTTTAAATTTATTCCAAATTCTGTGCAAAGATGCCCAATCAACCCCTCCTGAAGTCAGTGGGAACCAGGCCATTTCACATAAAGACTGAATTTTAACAATTAGGTAAGTTGCAGACACACCTATGTCTATAATTTAACTATAACTACACTAAATAATAAACTAAAACAACGAATTAATCCGAAATAATGAAATAAATGTTATCACGTGTCTCTCTATTTCTTTTATATAATCTCTCTATTTCTTTTTTGTACAATACATGAAAGGAACTCCTGGTACGATTGAATATTTCTAAGTAAATTGATGTGCCCATCCCAGGACATAAGATGTTCTATATCCAGAAAATTGCTCCTTTTTGACTCAATAAATGTTTTGCAATTAAACGTACATTGAATGTTCATCTCTTAGAATTAATCTCACTTGAAGAGATTCATCCTGCAGTCAATACGTTGAAAAATTCCCATGGACTTCACTATTCATTGTAGCATGATGACTACAAGACTACGTTCAGGTTTATCAAATTAATAAATACACATCATATCTAAGAGTCATTCATTCTAGTGATAAACACACATAAAATGTCAGGTGCACAAAAATATTTTAAGACAGAACAATACTAACCTAAATACAACAGGAGGACGACCATTTTTGTGTTTCACAAAGATACCATCAAGACACGCTCCAATGAATATGTCGCTTCCTTGGCTGTCCTGTAAGAAGTTGCAAAAAGTTATGCAAATACAGAAAAAAGCCTTTGAAAGCAAAGTTACATGAGAAGCAACTACTTTAACAATTCTGGGGGAGAAAAGGAATGATGTGGGTTTTGGTGTTTATTTATTTTTGGCAGGAAGTAATCCTTTTTTATGGGAAAAAAAGCAACTGAGACAAAGATCAAAGCACCGTTTACCTTTGCAGGATAGGTCTCTTCACCGTAGCCCTCCATTCTCTCTACTTCTTGCATATATAACATTTCCGCATCAGGAGGAGTAAGGCCTCTACAAATGAGAACTTTGATCAGCTAGTACTGTCAACAGAAAAATTATCTTTGTTTTACTCTGACTGACATTGTCAAAGCTTGAAAAGCATCCCCAAGACATCCAGGAAACCATCAAATCATGCTGTTTTCATCTGTACCAATGGCTGATATATTTGTCTCAGCCTTTACACTTTGATTCCAGTAACTTCTTTCTTTCAGGCACCTATAGGGTTAAATGGCCACAAAGACCAGTTAAAATCATAATCTCTGCTAATGGCAGACAGTTATTACATCCTTCTTCAAATCCATCATTGTCACCATATTTTCTTACTTTATCAGAATGATTATTCTGGCACACAGGTTCAAGACCTGAATTTCTCCTATTGCAGTACACATGTTTAAGATCAATATGAATTTTGATGCTTCACATTTCAGGAAAGAGAGTCTCACTTTGTAAATGCTGACAGAGTTTTAATTGTAATGATTTGAAAACATGAGGAGGACAAGATCTGTAGGTAAAGGTAATATTTTTTTTTTTCAATTAGACCAACTGGCAAAGACAGTTTTCTCACAGACTTGCAGTGGCATCACAGGGACTAAAAGCTTGTGTTTCCCTACCTACCTCAGCTGATCTCATAAAAGACTACCTCTACCTGCAAAATCCTGTCATGCTCATTCTTACGTCTCTCAACACTTTTTCAATCATCAGTCTCTGTTTCTTCACTTTTTCCTAATGTCATCAGATTAAATTTTCTTTGCTGAACCTTAACCATGCAATCTTGTTACGCAAGCATTTGAAAGGAAAATGGATTTCAAATTTTCACACAGTTGTTTCAAAACAATACAGGAAAAAATAATCAGTACTGCTCACATAGTCACAAACATTTCTCACTGATGAACTGACAACAGAGAACTTAACTTTCCTTTGTCTTGGACTACTGCATCTTAGCTACCTTTTACTTAAGGTTATAAGGATTCTGGCACAGTGACTGACTCTACATTTCTACTCCCCTCAGTATCTGTCAATGCTGTTTAATCAAGAAACACCTTTACTGGAGTCACAACTTCATATAAACAAGTTTCAGAAACATTATACAGGTGAAGTCACACTATTTGTGTCCTGCGTTCTCAATTTTCAAGCACAATCCTCTCATTTATTTTAACAGTCATTCTGTTCTCTTTTCACTTTCATTCAGCAAAAATTCTTGTAATTTTAATGCAGATGTCTCAGGCCAAAACTCATTTAAATAGGAGGTGAAATTAGTACAGCTGTCTTCTGAGATTCCCAACTTCCTCAGCTACTGAAGCAATCATATCAAAATTAAGTAATAAAGAGTTATATAAATGTTACCTGTACTTCTGATGTAGCAAGGCAACTTTCTTTGTTGCTTCTTCCAATATTTTTTCTTCTTGTAGCCAAGCCTTAAGGTAAGATAGCATTTATAGAATGAAATACCAAAAAAATCTACAAAATTAAATGGTTACCATTTCTTTATGCAGTCAAATCAATCCTCCACTCTAGTCTTGGAGCTTAGGCGCCATAATATGCACACAAACAAAACCAAAAAGCACAAACACTGTTTTGAAGTAGTTTTACTCACTTTCCCATCTCCACCCCAACCTTCTTTTCAGTGTAATACACAATAAAATTGAAAACATCTTGCAACATCTTGGCTTCTGTGTAACACAAGGTACCATATCTCACTCCAGTCTCAAAGAAAACCTTTATTGAATTTGACAATCTAGGGAGCAGTAAGCTAGATGGATCATGGAGTGTTTAATAACAATTTGCATTTACTAATCTAAAGAAAAATTTAAATCTATCAATTTAAGAATCTAAATGTATCAATTTAAAGAAAGTACTTACCACTGGAAACAAAGCAAATCTTTGTAGAAACTCCTGAGATTCATACTGATCGTAGTCTCCAAAATCAGCTAAAAAATAAAAAATTTCTTGGATTCAAACATTTGTAACAAAATTATTCAATACCCGATTAATTGCAGCAGGATCTTCAAACAGCAAATCTCCATCCTATTGAACTACGATCTGAAAGTAAAACAACGGAACAAACTAACCTGTAATGTTTATGAAGAGGAGAACTAAAAATACATCCCATCTTTTTGCCTTGTTCAGAAAACTTGATAACACTCCTTGTGGATAGGAAAGGAGAAGAAATTATAAGAAAATCAGAGTGTTGCTCCAACTTCCTTAGATCCCTGAGATTTTATTTGTTTGTTTTTTTAATCACAGAATTACTGAGGTTGGAAGGGGCCTCTGGAGATCATTTAGTGTCTCCTCCCAGCCCCAAGCAGGGTCAGCTACAGCAGATTGTCTCAGAGCCTTCTCTGGTCAGGTTTCGAATACAGGGGATGGAGACTTTACAACTTCTCTGGGCAATCTGTTCCAGTGTCTCACCACTCTCACAACAGAAAATTTTTATGTTTAGATGAAAATTCCTGTATTTCAATTTGTGCCCATTAGCCGAGAAGAGTCTGGATCCATCTTCTTTACTCCCTCCTGTCAGATACCTAATTGTTTGCAGTATAGCGCTGGCAGACAGCTCCAACTTGCAGCTGGACTCAAACCCTGCACAGAGCAGCCGGAGCACCCGGACACTGGCTCTTTCTGCTCTCAAGCCTTCCACAGCTCCCTGCACCCAGACATACACAAAGTGGGACCTAGAAGACTTCCTAGACTCAGGGGCATGCTCAGAAGAGATTTAATAACAGTTTTGATTTTAATAACAGTTTTGATTTTATGTCATGCCAAAGGGCATCTCAAGGAAATTGCCACCTCTTCTGTTTCTCGGAAAAAAATCTAGCCAGCATTTCAGAAGAACAGAAACAAAACAGTCTGAATTGGAAGAGTTCTGTACCAGTCTCAGAAGACACCACGGAACAGCAGTCTGTACAGAATAGCTGCTCCCAAAAATATAAACACAGTCCCCAAGTATACAGATCTTATTTACATCACCATAGATTCTCATCCATAATAGCATAATTTTAGAGACATTTAGCAACCAAATTTGTATTAAGAATTAACAACTAATACGCAAGTTATTTATGATGAAGAGAACTTGCAACATGCTACACCAACACAGCACTTGAGATAAAGCAGTGTTTAGAGAATTGGCCTATTGTAATCATTTCAAATACAGATCATTCTTGAAACCAGTTCACTCGAAACAGAAAACAACTGCTTCTGTTAGTTCACCAGCTAAAATTAACTAACCCACCTGGCATAAGCTACTTCAGTCATCGGAGTGCATTAATTTAGAACCTGCACGTTTTTGGAGTTGTTTTGCACTGTGTTATCAACACATACAGTTTCTCTCTTACAAAAGACTGAAAAATGAACGTGAAAGCTAGAAGGACAAGTATTTTCCGTCTTGAAAGAGGATTGTATTGAAAGATTTCTATAAACAACTCACCAAGCAGAGCGACATTTACACTATCCAAAGATATGATAATAACAAAGCAAGATTTTGTCAGCTGAACACCATTGAGTCCTGGCTTGGATTAAAAAGATTCACTGTTATATAAACAAGGCACTAATATAATTCACACTACTCCACTGGTAACCACATTTTCAGAAAACATAACCGTCATCCTTAATGTGATTCTACCAACGCATATAATTAAAAAAAGACAAAAAAACTGAAGTTGTATGCACTGCCAATGATTTTAAGTCCATTTCAATTTTGGCAGACTTACAATTGCTGTTTGATACACTGGAGTGGCATTCACTAAGAAGCAATATACAAACACACTAAATAAAGCTGTTACCAGTAAAAGTTTTTATTTTGAGAGATTTAAGATCGAACAAACACGGCAGCAGGGAACACTAGACATGATCAGTGCAGACAGACTTAGGACTGGTGGTTCTCCGGTGTGTATACTCTATCTCACCTAACCACAGCTAGGAAAAATAAAACAGTCATTTCCATGTAGGTACCACAGAAATAGGTCTTCAGGAGCAATCTGAACACAGGAATTGTTAACAGTCCTGTGTATTAACTTGAAATAATCTTGGGCGTTAGGACATTTGGGAGAAAAAGTGGAGCTACAAGTACTACTGTACATTCAAATTTGCTTATTTATTAAAACGTCCCATTCTCTTGTTATCATGTCAGAATAAAGAGTCTTCATTAACAGAAATAGATGAAAGTTCTGTTAATGTAAGCAGACGACTAAAGCTTTGCACCCAAAGGAATTCAGCTGTCAAACCTAGCTCTTGAAAATACATGTTAGATATCCAGGTACACCTCTGAGGACTGCACAGAAATACCAGCGAGTTCGGGGCCACTGATCCCACTGTTTCCCCTCCTCAGCCCATATGACAAAGTTCTAAGGAGCAAGTCTTTCATAACCTGCTGAATTAGGTCTTTAAGAAATAAATAGAAAACATGCAATAAAAAATATATCGCCAAAGTTTCTAATGCAAGATAAGCTAATTGGCATAATTGTCTTACTTACCCTGAACAGCTAAACCAGCCAGATGTATTGCTTGTTCCAGTGTGCAAGGAATGTTGCCCTCCAAGATATCTTTCTTTAATTGCAAATAATACTGATACCTACAAGGGAAAAAATGAAACAGCTAACATGGGCTTCTAATTTAAAGACAGTGCAGAAGAATATGCCTCCATTTCCTATTCCTCTCTACATTCCCCAGTTTGCATGGAGGGAAGTCTTCCTCACCATTTGGACCCACTATTTTATAGTTTTTGTTAACTCCTCCCATAGCTTTCACCTTTCACTGCAGAATCAAATACTGCTACTTCTTAAAACAATGTCCACGATTTCTACCTACTACCATACCCTTCTAAATTTTTTGTTTTTACCTATTCCTCCCTTAATATTCTTATTATGTCCTCTTTACAACATTGAGTACACTGCTGCTGTATTGCTGCATTCTCTTTCAACAGATGTAACATTGCACATCCTTTCAATCACAATAGTGACTTTCACTTCCGCATTACAACTTTTGAGTACATTTTCTTTTCACTTTCAAAGCACCATTTCTTTTCCTTTAATCTGACCTTTTCCTTCGCCATCACATACAGTCAAAGAATCTTGACACTGCCTCATGATAGTGCAAATACCATCTCTTTTGCCTAGGACATTTTCATTTCCTGGCAGACTAAAGCATATAATGTGCTTAAACACGCTCAATCTCATTTATATTGCAAAGACGTGAAAAAACCCACAGATTTCTGAAACTAATCCAGACTCTCACTATCATACATCAAACCAAGTACCATCCTCTAGGACCTGAGTATAAGGCTGGCACATAAATTCCTCCTTTCTCTGCAGCAGCACACTGCAAAATTGCTGTTAAAGCTCCAGCACAAACACCATATTCTTTAAATAAATCCCAGAGAAGAAGAGTAAAGGTTTTTCAGGAAATGTAGCTATTCAATGCAACATCAGGACATTTATTTTACTCTAACACATCCTAGTACACCAACAAGCACAGAATCTGAAACAAAGATTAAAAAAAAAAAGAGAAGAAAGACCACTAGTGTGACTTTTTAAGCCAGTGATATTGCTGAGAAAAAGCCCAAAACTTCAGAGATTTCACAAAGAAAATCATCGTACAGAAATTACACATAAAATGAAAACTAAAGCTGCCACGTATCGAGCAATACATTGCAGCACCAGTGACTGCACGAAGAGGCTTATCTCCCTGAAAAGCTTTCACACCACAATCAGTGGGAAAGGTCTCTGGCAAGATATTTTAGCACCAGAGTATATAAAGACAGTTTCATGTAACCAGAGAATAAATTAAGTTGGAAAGGACCTCTGAGTGATCATCTGGTTCAACTGCCCACTCAGAGCAGGGCCAACTTGAAGTTACCAGCTCAAATGGATTAATTAATGCAAGCACATACTTCTGAAATAACAAATATATGTTCGTAATCCAGTTACTGGTTTTGTGCTCATTTGCCTGTTAAATAATTAAATCAGAACTAGACACATTAAGACACTAGAAGCCAATGTATAGGTCCGTAGGAGTAACTGACCAGTGTATATGCTCAATTTTACTTTTCCCCTACAGCTAGCACCACTTAATATGACATTCCCCAGATTCACAGTAGAAATGGACATATGATATCAAAGCTAACATCCATCTTCGTTGTCCAGTGATACACAAAAAAATCACAAGCTGAAGCTTAGCCTGTATTTTGCCGGTGTATTGTACTGAAATCACAGAAAGTACTGAAAGCAAAATAAAGGAAAGCATAGCTCAGTAAAATCTGCATGTGCTCTGTGCAGTGTGGACGCCTCCAAAAGCCACATATGGCTCTTCAAAAAAAAAAAAAAAAGAGACAAACATGAAGGGACTAAAATAATTAAAAATCTGATCATGTAGGTATGCCTATTATTGCAAACAGGTTTGAGTAAGTTCCTCAGATCACTAAGAAGTTTCATGTTTGCTTACTTTATCACCTATTTTAAATACTCAAAAGGGAAACAAATACACAGTTTGAATATATATTCTGCCTAAAGTAATAATTTCCATTACTACAGAGGTGGGAGAAGGGAAAGCAGACAATTTTTATATAAACCATGCATTTCAGCATGTTGAAAGCAAAAATTATAGACACACGTATGAAGGTTACCTGGTAATCTCCTGCTGAAGCTGAGAAACAGCAGGCACATAGAACACTACTCCAAAATACACGGTTGGCTCCAAGGCATATTTGTCCAGCTGCTTTTTCAGAGGCTTGTCCAAATCTACCCATCTGCGCTGATTCTGCTTATTATAATACCACAGACTGAAATATGTAATCTGAAAAAGAGGCATTTCAACCATTAAAAAAATGTTAATATTGCAATATTAGATAAAATATAACGTATGAAGTCTTTCTACTTAAAAACAAAGGTTTTTAAAACACTGGCTAAGGCTATGGGTTATTGAAAACTTCAGAATCGGAGAGATATTTAACATCAAAAGCAGGCATTACTTCCAGGTAAGCAATCCACGTACATAAGGTCCCCCACCTAAAACATTAGCAAACCTACTCTGCATTTGCAAACTGTTCCTGACCCTGTTGTGGCAACTCACAGATGTTAGTAGGAAGCATTTATGTCTAACAGAAAAACTAAGGGAAGCGAAGAAGGCAAACAGAAAATGACACTGGACAGCAGGAAAGCAAAGCATGGCTTCTCTGGGACACCAGCAGGCAGGCTCACATGGGATGCTGAAGGACAAAAGAGCACAGGACAGCTGGTCAGACAAAGACAAGCTCATTAAAGCACATGTATGGCTCATCCCACGAGCAAGAAAATGTCCACATACAGCAGGAAGTTACTTTGACTGAGCAGGCAGCTCCTGACCAAGCCAAAACACAAAATACAGTATGCACTGGAACAGACTGCCCCAAGAGGCTGAAGGATGTCCATCCCTGGAATGTCAAAATCCCACTGGGCAAAATCTTAAGCAGCATAATCTAACTTTGATTACATCTCTTCCGAGAAGGAGTTTGGACCATAATATTTTTCTATCACTCCACAGTATAGTTCTAAATCCACACAGCAGAGCCACTTCTTCAAATTTAAATTTCTCCACTATTTTTTAACTGATTAAAATCTGCTCCTGCAGCACTTACTTCATTCAATACTGGACCAGCAAACATATGTGGACGGGAAAATATTCATGTCATTATCACAGCAAAACTAGAAATTGTAATTACAAGTTTTTGAATTGAGAGGAGGAGATAAGGGAATGCTACGAATTGCCAATTACATCTCTAGGTATTTATATGGAAATTCACCAAGGCCTTGCTAGATACATGTGTTACTATATGTAGAAATGGTAGAAATACCAACATCTTTAATCCAACATTTTCCTTTATATATTCTCAGACGTTTTTGACATACAAAATAAAGCTATTAAGGATGAAGCTTTATAAAATAAAAGGACTATTGATCACAATGATTTTTTTACATCAATAATTTCTCCGAATTAGACTTGGAAAAATTGCCTACCTAGCAAACAAAGTCTTTACTGTTGCTTTCTCAGAAGCTCTAGCATTTTGATGCTTTGGAGCACAGATCTGCAATTCATTGGAGAGCAACTGCTAGTAGTAGCGAAAGGGCACTTTAGTACTTTCTTGTGAAAACTCACCTATACACACATCTGAAAATTCATATACATACATCTTCTTAGTTTATAGTCTAAACAGGAGAAAGAATTTACCCTCACGGGATTCTGCCGATCCCTTACAGCTAACAGGCTGACTATGCACTTAACAACCACAGCATGGGTAGGTATGATACATCTCAAACTTCAAGCACAGCAGTGAAATCAATGGTCCATATTCAGCACAGATCATTAGGTCATTTTGGGTGCTGTAGTATTACAGTCATAATACCATCTATTCCATAGCAGTATTTTCTCTGGGAAATTAGCAAAACTAATTGGAAATTTGAGCCAATTCTATGGCATAATGTTCCTTTGACATTGCATACTGGCAAACTGTACTTCTTTGCACCTCTCTAAATTACCATCAACACAGTTTTAAGTGATTGTTGGTGGGCTTTGGTGAGCTTTTTCTCCCAATATAAAAAAAAACCCCTCTAAATTAAAATTACTGTTACCATGTAATTGCATAATCAGTATTCAGAAGATAAAAAAATGTTAGAATGCAGCCTGCATATTCAACCTTAATTAAGATCCTTTCTGCAAACTCTAAGACAACTCTGGTCCCATTTCATAAAAAGACAGGCTATAATCCAAAAATTAAATTGAATTAGAACTGTTCATAGAAGAATAAAGCAGTTTTTCAGTGCAGTGTAATGTACCTGGAGAAAAGGCAGAATGCTGATATAGACAAAACTGTTTCATGGTTGGGAAAGTGTAAAAATCACCATAGAGAAACAGACTGTATTCCCATATCAGAAACAGTTCTCTTGTAAAGCAAATCCTACAAACCAAGTTTTTCACAGGTGGATACTATGTGCTCTTCACTTCTGAATTCTGAAAACCAGAAGTTAAATTTAAGAAGTCATAAATACTTTCAGTTTCAAGTAGACCAAAGGAATATGGCTCTTAATACAAATGCTATAAATAACACTGCTTTCTAAATTTCTCAGTCCAGGTGCACAAAGTTTGCTGATATTTCAGACAACATTTGCTTTAATTTCTATGCTTTAGTCCCCCAACCATAACATATACTATGTGGTAACTTCCACCACCCCTCAAGGATATTGAGAAGATGGTATCTTAAGATTCCATAAGATGTTAGGAATTATGACAGTAGTACCACACAAACTCCATTAAGAAAGAAATACTATGTTCACTGCAGCATCGCACACTGAAAAGGATAAAATGTACTCAATGACGACTACTCAATCCTTCCTGCAGATTGAATGAGGAAAGCAGTGCATGTAAAAAGGTGTATTTCTTTTTCATTACAAGACTGTTATCACCATGCGCACAGTCACAGGAGCCAAAGTCAGACTGCGATGCTGACATCCTGTAACTTCTGAGTGTTATAAATGTAATGTATATATAATGAAAGACAGTAAGAAAACTAAAGGACCAAAAAAATAAAAGTAGCAGTTAAAACTGAACTATATACCATGAGCTACTTGATCTCACTTTCTAGGAAGCACTCAAGAAAGAAAGCCTACTGTACTAGCTCAGCCCACCTACCCAACAGGTCAACTGCACCAGCCTCGGACTGGGTGTGATGTGAAACGTCGGACCACAACCTTCTCGGTGAGAGCCGAGGCCAAGGCAGAGACTGAAACATTAAGGGTAACCGCTACAGACCCACACCAACAAAGCTGAAAGATTTCTGTAGAAGATACCACACAAACACTTTTGGAAACCAACTAAAACTCTATGCAAAAAAATTCTAAGCAACTGTTTGAATAACTTTCACCTGCAGCCTTGGTGAATTTAAGCCTCAAGGAAGCACAGATGTGCAACAAAAGCTAAGGAGCCAATGAGCTCAAACTTCTGCTAACACCACCATATTTCAATCTCTGTGATGTAAGGCACTCCTGGATCTACACCCTGAAGTCTAAACTGAATGTATAGCCTGTTCTTAACACACGATGACAACTTGCACTGCTCTGTTTCTTTAAAACACTGACCACTTTTTCTTGCCTACGCATAGAACCAAGTAGTTACTGGCACAACAGACTAAAAAATGCTTCTGCATTTTAAAATATTCTTTGGAATCCAGCGTATCTTGAAACAAGATTTTTCTGCCATGATATTTCCCTTACAAACTCCTCCAATTTGGACTATCAAAAATAAAATCAAAGCCAAGCAAAACACACTATGGACCAAAGCCTGTTTTCTGACTTGTACGCAAACCTTTCACTTCACTTCAAGGGCAGAATTTGATCTTGTGAGTTTTCAGAGAATCTTATGCACCCTGGAATAGTCACATTGATTAAAACAGAATCAATTTTTATTCATTGCTAAAACATTTTATTATTAGCAGCTCAGGACAACACCCAATTCTAAAAAGAATGTCATGACATAGTTCTTAAAATATATTAAGCTATTAACATTATTTTGAGGTTCATTTATTTTAGTGACTTATTCATGACCCAACCCTTTTGAAGAAAATCAAATAGAAGTAAAACGAACATATAATTTCTGCACAGTTACTTTCTACCTAGCTGCTTTCTGTCACTATGGACAGGAATAGTATGCATTCTTGGATAAAAGTTCAAGAGTTACCAAGAACGCAAAAGTATCAAAAGCCCAACACAGCATTACAGCTCATAAGTTGGTGGGAGTGGAGTGACTTCATCTGTCAAGCCAACCAGACTTCCTAAGCTAAGCAGAGATGCTTCGTCAGGTAAGAGTGCCACAAAGCTACATTACTGTAGGTGACTATATTATATCTTTGGCATGATGTATGATGGTAGTCAGAGAAATGGGGCTGATCAGTCTTAAAAAAAGACTAAAGTAAAATCTTACTGTGGACTTTAATTTCCTAAGAGCAGGGTACAGAGAAGACAGAGACAGACTCTTCTTGGAAGTGCTCACTGCAAGCAGGAGAGCAGTGGGCACAAGCTGCAACGAGGGAAATTCCAGTTAGATCAGGAAAAAAATTTCATTAGACTAGCCAAACACTGGAACAGTTAGCCCCAAAATGGCATCAAATCTCCATCCTTGGAGGCACTCAAACTCACTCAGGCAATCCCTGAGCCATCTGATTGAAGCTGGCCTTCCTGACAGAGGGTGGGATCATGCAACCCTCAGAGGTCCCTTCCAAATCAAACTATTATGTGACTATGTTGCTACAGAATTAGTGCTAACAAAGAGAAACAGCTTACTGAGAAATTCATGGATGTAAATTAAACAACACCTTTTTTTTTTGTAAAAAAAAAAAGTGTTATCTTTTACAAACCCGTTAAAAACTGAGCTTTAAATCTTAAAATTCCCATCACTTTCCACATTTATTGAGCTTACTTTGCTGTTCCTCATCTGTCTTGTGACTTGAACTGGAATCAGTGAAATAGTTGTAGCGAACTAGTATCAGGCAGTTGGTACAGGGAAGAAGAACTAATTGCTGCATTTCATTTTATTTTCCTTATTATGGATCAGCCTCATCCCTAATATAATTCCACTTTGGCCCTAATCTAAACATCACCTATCAGTTACTCTGATTAGCAGTATAAAACCCCCACATTTTAATATAGAATCTCAGTGTCTATTTTGGTCACAGTTTACACTATCTAGAAAAGAAATACAAATGACAAATGTATATGCCAGATATTGAATGTGTGTAATTGTCTGACTTCAGCTTAACAGCACCTATTATGATCTCCATAATCAACTGTGCCTTACATTTTCTGGCAATATAACATAAAGAAAAAGTTATCTTCCCAGGGCTTTGAGACAACACTATTATTGTCATTTTTAAGTGAAAAAAAAAAAAGAAAAAGAAGAAAAAAAATTATTCTCTATAAACCCTCAGAATACAGGAAAAAAAAACCCAACCACTTTCTTTGGATGGAAGCAGGGAGGAGGACAAAGACACTTCACCACACATTCCCTTGAGGCACAGCAGTGTTCAAAGTCTACTTTGAATCTGTGTATTTAATTATATATCATAGAATCACAGAATGGTAGGGGTTGGAAGGGACCTCTGGGGATCATCTAGTCCAACCGCCCTGCCAAAGCAGGGTCACCTACAGCAGGCTGCACAGGACCTTGTCCAGGCGGGTCTTGAATATCTCCAGAGAAGGAGACTCCACAACCTCCCTGGG
>Ga0065711_1038183_pt1 | contig 19054 bp, 13 predicted proteins | sample Hoacrofraction12_FD_59098 | JGI IMG/M metagenome (GOLD analysis project Ga0065711, IMG submission 59098) | Hoatzin crop microbial communities from Cojedes, Venezuela - Epithelial fraction 12 v2 (version 2) | ecosystem: Host-associated > Birds > Digestive system > Esophagus > Crop | place... | reverse complement strand
GGTGTTTGTGTGTTTTTGTCACCTGTGTCAGCAGCAGTGGATGATAGGAGTGGTAGAAGGAATGTAATACGATTTCCCAACGATACACGGTATTGCTTTAACGACTAAAAAGCAAGTGTTCAGGTGGTATGGTAGAGATATTTAACTCATTGTACGGTAAATAGATAAGCTGGACAATACTGCATGTTTTGAATTGAAGGCAAGAACATGCTGTTCCAGATATGCAGTAACATATTTATATATTAATAATTCTTAGAAGGTATCTATGTCCTAACTTCAATTTCAAATAATCCCAACCCTATATGAATGTGTGTTTATGTTCTTCCCTACACCTGGCAGATTTTCCTTCCCAGTGTTTTAAATTTTTTATTTACAGTAACAGGCTCCAATTCATCCCAGGCTGTTTAGATTTGTTGCCTTGTAAGTCATCAGAGCCAGAAATACCTGCTGTATCCCATTGGAAGGAGGGACTATGAGGCTGTGATATACTCAGCACGTGGTTTTTTCATTCGTGTTAAGTTGTGAGCTATATGACCTTAAAAACTGTGCCCCCCTGATTTGTAGATACTCCAGCTTAAGTAATATTTAAAGGTATACAAAATGCATAAGTACTGACTTTCACTCCCAGAACTGTGGACATAACTAAATCAACTGGCTTCACAGGCATAAGAGATACAAAAAACTGTAGCAATAAAGATTTTATTACTCTAAAGCTCTAAAGTATTTCTAAAATAACCTTTTCCCCTCTATCTTAAGTGGGGAGTAAATGGAATACATGATAGTGTGGCAAGAGTGTTTTATTGGCATGCTTGAGTAAGGCAGCCATTTCAAACTCATGCCAATAAAAGGCCAACTCCTGCTGCCATTAGTCATTTATATAGTCCTAATGACTTCTATACGATGACATGCTTGAGCAATTTAAGCAAGATTCAGTACAAAATATTCATTTCAGGACTGTTTATTGGAAATTAGAATTTTTTATCTATGCTATAAATAATATTTTGGACTATGAAAAATCAATTGACATTTTAGCATCTAATTCACATTGCTAAAATAATGGCAACATTTCAGGCTACTTGTTTACTTTTCCCATTCTCTCTGCTGGGTCTGCAAGTGTGCTGCTCCAGTTTGGATTTTCAGTCAATCTCACTTCCCTGTTCTCAGTTCAATGATGGGTGCATCAAAGCCAGAGCAGTTACTTTCATCAGCTTCTATTCACGACTTTGCTCTTCATCTTGAAACTGAACCAGTTCCCAGTAAACCCCAGCCATGGGACATCTGTTTCAAATAAACTTTTCAAATGGGGCCCCATCCATTGGAATCCTTTCTAAAAAGCCTGCTGTTGGCCCCTGACTCATGTCTCTGATGCCATCGCCAGCAGTGTAATCACTATGGGGGAGCATATTATGCATCTCCAGCTCTGAGGCTGCTGAGAGTTGATTTGGTCCCTGCAGGGGATAAACCACCCCTGGAATCCCAGAAATGTCAACCCATGGGATCAGCGCAGCCACGTGCTTTCTGATCATCAGCTTGCCTCAGAGTATCTCCTGCTCAGTGCCTAGCTATGCATGGTCAAACCAAGCCAGCAGAGTTGTCACAGGGCTTTCCAAAGAACATCTTTGCTGTGTATGGGGCTCCCTGAGAGTAACTGTACAGCTGCATTACTGCGGTGAAAATGTGATTTCAGGCAGCTGAGGAACAGGCTCATTGGACTGCTTCTCTGTGTTTCCTTCACCCAGTGAGAAGCTGGTTTATGACTAGGGCTCAGAACAGCTATGGTGATGCAAGTGCTGATAGTAATAACGGTTGGTGCTCAGCAATTCCTGTACTCAAGCAATTCCTGTATCCAAGCCCTTCTGACAACTGTAAGGCTGATGTTTCTCAATAAGTATGCACACATGTTTGAAGGAAGAATCACTTCATTGGTTTTCTTGTCTCATTCTTCTTAACCCACCAAACTCGCACTGTGCTGCTATTTCCTGTTATCAGACACTTGTCAGTCATAAGTAATCAGTACGCTACTTCACAATTAGCAGGGAGAAAATATACAATTTCTTTGTGTTGGTCCCAGATGTTTAAAGCCAGGAACAGGATAAGCTGAAAAAGTGTTCCACCCTCAGAGTGCTGCAAGTCAGTTGCCTGTAGCATGGCTTGTTTTCTGGGCTATGCCTTGTAATTTTTAGTAATAACACAAGAAAAGGCTGTCTTTGATATATTTCTTTTCATGGAGTGAGGTTTAGCTACTACTCTCATTGGCTGCCTTTACAGAAATCTTGGATTATTCTCTGTGTTTTGTAAGCTTGCAAGGATTTGGTACTGAGATGCTTCAAAACAACCTTGTTAGAAAAACAAGAAAATAATAGAAAGATTTTCTTTCACAAGGAAAAATTCACTAGTGCAAGGAAGAAAAGAGTTGGGCCCAGAGCCATCTGCACTGGAAACTTACCCCATCCAAAGCAATTGCTGGACAGAGTATTTATTGTACTTTGACACTGGGGGTTTTCTTTTGAGTAATTTTGCATCTGCCCAGGTGGGTAACAGAGATTAGAATAAGTGTCTGGTCTGTGTAATCGAATCTGTACTACTTATCAGCAGTGTTGAGAGCTCCCAATTACAACTGAAGGTTTGTTGCCTGCGTTCTGGCTCACATGCAGGAAGAGAGGCAATGCTGCAGACTTTTCAGTATAATTACCCAAGGCAAAATAGGGCAGAGGAGAGAATGGTCCAGGAAAATCAGTGAACACACTGGGCAGATGAATAGTAAAGAAGAGAAGAGACCTAAATCTCAGAAGAGTTATGATGACCTCATATTAGAGCATGCCGTATTTTGTCACTTGGTGGCATCCACCCCTGTGTCATATTTTCCACAACAAAACTCCAAACCATTGAGAACTCGGGAGTGTGTGTCATTTTAAGCAGACAAAGTACACTGGGAGAACTGCTGTGGAAGAGCAGATTAGCTTCCCCTTTTCTGTCTGTCTAGGATAAAATGCAGCCCATTCCCACATGTCTGGAACAGCTGCATCTTAAAACTGAAAGTTTATTCAATCTCAACCAAATGCTATCGATTCCTGTTTTGGATAGTCTCCATTGCCCTGATCATCTGATCCTCTTTTTTTTTTTTTTTTTAATTATGGAAATGTAGAAAGAGTGAATGGGATCAAAATGTTCACAGTTTGTTGCTACAACTGTATGTACTGGACAGTAGTAAATAGTATCTTGTGGTTTGTGTGACAAATTAAGCATAATTGTTTTTCTCAGGGTTGAGATGAATTACTTCTGTCCCCTGAGAGGGGAAACACTTTTCTCTGACATTTAACTTGTTTTATTTTCCCCAAACATCTTCTATAAACTTCTTTTTTTAAGTAATCTAGAATACTTAAAGAGAAAAGACAAGAAAAGCTTGTTGCTCATTTAAATGCACATAATCAATAGTGCAAAACTGTCTCAAACCTGGCTGAGGAAGCATCATTGTCTGAGATGAAACCTGAAGTGAAAAGAGTTCCTCTGCGAGGGAACATGTCTTGTAGTGTATCCCAAAGCATACACCAAACTCTAGACTTCTTAAGCAATGCTACAACTGGATTAAATAGCGATGGGGAAAGTCTTCATATTCTTTTCACTTTGAGCAGTGTTTCAAAATTTTTAGCATCTTCACATCCTGAATCTGGGTCTGATCTAAATTCCTTTGGAAGAACAATGCCAGGGATTGTTGCTAAGTGGTGTGGGTGATGTGTTATTTAGTCTCCTCTGGAGCCAAAGCTGAACTTCTAGAGGTGTCCAGTGAGCTCCAGGGAATCCTTCTCAGAGAAATTAAGTTTAACATGTCATTTGTTGTGTAAGGTGTGTACACACCATCACATAACTACCTCACACTAGTATTAGGTGGGGGGGAAAAGGGCAGAAAACATGGTAGCACGGTCTTTTGGAGCTCTGCCATCTAGTTGTAGAAACAGTGCCTGGGGATGCTTGAAAGGAGGGAGATATTCAGTTCTCATTGCTTCTCTGGAACAGCCAGCATATAGCATGCTGCTGTACTGCGCATCTGCTGGCAGCTAAGTGAAACCAGCCTGAGCCCTGTTTGCACCCTCACAGGTGCTACTGATATCAAGATCCACTCTCAGTTTTGGTTAGCAGACTGGGGAGCCAAGCGGTGCTGTGGGAATGCCATATCCAAAGCACAAGACAGGAGGAAGAGGCACAGGAAGATGAAATTTGGGGAATATTAACAGCATTAGAAAGGGCTCCCACCTGAAGTCCACTCTTTATGGAATGAGATCTTGCTACTGTGACTCACTGGATCTGTAACGCTATTCACAGGAGCAAAAAATCATGCTGCCGAAGACCGTAGAGTTTTTTTCACTAATAATAGACATTTTTCATGTGAGGCAATAAAACGTAATAATTATACTCAACTTAAAAATTCTTACACTGACAATGAAGGTAATAGGTTAGTGTCTTGCACAGGGTCATTCATATTCACTCATTCTGAAATAGAGGATTTCCACTTTTGCATGTGTATTGTTTTGGTAAATGCTGCTGATTTGATGGTTCAGCAAGAGACCTGGCTAGGAGTATTTTGGAAAAGCATAGGTTTTTGTCTTTACTGGGGAAAATATGCAATAAACAAGCTACAACACAATGAGAGAAACTTGATAGAAATATCATATATGGCTATCTTAACCACCTGCTCATGCATAGCGTTGCAGAGAGCATGGACTATATGGACATCAGCTGTGAACCTGTGTAACTGTTCTTCTGCTCCTGGTGGCCACAGTAGAAGGAAGCAGCTCTCCCCTGGAGGGCCTTTTAGTTGTAATACTCAAATGAATTTTGAAAAACTGTTTTTGCCACTCGGCACAAAATATAGCTATTGCTGCCCTATTTCTCCATTATCTTTTGTTATCTCTGCACATTGCAACAGTGTGTATCCTAAACCAGTGTACTAGACTATGCTCTTGGGCAGTGCTGAGAGTAAGAGGCACTGAAATCCCATGAAAATACTGTTCACAGGAGATGTTGAGTATATTTGTAAAGAGCTTAGCTGTGAAAATGAAATGCAAATGATTAATATAGTTAGTGGTAAATGCTGACAGGAAAATATTTGTTTGTGTAAAGCTCCTGGCTTTACACTGAGGGAAACTACTATCACTTTGGCATTTTTCTTCTGTCTCTCTTGGAGTGCTATCAGGGATTGATATTTTTCTTCACAGGTTGCAATCCTCTTGGCAAACACTGACCAGCTAAAAATTTTGTTGTCTCTTAAAGGTGGGTATGACAGACAGTCGTCCCTTTTTTATTTTTAGGGCAATCTGATGCAGGAGGAATTAAATTATTTCCCCAAGGTCAAGGCAAAAGGCTGGAGAGAAAAGAAGAATCTCAACTAGTATTTAGTTGTGAAACATCTTCTAGTGTTTTGCAAATAGATTTCTGAATACTGAAGCCCAAGGGGTACAGGAGGTCAGGAGGTCTGTGGGGTGGGATCTTCTTCCAGAAGACCAGTCTGGGTTTTTGCTTTTCTTTCTTTGCAACTGACCTGTGATTCCTGGAACCTCAGAAATCTGCCTGTCAACCTTTTCCCAGTGTTTTCACCAGTGATTTCAGCTGTGATGAACTACCATGTTCTGTTGATGAGACATTTTGTCAAAACACTTCACAAAGGCTTTGGGTCAGTCTATTTGCACTCTGCTGTATTCATGAGGCTCAATTCCCATGCTCAGAGTGAACGCGAGAGCTCTCTTGAAGAGTTTGAGAAATAATCTTCTCCACCTCCTATTAGAAATGTGTTAACAAGGACTGACAATATCCACGTAGATCAAACTCCAGGTCAGTAACAGCAAGTAGGTAGGTCCTGTGGGCCCTGGGAAGCCTTTTCCTAGATGACACACTGAGCAAACGGCCTCTCACAGATTTATGGCTGGTGATATTGGTATTTTACATCGTATTGAAGTTTGTGCCTCTGGACAGGAAACAGACAGCAGCATGAATGGGCAACCAGGTGATGATGGTGTGCGTCAGAGGAGGAGTTAACAGCACTGCAGGTCAGATTTTCACTGTTTAAAGAAAGATAATTGATCTACGAAGCTAGGATTTCTCATCTTTTTTGCTTCTTGAAGAGAATTTTAGTGCTGCTGAAAAGTGGCAGATTGGCAGCCCTTGAGTCTATTTATCAAAGAGCAGGTACTGTATGAACACTAACAGTGTGTTCTTGCTCTCCCTGAAAACTTCCAAGGAGGTGAGACTGCTTACTTACAATCCTTTTCAGCTTCTTTATTTGCTATAGAGACTGCCTTCAGGGTAGTCAATTTGTCTGGTGATTTTCGTGTGTTCATTGAGTGCGTAAGTTGAATTCAGGCCTGCTTTGAAGTTCACTGGAATGGATAGATAATTCTTCATTGGTATAAAAGTGATTTGTCTGGAGCTCTCTGAATGACTTTGAAAATGCTTCAACTTCTGGCCTGTAAGCTGCCAAATATCCATTTGACAACATCGTCACCCAGCTGTGATTGCTGTCTCCTGAAGGCCCCATAGCCCAAGCATCCTGATGGCCTGCTGTCTGGTCCACCAGAATGATCACAACATAAGCCTTCTAACGTCCCTCAAACAATTACAACTCCTAATATGTCTACAGACCACTAAGTACCATGAACAGACTCTACTAAACCAGTAATGCTAACAAATAAAAAGTTCATTCCTGAAAGTCTTGACCTTTCTGAAATTGCAGGTAATAGCTGCCAGCTTCCAAGTGCCCTGATCATGTTCTTTGCCTTCAGTTATTTCCGTGTGTATATGTGAGATACCAAGGGGGTGGGGTGTAGCCATCAACCCCAGAAATGTCCTCTATTTCAATTGGAATAACAAAGTAATAAAAGCCATGGGTATTTAAGACTTTACTAGACACTGATTATTTAAAAATCACTTTACTGAGAGATTCACATAGAAAGGTGAGAGATGTATACAAAATAACTTGTATTCTGTCTTCCAGACAAAATAATTATTAGCTATTTATTCTGATGGGATTTTTTAACCTGAAGCTTTGGCATTTGTTACTTCATTGGCTGCTTTTGACTTGAAAGTGATACTTAGGTGAATGAAGGTTCTGTCTCAGAGAAAAACCACTCAGTCCATCCAGCTTTATTGTGCCTTTATTGTCTGCTGTAAGCTGGTGGTTGCAGTTTGCTCCACATTGCAAGACAGGCACCACAAAACCTCATGCATTTCTGTGTTTTTTTACTCTAACATGAGCTGAGTTATATATTAGAGATGCCTGTTAAGCTTTGTCTATAAAAATAGCTTAAAATATCAGCTCTAAACCACAGACTCCCCTTTTAGGCAATTAAAACTATGTGACTTCCTAGAGCCCTCAGCACAAGAAAGGTATGGACCTGTTGGAGCGGGTCCAGAGGAAGGCCACAAAGATGATCATAAGAATGGAACACCTCTCTCTATGAAGACAGGTTGAGAGTTGGGATTGTTCTGCCTGGAGAAGTGAAGGCTCCAGGGACATCTTATTGCAACCTTTCAGTGCTTAAAAGGGGCTTATAAGAAAGATGGGGACTGACTTTTTGGCAGGGCCTGTTGCAATACGACAAGAGGACAAGGCATAATGGTTTAAAACTAAGGGAGGGTAGATCTAGACTGGATATAAGGAGTAATTTTTTACAATGAAGGTGATGAAATACTGGAAAATGTTGCCCTGAGAGGTGGTAGATGCCCCATCCCTCGAAACATTCAAGATCAGGTTGGATGGGACTTTGAGCAACCTGGTCTAGTTGAAGATATCCCTACTCATTGCAGTGGGGTTGGACAAGATGACCTTGAAAGATCTCATCCTACCCAAACTATTCTATGATTCTATGACATCATTCCTATCGTAGTGCACAATAAAATCATTGACATTTGTAATAATGACATATAGAAGCAATATTCACCTTCCTTGGCCAAAATTGATGAAGGTTGTACAAAACATTTGCTTTTTCTGAGCTATTCCTGCTCAAGTGACAGAAGGAGATTTCTGCTTCACAGGGGTAAATCTCACATCTTAGTCAGTGAACAGAATAAATTTCCTTAGAAAATCTAAACTGAATGAACTGATTGATAGGGAACATTTAAGTTGTAATACATTACTTTCTCAGCTGTTTCTTTTCAACTGCCATGAAAAAAGTCTGTTCTTGTCTTTGATTATTTTGGTGGATTTTTTACTTTAAAAAAACTTTTAAATTTATATGAAGTGCACACTTCAAGGTTTGTATTAAAATTTAAAGTGTTGTTTTGGTGCACCGTAACTCTGCAGCTAATGTTCCCTTGTTTTGGATTGGTGCTTCCTGTTTGAGTTAGGGAGCTTAGATATTCCATACCCTGCTGAGAGTGAATGTTTACTTATTCAGAGAAATTAAAGTTTAAAGGATTCCCAGGAATGTCAAGAATGGACATTTCCTAAAATAATAAAGTCCTGAAACCATTGGTCAGAACTGTTAGCTAAAAAGCAAGGAAGGTAGAGCATAAAATAAAAGAGTAAAAATAAAGAATCAAAGTTTATGCACTTTTGAAAAAGCCTTTTAGTGTTTAAGGTCAAAACTCATCTGTTTCTCCAATCAGCTTAATCTTAATGATAGAAATATCTTTTAAAGAAATCATAGCAGAAATCTTGTTACATTAATTTATAGAGAGCAAAGAAAGGTATTAATGCTTAGTCCACTTGGCTGTGCGTGAGTATGAGCACAACACATGCTTTGTGGGATCCCTCATGATCAAAATTTAATCCATTACCTGGGCGGTAGAACCACAGAAGCAGAAGCTGAAAAATGTGTTACCAGTAAGTCATCTGCTCCACCCCTTGTTAGAGCAGGACCGTTTCTCTCTAGTTAGTGAAAACCTGTTTTTCCTTGTTACTTACAGCAGATCTCTTTCTTCGTCCTGAGAAGATTTCCATAATTCATTATTTCATTTTAGAAATATAATGAAATTTCTTATTCATCTTCTTCTCTTCATTTATTTGTCGGACCTCTTATTACAAGTTCTCTTGCCCTTACTCTTCAAGTCCATGTAGACAGCTGCCATATTCCTTTTTGTATAGACGGATTCACAAAAGACATTAAGTTTTTTTGTTTGTTTTACAGTTTACTAAGAAGGATCCCTTGCAAGGTGCCTATGGGCTAACTCTAGACAATACAAATTGGAACAAGTTGCCCAGAGGGGTGGTGGAGTCTCCATCCATGGAAACATTCAAGGTCAGGTTGGACAGGACTCAGAGCAACCTGATCTAGTAGAAGATATCCCTGCTCGCTGCAGGGGAATTGGACTAGATGACCTTTAAATGTCCCTTCTAACCCAAACCATTCTATGTTTCTAAGCCATTTCTTGACTTACAGAAAATAATGTGGAATATGGGGGTATGGGGAGGGTAGCATGAGTTTGCCTCACATCCTAATAGTTGTACTACATTTCCTCAGTCTCCTGATTACATTACATTTCTATGCTGCACAATGAAAAGTATGTGGAGGGAATCCAGAGTAGAAGATCACATCCCAAATGCAATGCACAGAGCTCTGTTTAAACGCAGAGGTCCCAAATACTGGTGGATACAGAGGGTTACAGCAATAATACAGTTTTGTCTGTGGTGGCAGTAGGGGAGGGTGAAGGAGAGGAGCCAGTGTTACAGTACCAGTATTACCGCACATCAAGCATAGTATGTTTGCAGAAAAGCAGAGGGTGCTTCAGTCTCAAGTAAGTACTGCAACTTTAAGTAGTGACATATCAGCTGAGACAACTAGAAAAAGATGTAACACAACATCCTTTTTTTTAACCAGATTTTTGAGTGGTGGTTTTGGTTTTCTACCAGGCAACTGGCTCATTACATGCCAATGCACCAAATTCATTGCAGAAATTTTGCTGTGTAAACATTGAAGGACTTGTTCTTTTCCCTTATGCTGAGAAGCAACAGTTGGACTTAGCTCAGCTTCAGAGAAAAATAACATATCAGTTTACAGCTTGATGAATAACCCTCTTTTTCCACCTGATTGCCACAGGTGCAGCTCCGCTATGATGGCAGGAAACAAAGTGAAGAACAGTGGAAAAGTGAATATATATATTTTCCTCTTTGCTTTTTCCTTAATTACCTTAAAGTAGGATTTAACGCCAAGTTCTTATATAAAGGTCTCATAGAAAGAGCAATGGCTGTCAGCCAGCCAAAATAAATCCACCTGTTCAGCCATCACTTCAAGAAGGTGTTGACAGCCCTAAAGTAAATTTAAGTAGCAAATGATGGTTCTGTTCAACTGACTAACATCAGAGTTTTTGGGACTGTCCCTAAGTTGGTCCTAGAGATCTTAAACTCACTGAGGAGCAACATGTTGAGCTTCTATCTGCTGGGTCTTAATGCTTGAATTGAGGTCTGGTTGGTAATGCTTGTACAGGAGACTATCTGTCGTTTGTTATCAAACAGAGTGGCAATTTGAATGAAAAGTAAAGAACAGGGGGATTGTCTGTTTTTTGAGGGCTTTTTGGCTAACATAAAGCAGTGATTATGGTTCCCTCTAAAATTCTGCATGGATTTTAAAAAGCTTTGTCTTAAGGTTACAGTGGAAATCAACTTTGCATATGACATTTTTTCAGTGTGCTGTATACAACTGTGTTTCTACAATGCTGTTGGGAGAGGAGAACAGTCATCTCATGAAATGTAGTGTCAGGAGGGGAAAAAAGTGAAAATGAAATCTCTTTCACTCTTTGTTGAGTGTTGTCATTACAGCTGTCCTGACCCCTTTTATTGTGTAAGCAACTATGCATGCATTCCTTGTATGTACAGATTTCAGCCAACAGAGTCACAGAGTTTACCTGCAGTCTCTACTCCTGTGTATGCAACCTCAAAACTTTGCCACGTGACTAGAAGTGAAGAATACCCAAAATGACCAGGACGTGTACTCAGTCAACAATTTTTCTTAATTCAGTCAACATAGGCCTTTACGAAGTGCTGTTCAGATTGTCAAGCCTTCACTAGCAAAATATTCACTACAGAAGACTTGATGTACCTCTTGCTGGTTATGTCCTTGGAACTAAATCCCTTCATAGGCATATTGCTTCCTGAAGATCAGTGGAATAGGTGATTTGAGACCTCCAGAGCTACTTGAATGAATCTAGCCCAAAGATTAAAACCTTGCTGCTGGAGCAAATTCTGTGCCTCATCCCATACTGACCTAACTGATAATGTACTAACATTTATTTTAATGGATAAAGATTGTACTTCAGGGCAGCTGGCTGACATTTGCTCATCCTCTTGGGGAGACTAGAGTCATTTATGAAGGATTTGGCCTTTTTCTACTTGTTTTATCTCCCAGTAGGGGGTAGAGTATCCCTTTGCATCTAAAGTGGACAGTACTGTTGACTAACAATATAGAGGAGCCACAGTTCTTTTCCCTAGTAACTTCAGGAGACTTACATGTAAAGGTCAGAGCTTTCCTTATGTTGAATTTCTGTTGCTTTTCAGTGGACTGCTGAAGGATTCACTGGCCAGTTCCAATCTGTTAATACTTAAGTCAAATATAAACACCTCAGGATTCTTTTCTCAAGGTCAGGCAGTTCTATTCAGGGAGCTACACAAGGAAGTTCTACAAAGCCCTCTTTTATATTAGAAGACTGTCCTGCAGCTGCTCTCTCTGTTCACTAAGCTCCCTGAAGCAGAAAGCCACTCCTAGTTAAGTTGTGGGCGATAGTATAAACCCTTCAAATTAAAATTACCTTTAACTTCTTCAATTAAAATTGGCATATGGACCTGCAACTTTTTAAGATGGAAAGTGAAGCAGTTAGAAGGCCAATATTAATGTTGCTGATGTAAAAATAAATTAAAAAATGTATATCCTGGGAAAATGTCTGTTTACCTTTTACTTCCCTTTACTAGGACAAAACTGTCTGGTCTGCGCTCATCTTGTCTAACTTCAGGCGTCTGAGAGCATAGTAATCACTTGAGCCTATCTCTGTTGTCAAAGGGTGGAGACAAACACCTCCAGATGATAATTCTGTTTTGAGGTGTGATGAAAAGCCCATCTCATTCCACTGACCACTGAGAGTGACATTAGACTTCTCATGCGCTCAACGTGGCTTCTTCAAAAAAGTCCCAAGAGTTAGATGGAGTTACATAGATTATGAAGCTTCAAATGAAGCATCACCTAGTGATAAGAATTAAATAAACTGCTCTGTTTCTAGATATTCAATTGGTTTGAGTGAAAGAGCTGGGGAAAGGATGAGACAACAATTTAGTTCTGAAAGTGAATTCTGGTCTTCTGTCTGCATGAGAGATGATTCCTGTTACCTGCTCTTGAAAAACAGAATGAGTGGGGAGAAAAAGATAAACCAGGCATTTAAACAAAACCACACAGGAAGTTGGATTTGGAATAAAATGTAATGAAAAACCATTGTGAACTTTCACTGAGCTACTGAAAACAGATAAACTGTTCTTTTTATTAAAAGTATCATGGTTTTTCCCCTCAGACAGTTATTTGCTATTCACAACTGCAGGAACATAGCTAACCAATCTTTTAAAAAGGTGAGAACTTACAAAGTAAGAACTACTAATTATAAAGGTCTGGTATTCAATAATCTGAAACCAAAACACAAATACTAATTTGTGAGAAGTCACAGTACATCAGTCAGTCAGAATCAATATTGGTGGCATATGAGGACAGAAGGAAATGTAGCTGCAGGTCCGTCACAGGAGGAATGAAGAGATGGTGTGTAAAAGTGGGAAACTGAGGAGGTGATGTGTTTTAGACAAGTATCTGATGTGCTGGAGATTAGAGCTATGGAGAGATAGCAGCTACTGTGAGACACTGCCATGGGACTGGTGTCTGTCCGCTCAGACTCAGTGATTACATGGAGCAAAGTTCCTAGCACGCGGACAAGTAGTGACAATGTCCAGTTTGTCTGGGGAGAAGACAGGGTGCTTTCTTGTCCCTTTTCCCCCAGCATGACCGCTAGAAACATGGCACTGTCCATGTAAGAGACTGCTGCCAGAGACTGAAATAAGCCAACAAAGCTCTTGCAGTGGCTGCAAGCTCAAGAAGACTCAGTTACAGCTCAGACCTCTGTATTTACCATGTCCTCTTTTCTTTCAAAAGCTATAAAGTCATATCCAAGCTGATCTACTTTCGTGCTAGGTGGCTTATAGACATGAAAGCCCATATCATATAGAATTGCTCAAAGTAACTGAAGAAACCAAACCTGGCAGCAGCTTGTCTCTTGGGTGCATTTTGTCATCTAGTGCTCACAGAGAGTTACAGACTTTGCTGGCCCTACCCAAGAGAGAGGTTTTGCAAGGTATTCTGTATGCAGCGATAGAGACGGTGGTAAATAGCATTAATGTTGAGTGACAGTCATGTCTTATTTTCTCCACATCACCCAGCTGTAAGTCGTTTGCCTTCATTAGGTGAAAGTTTCCTTGGACTTTGCATAAAGCTGAATTTTGGACTGAATTATGCGGTGCATAGTCAAGGGGCAGGGATCTGTAACTGTCGAGGCAAATGGACTGGAAATCTCAGGTTATGCACATACACAGAAAAGAATAGAAAGAAAAGGAATGAACATCTGTGAAATTTGGCACACACAGGATTCTTACAACTAGACATAATCCATTGAATAAATGCAAGAAGGGTATACTTCATCAAATATGCTACTTTATTAAAAATGTAAATGACACTAGAGCTATAGAACTAGTGCCAATATCCCAGCTTACTCGGGAAGATGACATGAAAGTAATGATTGACAATTTTTTTTTGCGGTTTAAATTCTCATTTTTTCAATATCCGAAATATAAAGTTATGGGCTCTAGAAAGTGTTTATTAAATCTAAAAATGAGAAATTCAAACATTTTCATGATCCATAGTACAGTGACAAATGAGCAAGAACTGAAATAGAAGCAGTACCAATGGTGGTAGTATTATTTCGAGAAAGACTGATAAAAGGCATTTCTTCTATGATATTAAATATAAGTTTTGTTATGATAGGTAAATGCTTGAAAAGTCATAGTATGAAAGTGTATGTGGTAGAGCTGACAGGATTAAATCAGTGTTTGATTCTAGACCTATGAGATGTACAATAGAATTTTTAAACAACTGGTGTGATTCTTCTATGTGTGTACATAACTGTGAATGCAATTCCCTGTGCAAATAGCTTACAAATGCTTTAAGATATTCCATGATTACTGCCACTAAATAATGTGAGCTGTGATCTTTATTAATCATTATTTTATTACTGTTGTAGTAAAGCTCTAGAAATAGACACATCAGATACAAATCAGCAATGCTCTGTTGACTTTTAATTTGGTCATGCTGATGTGCATCACTGAGGAGAAGTTCAGTATTTGGACATAGATATAAGGGCAGCTTCCTACCGATGGAGAAAATGTGTTTATCTTTTACCTGATATATATTAGTGTATCACCTTTTCCATCACCATTTTTAAAGTGTGTGTAATGAAACAGGTATTTACCTGTAAAATACCAAGCATTAAGTTAATATAAATTCAAAAATTATGAGGTGGTAAAAGTGAATTCAGAATAATCCCGGTATTTCATTATTAGATTTTGTCATATCAGTTTTTCTTGACTGATGAACTGGTGCTCTGTAAAGCAAAGATAATGGAAACACGAGGTTCATCTTTGTTACAAGAAAAAACAGTTTTGATTTTCCATGTGAACTATGTGGCTTGTGTTGTGGTTTTGAGATCATTCATCAGACCTGGTCAAAGAGTTGCCCCTCCTCATACGGGAAGCCTTGCAATGAGAAGGATGCTGCACCAGCAGCGATGCTGCCAGGATGGTAGCCTGGAGCCCCCACATGCACCAAGAATGAGCCAGAGCCTCCAAAAGACTCCAGGGCACCTCCTGAAGCAGTGTGTCTGTTTCTTTGGTTAACCCAAGGCACCTTCTGCAAGGGTAGGGCTCACAGCTTCTATTTTCTAGTGAATTTCAGCTCATCTGTTTGCTTTTTGCTCTACTGAAAGTCTCCATACTGTTTCCATAACACAGTGTACTCCCCCAACTCTAAAGCTATGGGGGATTTGAGGGGGCTGGGTGTTGAGCCCCTGCAGGAGCAAGCACATGTCAGTAAGTGGGCTTAAAGTTATTATTCCTGCATACACAGTATCTGCACTGCCTGGGGATCCAGTTCTTCTGGATGAAAAGAGCTATAAATGTAAGGTATTATTAGCACATGGCTTTGTAGTGAGCCACCCTCAGGCCACATTACGGTTTTTGATGTTTCTTAGTTGCAGCCTCTAAAGGGATCTTAACACGATTTCAGAATAGGAAAGAAGAAACAGAAAGAACCTTCAATCTATATTTAAATTTTAAATAAAAATGAAAATGCTTGTATTTTGTTTTGATTTCTGTTCGGAGATGATGTTTTGTTCAGATGCAGGCTGAGCATCTTCATTATTCTCTGTTAAAAGTGACCTTGATCTTTTAAAAATGAAAATTAAAATAAAAGATCTGGTAACCTTTTTATTGAGGTATCCAAAGAGGTGAGAGGAGCCATCCTTGTCTCCCAGTATAGCAGGAATGCCTCCTGCTAGGGAACACAATATCAAACTGCATTAAAAATACCCCGAGGGCCATATTGATGAGGGGAAACTCACTCTCCATGGCCTTTTTAACATTCAGCAACAGCGTAACTTGTTTGTTTCCTCCGTGTTGGAAATGTCAACAAATGTCACCCAAGTTCTTTGCTTTCCTATCTTTTGACATATTATTTGATATGTGTGTGAGAGTGTAGAGTATATTAATGAAGGAGCTTTATTCTTCAGTGAATTAACAGAGGGAATGTAGGGCTGTACTTGAAGAAAGGTTTCTTCTATTAGTTTTGCCATTAGGAAAAAAATAATGCTCTTCAAAAGACTTTCTAAAGGGAGAGATCAAACGAAGACCTGTTAGCATATACCAGTCTACTCTTCTGCTAGCATGGGGTCTCTGTTCACTACTCTAGGATTTTCCTTGCAACAAATTTTGAGTGGTTTGTCCAGACCATTTAAATATGCTTTTTAGCAATGCGACTCCCATTATTTTCCTGGGATACTGTTTCACAGTCAAGACTTCTAGGATTAAAATTTCAGAAGGCCTTAACTGTCTTTCATACCTAAATAAATATTTAATAAATCACTTAGTTCCCCAACAGCGAGATTCCCAAAGGTTCTCAGTGATACTCACAGCCTGTAGGAGCCTTACTTGCTTTTGGAAATATGTCTTCAGTTCCATAACTGCTAAGATTCTTCGAAATTGAAGCCTTTGACTTTAATGAGGCTGCTGATATTCAGATTAAATTATCCTTTGAAAACAATAATTTATTATACATTATAGCACTAGGTACATAATATAATTAGCATAGGTACAATATGACATGTAACATTTAAAAGGTACTTTTTGTACTGGTATAATTATTTAATTAGCGTAGTGCTGAGGGGCCCCCAAAGCAATTTGGTTTATAATTTGCACATGTTATATGAATGCACAGAACGAAACAATTTCAGCCCAAACTGCTTTCAAATGTGTTGACAGGACAGAAGAACAATGAGAGGTGAAAGTCTTTGCTTTCACTGTAAGGACAGAGAACTAACATAGAAAAATATTAAGAGACTTTCCAAAGGACAAATAACAGTTGTCTGTGACAAAGCAATGAAGTCCCTGTGCATGACAAGATCATCTTTCCTTTTCATCTTCAGCTGTTTTATACACAGTAAATTCTGATGATATACATACCTCTGCAATGTGTTAAACAATTATTTTTCATCTTTGTCAAATGTTTCAACTATTTGTAGCTACTTAGTCATTGCTATATATACTTCATTTTTGTTATGTTTTTTGTTCCAATCTGTCCTCCTAACAAAAAATAAATAGTTCAGTTAAAACATCCCTGGATCCATCTGTGAAATTATACTCTGTAAAACATTTAAAGACGATGTACCAATAATGTGCTGTCTTATTAGCAAAATGTGCTCTGACTGCAGTTTTCAGCAGCCAGAGTGGGACATGATGGCAAGGTGCAGCTCCAGGCACACAGTCCTGCCACTGGCAGCAATCCCCAATCTCCTGCCTTTCTTCAAACTTCCAGCCATGGCAATTTCCGCTAAAACCTCACAAAAGCAAGGCTATGAAAGACCAAATACATACCTCATCACTCCAGGATTCCTAATATCAGGTATCAGAAATCTTCTGAAATAAATCAATTCTTGAAGTCGTATAATTTTAAACAATTACTGTTATGAGAGAGTGAAATAACTCACAGGAAAAATAACAAGTCTTGTATAATTCTTCTATGGTCTACTAATTTGTAACCACATTAAACTACCCTCTTTTAAAGCCTATAGTTAACTTCCACCTTCTTTTTGCACTACAGGAAGGAAAAACTCTTTAAAACTTTATATTTGACTAGGAGACTCAGATGGGGAATCTCATCTGACGTTACATCCAATGACGAAACTTTGTTAAACTGATGCAACCAGTACATGTTTTATTCTTACTGGTTACTTTGAATGTAGAATGATAAACAAGGAGTTGAATGTTGAAGACTTTAACTGATTCCAGTTACAGCACACCTGCAGCTGAGTTATAAGTAGAGTCAAGGAGTCCCCACTTCTCTGCATTTTTTTCTCCGTATTTGCTCTCTCAAACCTCTCATTCAGCTTATTTCTGTAAAAAGAGAGTGGAGGGCTGCTTGGTAAAGTCCATCCTGTCTTTAAAGAATATTCTCCCCACTCCAGCAATCTCTTGCAGAAATAACAACTTCTTACAACAAATCAGTACCAACATAGTGGTCTGGAAAAGCTGGAAAACAGTGAAATAGGCACCTGAAATGAGATGGGACCTTTTTCATTTTCTCCCAGCTCTTTGTGCTTTGATTAATCATTTGCTTGCATTTTGATAAGCAGCTGCACTGTGTGAGCGTATCTAAAACTTGAGATGCTTGTGTTATTTCTGTATATTGCATCATACGGGAAACAGTTTCCAGATGCTTCCTGACTCATACTGGTAAAGAAATAACTCACACTTTTACTGGATTTTAAGCATGGTAAATTCCTAGAAACTGAAGGCTCCTAAGCAATAGACACTTTATTAAGAGCAGTCAGATTTCTTTCGCCCTTCAACAAAACAGCTGTGGTTGTCAGGTTACGAACAGTTTGACTGAGGAATTCTTTCGGCTGTAGGATGGCTCTAACATAAAAATGCAAGCTTTCTGTATTTGAGATGAAACATGCTGTAAATACTTCGGGCTTGTATGTCACTGCAGTGATGATGTACCCTGTTCCAGAGGTAGCAATAAAACTTGTTTTGTTCTCAGGGCCTCATGTAGTGGAGAACAGTAAAGTAATTCACAGATATTCCTACATGCTCCGTCGCTGATTTAGGGTGTGCCTTTCTGTTTACAGTTTTCCCCTGTGGCTCTTCTCTACCACTTTTCATTGCGGTGTCTGACTATGTTCTTCAGCATGAGCTGTGGTCAAATGGAAGATATGGTACTTGAGGGAAATATTTTCATATATCTGTTTAGGTTCAGTCTGTTTTTTGAACATGTTTATGTCCTCCCTGTATTCTGTGGTTCTCTACATTGTGTCAGGCATGCATCTATGTCTCTGGAGACGGAGCTATTCTTTAAATGTTGGAATTCCTTAGACTGTATTCATAGGCACTTTACATTGAGCACTTTTTCTGGAAAGATGTTAATATGCTCTGTTCCAGATGATTTTTAGTCTTCACCTGTCGACAGAGAAAATTTACATGTTCAGCCAAGGCTCATTGCTGCCACGAACCACATGCACTGAACCATCAAGCCAGGAAAGATGGGCAGTCAGAGCAAGTCAGAGACACTGAACTGCCTACCCTTCATTCATCCCCATGCCGTAACAAAACCTGTTTTATCACAGTTCTCACATCCCCTCCTTAGAGTCATAAGCACAAGTCTCCTTCCCACACCACTTCCATTGCACTCCCACTCCTATGACAGGCTTAGAAAAAGAGAGATGATGACTTCATTGCCGCCACAATTTACCAAAACTAAAAAAAAAAAAAAAAAAA
>Ga0065711_1038182_pt1 | contig 19054 bp, 12 predicted proteins | sample Hoacrofraction12_FD_59098 | JGI IMG/M metagenome (GOLD analysis project Ga0065711, IMG submission 59098) | Hoatzin crop microbial communities from Cojedes, Venezuela - Epithelial fraction 12 v2 (version 2) | ecosystem: Host-associated > Birds > Digestive system > Esophagus > Crop | place... | reverse complement strand
CCCTCCAGTCTTCAGTTGTTCAGTGTGCACGTGTTCAAAATGTGATCTGTGACAGAGAATTGTAGCAGTCGGTGCCTGGCAGCATTGATGTTTTATGCACCAAGGGAAGAACACAACAGACAATAACCTGGCTAAAAAGGGAGTGTGTGTTAGGATGACATGCGCGACTGTTTATAACCAGGAGCATGGTCGGAACTCAGTAAAAGCGTCCTACAGGAAAACTCTTGCTGTAATTGCTTTTACGTTGGGAACAGCAACCAGTGTGGTGGAGTGCTCTGTAGTTTGAAAAGCGTCAAGTGCGCTGATCTTTTCTTTCTAGTCCACTGCTCTAGTGGTGCACTGGTACAACTCTTGGATCCAGATCCTGATCCTGGCACCTTGACTGCTCTCCCTGATGCTGCATCATTCTTCATTTTCTTTCTGTGCTTCCCAGCATCCTGTAGCCTGGCTTAGCAGCCTCTTCAGTGTCTCTTCATGATTCTTTCTTCCATACCGACTTTAACTATAGCGTAATTAACTCTCTGCTGTAACTGATCCTTCCTTCCTACCCTCTTTAGCATGCAGCACAATCCTTCTTTCTTCCCATGCCATTCCCTCCTAGCACTAGACCATCCCTATCCAATTTCTAGGCTGTTTCTTGAACTGTTACTTTTCTTCCTTCTCCCCTTTCTTACATGTTGTATTATCAGAAGCTTAGATGAAATCTCAGAGGAGGATCCTTTTTCTTTTCATTTTTTTTTTTTGTAAAATGCCACATACAGGTATATGCTAAAACTCAGTTAATTTGCACACCTGCCAGGCTATAATTCATAATGTTCTTTTCGTTTCCTGCAGTAGCTGAATTATACGTAATGAGGGTTGATCTTTTTGTCAGTCAGGGGTCCATTATATCCTCTTTTACAGGAGAAACGCAGAGCCACAATTACACATTTTGGCAGATGCGAAGAAAATGAAAGAAAGGCACTTGCTAAACTTAATTTTGTTCATGCTAAACTTGCTCACTGCTGCTCTGTGAAAAGAACATTACTTTTGCAAAAAGTTACATCCAGCCAAATGTTAATATTGCAGCCAGTGAAAAGATTCTGTTCATAGCCAGAGCTCTGTACTCTTATTTAATACAAATAACATTGTAGGCAGTGCACAGGTTGCGGTTACTCGCAGACAAGGTCATTCTGCTGCACATATCAGCTAGGTCTTTGTGATAACTTTCATTCTGTGCAACTCAAGGAGGAAACAAAGTAATGATGTTGTAGTTTCCTTAAGTTCTCTGTTGGAGCTGTTTGTAGCCTGTCGTTTCCTCACAGGCACGTGGACTTGGTACTGGTCTTTCTGCCTGCATCTTAGAATGCTAAGTAAATGCAGAAAAATGCCAAGGACGTGTATGACCCAAGGGTATAGTTGTCTTGCATTGGTACATAAAAGAATACAAATTAATTTTTAGAAGTATACTTAGAATACAAATGATTAAAAAATAATAGTTATATATTTAGCTTGAACTTTATTTAACGTATTGGGTAAATTTCTGTATTCTGATCTTTGAGATATGATGTGAGAGAAATTTCAGCCTGTTCCTTCCATTTGTCTACTCATTCTTCATGAAGTTGCCTGGAGAGAGGGGACCTTATGGAAATCTTGTCAGTTCAGGTTCAGATCATGAACGTGTCCAAAGTATTTTCAAAAATATGTAAGATGTTAATGTAGGAAACAGCTGTTTTAGTTTATATAAATGCTATTCTTGCTATTCTTAGTTATCCCTACCCACACGCTCAGTCTGCTGGTGAAAGTGCCTAGTGTGCTGTACAAGAACACTCTACACAGAGCTAACTGTAGCAAAATAATCTGAAAAATGTGAAATGGATTCAGTAGATCAGCTATGGTAGTAAATCAGGATTAGCAGCAGAGGGCTAACATGTACATATCTACTGAATTAACGCAAAGTCTTCATCAGAATACAGTTAGCAAAGAAAAGTGTGTTGAGGTACATGTTGCCTAGTGCGAATTCTGTACCCTGGGGATAAACGTGAGCAATGACTACTGCTAATCATTTACCCTTCTGTGTGTTTTAGTGAACAGACTGGCCCGCTCCAAGTACTGCTGAGCCAGGAGGTACCACTGGAACCCAACAAAGAAGTGGAATTTGGGTCCAGTTCTTTCTTCCACCCACCTGCTTCCTGCCGTGAATTGCACTCATCATTATATCCAGAGTCTTCCTCCTTGCCCCCTTCTGCAAGCAGTCCATCCAACAGGATCTCTCCAGCCTTCCAGTCTGCTTCTGCTGATTTTCATGACCAAGTTCCCTTTTTTCCCTATAGGCAAGGGTTGGCAGAGAGGTCTGCACGAACTGAGAACGATGCCCACCATAGCGTGGAATTTGCTGATGCCACAGCCACAGGGCCAAAAGACTTTAGGAAGTGCTGTGATAGCAGCAAGTTAGAAGAGGTTCATAACATAACACCTATTCTCACACCTCAGTGCAAATCCAAGGCTAACACGGTAAACTCTGGGTCTTTGCCTACACTGCTTCCCTGTCCACATCCGCCACGAGCAGCATCTCCTGAAAAGGACAGCCAGCACAGTCCTTGTTCCAAACTTGCAAGCTCTCCAGTGCGGCCCAGCATTGATCATTTAGGGGTCTATCATGCGGTGACTCCTGCAGCTTTATCCCCTACACGGCAGTGCTCCTTGGATCCTTTGCAGAAAGCAAACAAACACTCCAGAGCAAACAGCCATGAGATTTTATTACCCACACAGAATGAATATGGCACAGCAGAAGGTTGTAAATCTGAGGCTCTTAGTACAAAGGGACATGTTCGCTCCTTGGCAGAGCAGTTTCAGAAAATGCATGCAGTCTCCCAGGGAAAAGGTACTCATGAAAAAGGCTGGATTGCTGCAGTGTGTCAGGATGAGAAGTCTCCAAAGCTAACACAAAAATCTTTCGTCAACCCTTCATCCTCTGCTTACAGACAGCTTATCCATCAAAACCAAGAGAACAAAAACCAGCCTTCTGAAAAGTTACACTCAACTGTGGATATTAGGGACGGGGTGGTTTCTTTGGAGGGTTTTAGTGCCCAGCACAGTGCTTCTAAGAGTGTTGGTTCTCACAGTGAAGAGCTGTGTAGAAGAGGTGCACAGAATATAGCAGACCCTGCACCCTACCTGGAAAGGCACTGTCATGATGGAGGAGTGAAACAGGCGGATGATGGAGCTGCTAGTAGCGTGGTTGCCTCTGTGCCTGTGGACCGTTGGGTGGATAATGTTACTAGGTATTACAGTTCTCAGAAGGCTGATAAGAATACGGAATGGCTTCCTGTGCCTGGGAGGAGTCCACCCCTTTCTGATCAGAGAGCAGTTGGAGATGGCTTGAGCAGGATCCCAGAGCATCTGCATCCGCAGTGGAATCAAGACACAGAACAGGAGCTCTCAGAACTGGAATCCCTCTATCAGACTAGTCTGCAGGCATCTGAGGCCTCTCGGCCTTTCTTGGGAAGACAGGACAGTGCTAGGTATCCATTTGACCGATCAGGTAAGAACGATGCAGCTGTTTTTCTTGACTGACCTGCCTCTGTACTCCAATGTAGGTGAAGGTAGGTTTTCTAGTCAATTTAGTTAAATGGGCATGAATTTGTGCACAGATGTGGAAAGGTTCAGGCTGTGGACTCCGAAAACGTAACTGTGTCAGTAGAGAAGCAGTGGGGTAGCACTGCCTGGGGAGACTGCAGAGTAGCTGTTGATCTTGGCAGATGGAGAGCAACATCTGCTACGAGTAACAGAGAAATAATTGGTCCTGTTTTCAAGTAGGGAGCTAGCTGCTTGGGTCTGGCTGCTGAATTTTGCTGTTTGAAAGTCCTGTATAATCTCTGGAATTTTTTCAACTGTTTCTGTGCCTGACATTAACGTTCTCGACATTTGTGAATTTTAACTGATTGTGTTGTATTAGTCTGTACCTGCTTGAGGGGAATAACTTTTAAAAGTGTTTCCAGATCTGTGAGAGTTGAACTTGTGTTTTGCTAAGGGCTGCCTGCTCAGAGTTCTGTAAAATTACTTGTGAAAGCAGCACTGGGGGTGGTACGTGGTCTGCACTGAGATCCTTGAGACCTTGTGGATTAGTTGGTGCCGAAAGGAAACTAACAGCTTCTGTTGCTGTTGGTGAGAACATCCAGCTGTTGCTGGAGACGTTTAGTCCGATGACAGCAGCCCAGTTCTGCTTAAGCTGATCTAATCTCCCGCCTGAGATAGGGCAACCTTGATTCTCTGCTTAGCACAAGTGAAGCAAATTTCTTTATAACCTGTATCATAGCCTTAGAGCTACGAATTTTCTGGTTAAATACAAAGAAGCCTGAAACTTCATGGCCACCAAAGTGAGACAGATATATACAGATATATGTGATGTGTATTGCAGCACGTCCACAAGACAGGTTTTCCCCTGCCCTGCACCTATGGAGGTGGAGCCTCCATCGCTCCTGACAGATCAAGCCTGGCTGTGACCGGAGCGAATACTGCAGTAAACTCTTCTATTCAGCAGCTAAGGTTTTCTGTGAAGCTCTCTTGTCTTGCAGTCCACTGGCGGAGCAGGTGACCCATCCGAAGGTGGCCATTTCCCATTTGTTGTCCTCTTGGTTTTCTTTCAGAGTTAGGCAAGATTTGACCTCACAACCTTGCAGATACTCTCTTGCATGGGCTCGAATCAGAAGGTCTTGTGTGTTCCTACTTAGCTTACTGATTTGGGAAGCTCTTTCTGGAAATCTAACAGGATAAAGCCCAGTTGCTTTAGTGTTAGCTGGAGCTTCAGAGTTCGGTCGTCAAAAGCCCTGTTTCTCATGCTGACACTTCTCTTGCCTATTTTCCCACTACATGTATGAGGGACATGAGATATGGATATTCATCTGAAGTGAAGTTTGTGTCTGCGATCTTTACTTCTGGTTTGCTGTGACTTTCAGGTGTTTCTTCCTAAGTTCTACAAATTCTGTATTAAAAAAAAAAGTTTGAACCAGTGCATCTACTGTGATGAACTGGATGAAAATCACCTGGGTGGGTCTAGGACAGCTCTGTCTCACTTTTGACTTTGGTTACCTATTCATTTTCAAATGCTATTTAAGCTTTCTGCCTCGTATCAACTGGATTGATCAGACTCTTGCATGCAGAATCTCGGTGAAAATGCCTCTGCTATATGATTGGAGCATTACAACAGAGATTAAAGCAAAGACCTGAACCTTCAAATCAGTGCAGAAAATCACCTGTCTTCCTTCATAGAGAGATTCCCTGCAACCATTTTTATCAGGCCATGGCTTTCCCTGTGTCTGTTCCATGAGGAATTTTAGGATTGTAACTGGTTGGTGGAGATCACACTGAAGTGAAGTAACTATATCAATCCTAGTTCAAAATAACGCTTTTGACTATTTAACCAGCACAACAAATGGCTGGCAAGCTGTAGCACTGGGTGGGACCAAGCAGGTGAATGTGTGGGGAGCTGCAGGCTGATGGGTCTTCTTTATCCCAAGTAACTTTAGGTCACTTGCTCCTGGTAGCTGATTTTCTGTCCCTTAGGCCCCCTGAACTGTCTCACCTCTGTATCAAACAGGTGCTGGTGTGCAGTTAAATCATTTCACTCTTAAATAGTACAATTAACTGCTCCCCGGAAGCCAGCAGAAGGGCAGGGGAAGTGGGTGTGAGTATCCTGATAGACTGTCTGCCCGTGAAATGTTGGGAGTTAGCTGACGTATTAATGCTCAAAGGATCTCTGACGACTTCTTGTTCTGTGTGTATAGTCTGTCTGTCTGTGGAGTCAGACCTAAAATAGTCAGAAGTGTGCCGTAACGTGCAGTCAGGCATTGAATTTAACGATAGTGTTTTCCTTCCCAGTCTCTGCGAACCTGAGCGTGAGGAAGCTGCATGCCACAGCTGGCACGGGTGTCTCGAAAACCCCAACCGCAGAGATCGAGCACAGTCTGTGTGGATCCACTGTCTCTTCTGTCTCCAAGGTGATGTGCCATAGCTTAAGATGTGCTAGAGGGGAAGGGCTTGGCCTGTGCGAGTGGGAGAAGTGGAATGTATTATGAAAAGGTATTGGGGTCATTGATACTGATGTTGGAGAGAATTTTACGTGCAGTCTAGCTCAGGATTAATGAACTAAAAAATAAGTGACTAGCGCTATATGCAGCTTGTGTGCAATCAGATTGTCTGAATTCTGACTTTGAGGAGCGTATTCCTGAACACTTTGTAAGATCTCGTCTCTTCGAACATATTGACATGAACTGCCTTGCATCCCAGCTTATGATAACTGCTGCTTGATGTTACCGCTTGCAGGGGCACAGACTTTTTTTTTTTTACTGTGTCACTACATATTTTGAAAGCGGGGGATAATTTTGTATTTACTACAGTTGGTAGCTGGTCACCTCAGAGCGGGAGAAGATGCTTTTTCTTCTTTTTTTCTGAGAAGAAACCATTAAATAACTGGCAGTTACGTATCAGTGCCTGTACGTGAAAACATACAAGTACTTCAAGGAGAAGTGGCATTTCCTATAGTACTTCCATGCTCACTGAAGGGAGCTGAAATGGTCTTGCTTATATAGAACGGAGGAAAAGAAAGAAGGAATAAACATTTCCCTTGCTAACATAAGATTAATAAGCTTCAAGCTCTCATCAAATAATTAATAACAAAATAATAATCAAATCATCCTAGATTTTTTTTGGTGATGAGAAGACTGTAGCACTTCATTGATCACAGGATGGTTTCAGCTGCAGCCGTGATTATCTCTACAGCAGCAGTGATGCCTGTGGCAGCAGTCAGTCCTTTAGGTAGTTCATCCCAGTAGACACTTTTTGTCCTGGCTTTAGATATTTATAGAAGAATGAATCTCACTTAGAAAAATCAATCAGTGTGTATTTACCAAAGAAAGACAGACTATAAGGAATAATATTTTTAATCACCAGGTCCAAACAGATGCATTTGCTTGAAGTTTTCGAGGCAGTACCTGAATGAAGGATTTCAAAAAAAGAACAGGTCATGAAGTTTCATTGAAGTATAGCCTGTTAGATTTACATTGACTCTTCCCTATAATTACCATGCAAAATGGATATTATGGAGAGCCTTTTCTGAAATGTGCATTATTGTCTGCAGGTCACGTATGCCAGAGAACGTAGCAAGGAACCAGAAGAGGAGGCGATGTACAGTGCAGAGAATTTCCGTCGCATTGCTCGCAGTCTCAGTGGGACGGTGATCTCCAACAGAGAAGAGACCTTGGTCTCTTCTCACAGCTTTGTAAGTAGAATGATGCGCAGCTTTCCGGAGAGCCATGGTCTGTGTGCAGGGTTACTGTTTTCTCTGTCTGCATTTAGTAGTTAACAAATGGGACAGCAGGCAGCTGAATAAGAAGCCATGATGAAAGCTTGTCTTTGTGAACTTTGGTTCTCGTTTTGGTTGAAGAATGAGCTTTTATTTCAGTGACAAAGCCATCATCTTGAGGAGTTGTTGCAGAGTAGTACCTGCTGCAGCTGGTAAGCATGTGAGCTAATACTGCTTGCCAGTATACAGAGACATCCAGTATAAACATTTTTATCAGTTGACTTAAAGTATTTTCCAGAAAGCTTCTAATACGCCTAGAACTTTAAAAAGACACCACTAACCACGTGAAAGTTTCTGCTCTCTTGCAGGTAGATGCAGCAAGTAGCATTTTTAGAGAGTAAAAGTAAGCATAAAGGAGAGACAGTTCAAGACTTAGTACAGAACATGCAGCCAGTTACATATGGGAAGTAGGTAAAAATAGGGAGATTGATTTTTTTTTTTTCTTCTTTTTTTTTTTTGTTTGTTTGTTTGTTGTTTGTTATCTCTGTTAAGTAGTTTTAGGTGCAAGTTGAGACTGCCAGTGAGGAAGACGGTAACAGGCTATTGTTGGCGTTTAGCAACCCAGACGGATAGAATGTGCAGCTTTGGCTTGGCTTGAATATTTTGCGAACTGTGCTGAAGTTCTGATTTGGAACCATCTGCATAACAAGTGTAGAAGAGTCTCCATTGCAAAATCAGTTATTTAGGCTGGTTGGTCTGATTCTGTTGTTCCGCTGGGTACCATAAGCTAAGAATGTGTCAACTTCTGAACGTTTGCTCCTCGGCGTGCTTTAGTTGAGGGCTTTAACGCATACCTGGAGGTGCTGGCAGAAGCAATTAAAAAGCTCTAGCTATCCAAGACCCTCCTCTCTGCTGGAGATTTTTATCCCCACAACAGAAGCAGCCGGTAGGATTGCTGTCTGTCACCACTCTTCGAGTCTGTGCTGGTTTGTTACCGTGCTGTCCCTGCTTTGGGTTGCGCACCTCCTAACAGAGGGAAATGGTGCAGCACTGGTAAATACTTCAGCGGCAACAGGTCAATCTGTTTGTGGTCTGGAATCGGAGCTTGCAGTAAAGCCTGCTAGAAAATAGGAGAAGGAAGGATCAGCAATACCCTTCTTTATTTCATGGCTTGTGTAGCGTGGCAGTTCCAGTGCTGACTGGTCTGCCATCATTCTGTGGATTCAGTTTGTAACTCCATGAGTGGTCTGTTTTTGTTTTGGCTTTTTCTTCTTCGTATATTTCCAGTCAAATGGTCCTCCTAAGTACCCCACCGCTGCAGTTAAGACCCTTACTGGATTGATGCAGTTTTTATTTGTATTTTTTTCACATACAGATGCATGTTTTTGCTCCGGTGACTCATCCCTTCCCTTGGATCAACACCATCTTTGCTTGACTCAACTCAACTCTGTGTTTACTCATCATTTTATGTTCTTTTCTTCTCCTTTCTCATTTTATAAAAGGAAGCACCAAATACAAGGAAAATGCCAGTGGACACCAGCCACCGTTCTTCCAGCTCCACTTCCCTTCCTTTCCCCCACGATCCTCCTGTGTTTCCCCTTGATCCCCAGCACAGCCCAAACCCGGTGCAGCACCTACCCCATGATGTACTGATGCCCAGCATGGTGGGCAAGGCACGTAAACTGTCAGGTAATCACAGGACTTTTGTCCTCCTTCCTGATCAGAAATACTGCTGAAATACTGCTCGTCAGATCTGGTCTTTCGTAGTGATGTTTCACCATCTGCCTGAAGTCCTCCAGAAATCTGGAGGGGTGAATCGCCTTTTTCTTCTCTGCCCATTTGAGTTGTTCTGTGATTCTGTGCTAAGTGGACGTAACAAAAGGGAATAATCTTTATGGAAGCATTATGATGAATTTATAGAAAATCATACTCATGCTTTTGTAAGGTATTTTCTTCAGTGTAAAAGTGGCAGTAAGACCCACCACCTTGTTTTCGTGTATGAGAGTACTTCCACAAGCTACTCATTCCAGCAAGTCACGCATGTGATTGTGCTGGTATAAATAGCTAATTCCTGCATTAGAATTATTTTCCCTGTGACAGCCATCAAAACCAGTTTGATCTACCAGCCTTGAAATGTTTTGCTGGTCTCCTTGGTGACACAAGGGGTCTTAAAGAAATTCAAAGTCTGTGGCAGCAGCAGTGGTGGGATAAGGAGGAAATGCAGTGAGGGAGGCAAATGCTAGAAAGGGTACAGCTAGCTTTTATTCAGAATTGCATGTCAACCAGTGACTGGATGAGCTAGTGATTTTGTTTTTCTGCTGTCACTTGAAGTTGGCTACAGCTGAAAGTTCTGAAAGGATGAAAAAACACAACTGAGCAAACTTTTTTCTTTTCTTCCCCCTTCCTCCCTAGGAGATCAGAAGAACATCATCCAGAAACTTTTGGTTGTGCCTGACAGGGGTGAAGCTTTCCAAGGTGAAGACTACCCAGGTGTGGCACTGAGCTACGGGAGTCTCCCTTGTGCGCCCAAAGGCACCCTCTCCCAGGGGCAAAAGCCTCTTGTTAATCCGCATTTAGGAGGTGGAGCATCAAGTGTCTCTGGCCGTCGGCTGAACGCGAGCTGCCCTGCCAGGCAAACCGCCACGTTACCAGACAAACGAACAACGCTCTGGGGGAAGCACGCTGGCCAGCCAGGCAAGAGTTTACAAGAAGGCTTCCTCCAGCAGCCTTCACAGCATCAGATGCGTGAATCCTACGCCATTGCTTGCAGGCTGCCAGCCAGCACAGACTACAGCACTTTAAGAACACCGCACGAGCCTTCTTGGGATCCCGGTGCCTCTCAAGGTTGTCCCGTGCCCCCTTCTTGCGTTAAGGCCCCGGGTCCCAGGAGAGTTGATATGCCGCCCGAAGACGACTGGCGACAGAGCAGCTACACCCCTCAGCCGGGCAGGAGGCGAGTGCTGCCGATGCGTGTGATGGATGGGACCTTTTCTTCTGCTTCAGAGGCACACAGAAATATGCTGGCTCGTGCAGCAGCAGCTACTGGCACCATGCAGAATAACGGCTGGTGAGATCCCATCCGCTCCGTGTGCCCTGATAAACCCCTCTGTGAACAGGCTGTAGCTGCTGCCAGAGCGTGGGTTGTGTGGAGACAGCAAACTTTTTCAGTCAGTATCTGTGCCGGTTTTGTCTTAAAACGTAGCTATACAGTATGTGGAAACTAATTGCACTGTATTTCATTTCTGGCACTACTGAACTGCTGTCTTGATGGGGAATCTTAGCTATTCTAGTCCTGGCCTCTCCTAGCAAACAGGTGCTGTAGGAATGGTAAGCTGCAGGGGCATTCGTTTATGGGTAAGTTCAGAAGTATGCGCGGGTTTTGAAGGAAGACGGCCACTAACAAAAGGACATTTTTAAGGACTTTTTCATGAAATGTAGCTTTGGTAAATTCTTCACGTAAAAAAACAATCCCTTTGTTTTCCTCTCCTCTGCTGTTTCTTCCTGGGGAAAAAAAACTGACCCACCTTCCAGGTTCCAGTAAATCTGCACTTGGCAGGCTGGCAGTTAGTAAAGCAAACCCAGCTTTCAGCGTGCTGAGATCTCGGGCCGAGATCACAGCCGCCGTTGCTGCTGAGGAAGTGGCAGGGAGACATTGTTCATCAGTAAATCAGAGTGTTCCCCACTCACTTAAGGCAAACTAACAATGCTTTGAACAGAAAAGACTGTTAATGCTGCACGCTTAATTACACCAATGTAAACACAGAATAAGTTTAACTATTTTAGTGTCAAACATACTTGCTTTTGTAAGTATTTTTCAAATAAATCTATGAAAATAGTTCTATTTACCTGTCTTGTGTATGAGCTTTCTTTGCTGTTTGGCTTTACTCATTGGTTGGCCTGAAACTGCGTATTTATTTTCTTACACACTAACAAATGTAAATTGTTTATTGCAGTTCATTAACAGAGTTTATGTAATTAATATTTAGATAGATTGGAGGACATGTCTGGTTTTGTCCCTGGATTTGATGTGTTTCATCACTACTCTGTGCTTAACTGCCCCCTTCAAAACGGACAGTAATTAACAGCGTCCTTTGAAAAGCATTTTGAGACTTCTTTGTTGGAGGGAAAACTACAGAATCCATGCAAGACGGTAGTGTATACAGATAGGACTCTTACAGAGGAAAAAAAAAAGTCATTAGAAATTACTGATGGGGTGAGAAGTGTCATTTTAATAAGAGCTGCTCTCCTGTTCTTGCGGATGCTCTCAGGTGTGGTGGTTGTGTGTCAGTTGGAAATGTGGAGGGTTGTGTTCCGTGCTGATGGAAGGTCTGGAGTGCCCTCTAGTGCGCGCTGCTCCTTGGGAACCGGCTCTAGGTCAGGATCTTCATTTTCCTTTCACGGTTTGCACCTCAGTGCTTAATGGGATTTCACCAGTTCTTGCTGTTTAGTTGGAGATTGAGTCTTGTTCAGTTTAATAAATGTCATTTCTCAGCCCCTTGTTCCTAAATAATTGCTGTTGTGTCTGTTCTTGTTGCAGTCCCATGTAGCTACGTCACGCCAAGTTGTGTTTTACAGTTGGGTTTATGTTGCACACTTCTTTGTACTTAACTGCCCTCACCAGCTGTGGCTGCCAGAACAACGCACACTCTTCTTCCACCCCTCCTTTCCAAAAAAGCACAACCGACTTCTTTTTCATGTAATGGTTTTGCCAATTTAATAACATGAAACTTTCAACAGTACTAATTTTTTTTACTAATTTTCTAAATACAAATCAGTGGAGTATTATTTTACTGAAACAACTATTTGACAAAGGTTTCCCAAGAGATAGGGAATTGTTAGTCTCTCTGGCTGCACATGGACATGCCGTAGCCAACTGCTAAGTTTCTCCGTGTAGAAATTACGGTCTTGGGAAGTGAGTGCAATGCAGAGGTGAATATTAGGACAGAAACATTCCTGATGCAGTTCTCTTTCTCTTGTTGGTAGAACGATACTTTTGGAGTAGAGGGAATCTGGGCAGGAGCAGCCCCTGCTTGTTTTCAGGTTTTTGTTACCTTCAGCAGCTGGAGAAAGTTACGGTAGCCCCAACATGCGAGAGAGGACATGGAGAAGTATTTGACACTGCTTGGCGATGGCTCCAAAAGATTCAGGTTGCAGAGTGAGGCTTAAGTAGTCTTGAACTCAATTGTCTAAAAAAATAATCTGCCAGAATAAAGTACAAAGTCACCTCTTCAAGAATCAATATGGAGTATGAAACATTTTCAAATAAAAAAAATGTGCATGCTTAGGTTAATTTTTTGTTTGTTAACTTTAATCCTAGCTACTAGGAAGGAGAAAGTACATTGCCATGCAGCTCTGCAGAATAATCCTGAGGTGATGCAACTCATTTAATAATCAGTGATACTTTTTATTCCATCAACGTAGTTCTATCTACCAAGTTTCAAAACCTGTAAATGTTCTGTGTATATTAATTACTTCCTATGAGGTTAACTCAGCCAGAGGCCTGAAAAGGAAAAGCTGGGACAAAACCTCTGAAATATCTCCATACCAACCAGTATGTTAGCGTATCAGAACAGAAACAAACTGAAGAAGATTCAGCAATATGTTTAACATGGGAGAAAATGTGAAGCTGGAAAAATACCATTACTTCGTCCGTAGCTTGTGTCCGCAGGTCTTAGTGAGGTTAGTAAATTACCATTTACCTTCTAATCCATTTGACTAACTGCTGGCTTGTAAGTCTCTTCGATGGTGTTTATTGGCTATTTAAACCCTAGAAGAATCAATTATACATTAGTTTAATAGCTCATTAAAGTTCACTGTTGCTGGTGAGGAGGGAGCTTCCACAAGGAGTTCAGCAGCTATTTTGAAACAGTCTGTCTTCTTAGAGTTTATAAAGTTTCTAAGCTTGGATGCGACGTTACCAGAGCTTTCTTTGTAAAATATCTGTCACTGGCTGCAGAGTTGGTTGATGGATGGAATTAAGTGAAATTAACCCCCAACACACACTTTAATTTATGTTTTAAAATAATTTAATTTGTTCTCCTAAAAATAAAATTCTTATTCTCTATGTGATCTCTCATTGTGTTTGTAATATGCCTTTAGACTTGGCTGTGTAGGGGGCAAAAAAGTGCTATAGTAAAATGAAGAGTGACTTGGTGTTCTAGCAGTAGCAAATTTGTGTAAATATTATCCTTCTGTATAAGGAAAAGGAACTGCCTAGCACAGTTCCTTCTCTCGAAGGCAGCAGAGTTTGTGCACAATGTTTATGGAAATCCTCCTCGGACCTGCTGAGCGGCGAATCTGTTCAAATGGAGCGTGCGCCAGAGCGTATGGCACGAGGGAGTGAACCAGAAGGCACTCTGCTTTAGAGAGGTGAGCCACAAAAGCACAAGGGAAGTGCCTGCTTCCTCCTAAAGAAAGGCTGCTGCACCCGTGTTAAAATGCGGGGAATCTGGTGAGAGGGGAGGAACTGCCTTACAAGTATTTTCCATTGATTGCTGATGAGGCTGGAACTGGCTTGCTGGTGGTGGTTGGGGTAGCATGTGTGCAGTGGAGGCAGATTCCGGATAACGGGCAGTCACGCAGGTGTTGCATCTGACATCACTGGGGGAGCGGGCCAGGGTGGGGGTACGGGGAGAAGAGAGGAAGGAAAGCAAAAGACAAGGGGGAGAGGGTGGATTGGAATAGGGAAGAGCAGACGAGTAGGTGAAGACGACAAGTGGAAGGACCATGTGGGCCTTGCATCTCTTCACTCAGATGTGTCCATCTTTCCAAAGATCACGCGGTCATAGCTCTGTCTGAATTTTCTTTCCTTCTTTTAACGGATAGATTCCTGCGCGGAGAGGGACCTCGGAACCAGTCTGCCACTGAAGCTTTTGCGAAGGGAGGATTGACTGGTGTAGAGAGTAGGCAATGTTTGTTATAGGGTTCTTTAATAGTCCCAATGGACCAGTTAATTCCTATTAATACTTGATGGCGTTTGGTCTCAGTAGCTTGGTAAAAGGAGGCAGAGGGGTGGATTGAAGGCATAGTTGCACTTTTGCCATCCGGTAACGATGGCCAGATGCGTTTGAGAGAAGAGTGTGTGTACTCTTCAGCAGCCGCATCGTCATATCTCTGCCTTCTGTGGGTCTGTTCCCCCTGCAGTTCCCTTTAAAACTGCTTAATGGGATTTCTCTGATCTGTAGGACATGGTGTTCATGGATCAATGTGCTTCATCAAAGTTAAAAAATGAAAAAGAGAGAAAATCACACTGTTTTACATCGTAATTCCTGTTTAGAGCAACAGGGAACTTGTTGGTTTTTAATAAGGTCCCGTACGTAGACCTGCTTCCCTTGAATACTTTGTCAGTTAAGTCTCTTGCTTGTGGAGGCTCGGAGAAAACTAGAGAGAACACAAAGGAGGGCAGCAAAAAGCAGAGTGAACTCAATTTTTAGAGTGAGTAGAGGTGACTGGATCATACTCTATTAATATCACGAAGGTAGTAAGACAAATGAAGAGAGGGAATTGCTTGGTCTCAGATGGTAGGAGAAAGAGCAATCGCTTAAGGCTAAGGAAGGAGAAGTTTGAACTAGATAATAAGGGCAGGGGAAGGAATGCTTTAAGCAGTGCAAGTGCGCGATGGTTTGAGGAACCGAAGGAAGCGTTTGAGGTGCCATTGCTCCAGAGGTGTGAGATTTAAATGAGAGATGTGGCTGACAGATGTTGGTATGAAAAAAATCACTTAAAATTCTAGAGTCGGGCTAAGTGGCCCAGGCTGGGTGGCCTTAGCCTGTTTTTTTACAGTTGTGATGTGATGCAAGGAGAGACTGTGACCTTGACGAGCTTTTTTAAATGCAGTCTCTACCCCCACAGCCTGCTCGTAGAGGTTATCGGGGAGCAAAGGAAATGTGTGCAGGAAGGGAGCCTAACAGGATAGAACTGTAGTTTATTTCTACCAGTAGCTATCTGATAGTTTGGTGAGGGTTTTTTCCTAAGTCAGAGTGGCTTCTCAGTACTGGGTGACGTTGGCAACTAGAGTATTGCAGTGGTAACGATTTCATGATCCTGGAGAAAATGGCTGAAGACTATGCTTTCAGCCTTTCTGAATGGTGCCCTCCTCTTATGGATGATAAGGTCAGCCATAAAATACTGGCTTGGCACAGCGGGGAAATCTTGTGTCCTCTTAAAAGAAACCTTTCAAGTATTTGTATTGAAACTCAGTACAGCAATATGTAAAAATGGAGTTAAAATAAAATGTGGCTTGTTTTGAGGCAGTCTTGCAGTTTGTACCAACAGCAATACCATTTCTGGCAGTTTGGAAAAGGCGATTTCAAGCAGTCGCTAGTGAGAGTCAATGAAATGGAATAACCTCTTCAAAGTTCTATCTTCCTCATGTTATTCCTCTGCTTATAGCACGTCTTCCCCTCTTAGACCTGGTTTATCTCTGCATGATTTGCTCTGTGCATCTTTCTCCTGGGATCTGGAACATATCTCTCTCTCTCTCCTGTGATTCAATTTCCTTCTCGGAGTTTTCAGAAAGTCCTTGTTGGGTAATTACGTGATTCTGGGACATTGCATTGTGCCAGTTTTAAAGATGTGTCGCTGCTAGAGTCAGAAGGGACTGTTCCGATCATCTGACCTCCTGCAGGAGATGGTTATGGAATTTCACAGTCATTTTTATGTCGAACTTCTGTCTGAACTTCAGTAAATGGCGCTTGTTTGAGGTGATGATTTACTAAAACAGAGTTGCTACTATACCTTGCTGTAGTCAGTCAGGGGAGGCATCAGAAAAGTCTAGGTTTTAACATAAAACCTTTCTGTTTAAACATCTTTTGCATGCAGCTTCGGTGTCTGCTGCTTTGCAAGGAGGGAGCAGGAGGATGACGAGTATCATCTGCATCCCAAACGGCTCCATTCCCCGTGGTGCAGAATAATATGGGTTGGCTTGATCATTCCATGTGCTTCTCTTGCTGAATCCTGTCTCCATTACGAGAGCAGTTGTTCAGAAAGCAGCCCAGTGCTAGCTCATGGTTTGGAATATCCCGTCAGAATAAGAATTGGGCGCTGCTTTTTTTTTTTTAATTAGGTCTTAATGTGTGTGGAATGGAGTGGCCACTTGGTGGCAAAGCCGAACAGGAAGTAAAATGCGACTCTGCTTTTCCAAAATGCTTTCATTTATCTGGCAGTTGTGGGAAACTGTCAGGATTACAGAGGCACACTGCCTTCTGCTTCAAGGCCACGTTTCTGTTTGTGTTCCCAAGTGCCTACAATCGTAACGCTACTTGTGGTGCTAGTAGGAATTGTTTGATTCCTGCAACACAAGATGTACCAAATCAGTCGGCTTTGCTCTCGCCGTGTGAGGTGAGCTGGGGCAATGGGGATGCCCCTTCCCGAGTCTCCAGCAGACTGAAAGACAATGCTACATTGAAAAGCTGCCGTGAGAAGCTGAAGGGCTTCGGTGGAGTTCTGTAGGTCTCTCCCTCTCTAGTGCGGGTTTTGGTATTGTCCTGATGACAAAGGCACATGCTCCCTATTTTAATGAGGCAAGATGGGGATGGGTTAGAAAAATGACAACAATAAAACCCCAAGGTAACGGTGCTAGCTAACTTCTCTTTCTAGCTGTTGCTATCCGAAAAAGAAAAGTCATTCCAATTATTATTTTTAATGCTTTAGGGAGACATGACACCATCTGTCACATCAACTTAATGTGTTGGGAAGGGGGCATGGCCCACAGCAAGATTTCACCTGTATGAGCCTTTTCTTCAGGTGATGCCTGGAAGCGTTTCAGCATGCAGGGCACTCAGTATGCTGCCTAGAAGCTGGTAATGTTTCCTCCTCGCACAGAACCGTAACAAAATAAAATGATGCTGTGCCTTTTCCTCAGCCAGAGTTCTGACTGTGTCAGCCCCTTCGTGCCCCAGGAGACACGACGCATGTCCGCTGCGGGCTCCTGAGAGGAGCGAGCGATAGGAAGAAGTCGGAGGCATCTCTCTTGCGGCTGCACTTCAGGTGAGGTGAAGAGGTGATTCCTGGCAGCACTTGGCAAGGTCTTGGGCTCCTTGTGTGTTTGGAAATGTACAGACGAATGAATTTCTTGGTAATATAAGAATCTCTCTGCTCTTTCACACTGTCAAACACTCAAACTGCATTTATTTCCAAGCTTCTCATGATTCTAAATAAGAGACTGCATTCACTACCCCTGCTCCTTGTTCCAGCAGATGTACTTCAGGCTAATACTAAGGCAATAGGAGCAACGTTTACTGCTCGTTCTACCCCATGCTCTCACTGCGTGTTCTGAACGTACACATGCGTGCTACGGTGGCAAATGAGCTTTTGTTCTGTTTAAAAAACAGGCCCTTTAAATTGGTTGTGAACTGACAGACGTTTGCATAGTATGTGGTATGAAGTGGTCATTCCTGAAACTTAGCGATTCAGTCCAGAGGAATCATCCGGGATTTCGTGATGCTTTAATATATCCCAGCTCTCTCTTTGCCTGCACGCACGCATTTTACTTGCGGACATAGAATTAGTAGAATTCTGTTGTTCCAAAACTTTGGAGCCTTACAAGTGTCATTAATAAATAACCAAGGGGTTTATAACTCTGATTCCCTTAACATTTTCAGTTGCTTCCGTGAATGTCTTTACCGTGACGTTTCATTCAGACTTCCTTGCTTGGACTGTCTTGGCCCTGTCATGAAAAAGCAAGGTCAAACCAAGCTCTTACATTAAAATTGATGGGTTACGCATTTTTGCTGGAGCCAAACAGCCGTTGGCACTCAGGGTGGCAGGTACTCGCCTCAGCCGTTGTCCTTTTCCCTTGGACCTGAACGGGGCAAGAACCAAGATCGTGCTGGAAACCATTATCTCTGAGCAGCTTTTCTTTCTCAAATTCCTGATTTATTGTGTGAAAGAGTTTGCGCAGCTGGGTACAAGTGATGCAGAAGGGCTGTGTCGTTAGCCGAGATGCAAAGCAGCAGCTCCTTAGATACACTGCATGTGATTAAATATGGCTGTATGTCCGTGTTTAGATGTTTGCTAGATCTGAATGGGTTTGATGGCAGATGAATTTAAGAGATGCCAAATTCAGAGGTTTTGGGGGTGTTTTTGGGGTTTTTTTGGTTTTCTTGGGGTTTTTTTTAGGTTTTTTTTTTTTGTTTGTTAGTTTTGGTTTTATTTTTTAACTCGGCTAATTTCTGTGATCTTAACTACAGTGCAGTCCTCCGGCCAACCTGCGCTGGTATGACTGAGGATGCACTAAATTGGAGGAGAGAGGATGAAATTACCACCTGGTGCAAAGGGGATCCAGAACTCCCTTTACTGGTGAAAAAAAGCTAATCTAGTAGGGAACTGTCACAAAGAATGGTGACTAGATTTGCTTAGATTTAGTACCCTTGTACCAACCTTCCTCCCAAGGCAAAGCCCCGCATGCCACTGGCGCAGAATCGGCGTGGTTTGTGGATAACGGCACGGTCGTGGTTTTTCCGTGGGGGGAACTTCTTCCTCCTCAGAATCACAGCATGGAGGGGTTGGAAGGGACCTCTGTGGGTCACCCAGCCCAACCCCCTGCCAAAGCAGGGTCACCCAGAGCAGGCTGCACAGCACCGCGGCCAGGCGGGGCTTGAATATCTCCAGAGAAGGAGACTCCACAACCTCCCTGGGCAGCTTGGGCCAGGGCTCCGTCACCCTCAGAGTGAAGAAGTTCTTCCTCATGTTCAGCTGGAGCTTCCTCTGCTTCAGTTTGTGCCCGTTGCCCCTTGTCCTGTTGCTGGGCACCACTGGAAAGAGTCTGGCCCC
>Ga0065711_1038181_pt1 | contig 19054 bp, 9 predicted proteins | sample Hoacrofraction12_FD_59098 | JGI IMG/M metagenome (GOLD analysis project Ga0065711, IMG submission 59098) | Hoatzin crop microbial communities from Cojedes, Venezuela - Epithelial fraction 12 v2 (version 2) | ecosystem: Host-associated > Birds > Digestive system > Esophagus > Crop | place... | reverse complement strand
AAAAAAAAAAAAAAAAAAAATCATGTGCCTAATGAAAATCACTTAACACAGATCTCCTGAGCCTTCCTGTCACCACATAGTCTGCCATCCCCCCAGGATCAGATGGTGACGATATCTCCTCTCATCATCCATTAAGGGACAAAATATCAAAAGGAAAAGTGACTGCCCTGGCTACTTTTTCTGGCACACTTCCAAGCCTGCAGCTCAGCCTTTGGACAATATTCCTCCCAGGAAACAAGCTGTCACAGAGTCATGATTGCTGTGGATGCCCTGTCTTCCAGTCTGATCAGTCCTTTGGTAGAGATTGCACAGGATTCCCTTAAGTTTGCATTAATCTAGTGGAAGAATTAGCTCGAGACTGCTATTTGGTTTTAAATATGATTATCCTGTTATCACAGAAAACAACAGAAAAAGATAAACCAAGTCTTGTCCTTCCCCACTAACAATCTAGGACTGAAAGCTACTTATTGTTGTTCATCATAGTAGTAAACATATTTACAATAGTTAATTAACCTTTTACTTGGGCTTTGAGATCAAACATTACATTTTCTGTTAATGGACCCTGAATTCTTGGCTATTCAGCTGTTCGCAAAAATCTCTGGCCTTGACTGGGTTTCCCTGTCATCCGTATTGGTCTCCACACTGATATCTCATTTAACACTATCACGTGGTGACAGAAACAAGGGAAAATTAAATTCTCTGTCCTGCACCTCTGCCTTGCCTAGCTAGGATTAGCCCAAGTGTCATTACTCTGACTGGGGGCTGCTGGTGGAACTGTAGGGGTATTTCTGTCTTCCTGGTATGTTGTGTATGCAGAAGCATGGCTGCTGCACTTCAAAATATTACTCCCATGAGGCGAGCGCTGCTTTGATGCAGCAGCCGTCACCACAAAGTCACTGCTCAAGCACACAGCCGAACACTGGTTTATACGCTATACTGCTACTCAGAGGAGAGGCGAGGAGGTTGGTGGGCAGCATAAGTTTGGCCACAGTAAAAAATGACCGCAGGAGAGCAGCGTTCAGAGAAGGATTGATGAGTGGCCTCAGTTAACAAAAATGCATCTCAATACAATCAACAGCATAGCCTTTTAACTGGGAAAACAGACTGAAATCCCAACCTGAAAACCAAGTGGACTGTATTGTGCAAAACAGCCACTCCCAAAGGCTTTATTTGTTATGCTGGAGAAGAGCTGAACATGAACCACTCCTTCAAAGCTGCAGCACAAGGTCTTCAGCCAAGAAAGCCTTTCCATGCACCACGGCAGTGACCGTAGCCAGATGATTTGCCTTCTGCATATGACACTGGAAAGGCTGACAGTGGCATACGCTGCCGCTCCGCTGCCCATGTTTTTAAAAGATAGTTGAGTCAGTGCATAAAATGGTCACAAAAATCGATGAAGGAAGTACTCGATTGTGAGAGACTGCAGAGGCACCAGTTTATCAGAGAGAAGACAAGAGAGGGCTTGAGCGTGGCATACGAATAGCTGCCTGGGGAGAAAATACTAGGCCCTGAAAGACTCTCCAGTCTAGCAGAATCATACTAAGCTTGCAAAGCCAAGTAACTCAGGCCAGATAAATGCAACCAAATGTAACTAAAGTGCAATTTAATTGTGTTAGTGATTAGCTGCTGATTGAACTAGTAAAGAGTATTGGGTGCAACAGCTCTCAACTTAAATGTATGTAAATACAGGCTTCTCTTTTCCAAGAGGTCCTAAAAAATGTCTGTGTCCAAGTCTCACTGATAAGAATTCCCCTTAAGTTCCTTTCTGAGCCCAACCCGGAATATTTTACATATTTGTTAGCTGATACTGCTGCAATTTGCTTAATACAAGGGGCTTTCTGGGTCACTGAATCCAGTCTAAAACTGCAGGTGCCAAGTTCATTCTTGGTACCTTTCAAGCAGTACTTCCCAATACAAAATGCTTTATGAAGAATTATTTGAGAAAACCAAAAAGTCCCACTGGGAATAGCAGTGAAATACACATTAGAGTTCCTAAGAGCAAAAGCAAAGCAATTTGTTTTGTTCAGGCTTCTACGGCTCAAGCTTATCAAAAGCCTCTAAAGCTATCGCATCTTTCGTTTTTTAAGTATAACAGCCAAAGCACAGCTTGGGATTCGAAAGCAGTCCAGATTTACTTGTTTTCCAATGTACTCTCTTCACTCTGAGGCTTGCAGATCCTCCTTGCAAGAGTAAATCTCACTCAGTCCTAATTGTTCAGCGTGGATTTGATCAGCTTCATGAGGACTACTCATGGGCATAAAGATTATTCAAGTGAGAGGTACATGATTGAATTCTTAGCTAAGAGACTAAGGCCTAAAGAAATCAATAATTCCAGCCTGTAAGAGACCATTTCTCTGCTGCTATGTAAATATCTGGATTTTTGTGTTTGGTCTGCTGCTCATTAGCTAAACCAACAAGGAATTACTAATAATCCCTCAAGGACAACTTGTATATAGACATGCATCATTCTGTACATATACTTCTAGTGCTTATACAACCTCTATGGACATTACAGGTGAATAGACAAGCCCAGTCTTCTCCACCTGGTAACTTTCACACTTTTCTAAACTTCTCCTTTTGGAAGGGAAGCAGATGAGAGGGAGGGAACAAACAGGAAATACAGCCCTGTTCAAATGCAGATTTACTAGGACAAGGGAAGGGAGGAAGATGCTACATCCTTCGCTCCTTTCCTTGCCCAGTTAGCACCAGGCTATGAAACCAGCATGCAACCAAGCATAAGACAGTCTTGGCCATGTGCCTTTCCTTGGCTGACTCAGTTCAGGACTGTGTCACCCCCCCACATTCCTGGGTGGTACCAACTACTGCAGACTGTGAACAATAGCTGATGGATGCTCAGACTATTGGGGAAAATAAAGTAAGTCTGCCCGCCATTCTGTACACCTGAATATGGACAGAGATATTTAGGCATTCAGATCAGGAACTCTTGGTTCAAACTGCTCCTTCGATCTTAAAATCATGAGGTACTGTTTTGTCGAGGTTTGTTTTTGTTTTGTTTTGTTTTTAAATCATGGCTATTAACATCTTGCTTTTCTTTTAATCACAGCTAGAAGTATTACTTATGCTTCTTTTAAACAGTACTGTTTACTACCCTCCTGGCAAAATAACTGAAGTGACTAGATAATTAAAGAAGATAACTGCAGTTAGACAGTGGAGAAAGCCTACCTGTGCTGTAAAACATTATATACCATCTGCCACATCTGCAACATATGTCTGCATGTCACCAGAGCCTCTTCAGGTCCTTTATGTATCCATTCCAGTTTTACTTTGCTGAAGAGTAAGCTGCAAGATGAAAAAGAATAACTTCTGTTTTATTGGCACATTGTAAACATGGATAATCAGTATCACTCTAGCGAGATCTTGGCAGCCAGCATTTTTACTTGCTTTGTACGTGCAGCAATAAAAGAAAACACCATAGCACAAAACATTTCATTTGGCTCAACTTTGATTCCCCATAAGGAGATGAGAGGATTAACAATATTCCTCAGCCGCAGTCAAATGTGCGTCACAAAGCTGGCAGGACAGTGTTAAACGTAACACATTGCAAAGCTAACAAGGTGAAACATACAGTGAATCTCATTTTATTTTGGACAGCGTTAAAAACAGAATAAAAAGGAATTGCCACAATACATATGCCAGGCTGTTTTCTTAGTCTGGCATCTTCCTATAGCACTGGCTTATATAATAAATCTCAGACAAAAAACCCAACACACTTAACAGATATAGACAATTATGTAATGCCTCACATGAAGGAAACGCTTTTTCTTAACCCCAGCTGGCGATCATCTCATGCCCCTAGGCAAGACAGCTGATAGTCCTTGTACATTCTTGTTCCAGGTACTGTAACTGCTGCTACTATTCTTGTACCTAGAGAATACGTACTTGCACAGACCACTGGAATTCAGTAGAATTAGGTCAAGCAGAGGTTAGAAGACAAATTCGGCAATGACAGACCCTACCACTTGCTGCTAGCATGGCTTTTAACACCATCCTTCACAACATCCATTTTATTTTTTTTTAATTGCCAAGATGATTGAATTTATTTCTTATTTACTAGTGTAAATTTACTTCTCTGCTTTAAATGTTCTTATAAAGTCCACAACCTACACATTCTGAATTAGCTCAATATGACTAGCAGCTAATCCACTGGATGCACAATATATGTACATACATGCATACAACATTAACAGCTGAATGTTAAAAAACCTAAAACCAGTTTTGTGAATGTGACCTGCAGGCTCCTGGGGAATCCAAGCAACTTCAGAAAGAGACAACAACAACTGCACAGATGATGTCAGAGAAGACTTTGCATCTGAGTAAGCAATCCTTCAATTGCAACAATTAGAAATCCGCAGCCAAGACTCTGTGGTGCATATCTACAGTAATGTGCTAAAATGGCAGTCCCATTCTGCACTAACAAACATTCGGGGTTTATTTGGGGGGGTGGGGGTGTGGTGTCACCCAAATGTAGCCCAGCTGTAGTGACTGCTATAGGGAAGTTGGCTCATGGTCACTACTACAGTTTGACCTCACAGGACAAGCATTCAGCTAAATTCCCCAGGTACAAACTTAGGCTAGGAAAGGAAGATGAAGATTGATAATTGAGGGAATTTGTCTTTGTCCTTTACTATTTTATAAATTCACTCTACGTTTACCTTTGATTTTCTTGTTACTGATCTGAGCAAAACAAATGCTAATCAACACATCCCCTGCTCTTGGAGATGCTGACCCCCTAACTGGAAAGAAGCGCCCTCATGATTGAGGTAGTTATTTTTGGGATAGATCCATGGACTGACCAAAAATTTTGCTGGGACAAAGAATATGACAGTGGATGCACTTTTACGAAAATAAAAATGAGACAATTTGAAGGAGTGGTTAACAATGGAAAAATCCTGCTCTGTTTCCCTGAGTTAACTGGACCCATAAGAACAAAGTTTGTTTTAACACAACAGAATATAGAATCAATCACTTAAGACCAGGGAATATATATCGCATTAGAAAGACGGGAGGTTATACCCTGGAGTGTAATGGTATTACAAAAGATAGCTTCATGAACCTGAAGTTCCTGAACAACAGTGCAGTCAAGAGGTCAAGCAATCCTTAGCATCCATACACAGAGGCACAATCAAGCAGGAGCTGGAAGATGTGGTTAGTCCTGTTCACAGCATCAGCAAGACACTTACTACAATCCTGTTTCTAGTTCTTGCTCTAACTCGAAAAGAAGACTAAAAATGGGATGAGGTTCAGAAAAAGGTTATGCAAGTGATCTGAGGGCTAGAAAAACATATTTCATCAGAGGCTTAAGAAGCTCAGTTTATTTGGTTTAATCAAGAAGCAGCAAAGAAATTATTTGCCCCAACCTGTGAGCACCTACATGAAGAAGTATCTGATGGTGAGTCTTTGATCTGAAAAGTTATCAGAAAATCCAAGGATTTGCTAGAAGCTGAAACTAGTCAAATGCAGATTTATAAGTGAATGCAGACTATAAAAGCACATAATCTTTGCAGCAACTACCTTGCGTGCACAGTAGTCTTTAAAGCCTTTTCAGTAAGGCAGGATAACATCTGATAAGCAATGCTAACGCACAAATAGTAGCTATGGGTTTGATGCATAGGCTTGTGAGCAAGCGAGCTTCTTTGGACTGCACTGTGCAGAGGGGTGAGACTGCATCCTCACCTTCCTTCTGGCAAGTATCCATTAAAAATATTCTGCTAGTCCAAGAAACTACCACACTGAACAATCTATGCTATCTTAAGCATACACAATATTTTTTAAACCACTACAAACTTTCAAAATGAAAGAACTGCTAAAGCACTGTACAACCCTCCTTGCAGCAGAAGAGCAGTGGTCGAGGAGCCTGGGGCCTAGAGAACAGTCATGTTACATCCCTGAATAACTCCATGCTTTTGAATGCCATAAGATACCACTCAGTATTAATGAAATAGAAGAACACAGGAGTGAAGAATCTGTTAACAGAAACTACTATACAGGAGGGATATACTAAGGGTTCCTCCTCCCTTTCACAATAGTAGGGATATAGATGGCTTAGTTATCTGCAGGCAATTAAAATCATTACATAGTATGTTTCAACATAGCAGTTAAACATTAAAAAGACAAACACATTAAGTTCTTCTTGCCATCACACTGATGCTTACTGTTTACAGTTGAGTATACCTCAACTTCTTTGGATGAAGATGCAATGTTCTCCCTCAGCAGAGAGAGCAATGAGGGAAACATAGGAAAAAAAAAATCTCTCACAACAACGTAACAGTCTCAGCAGAATATTATCACCAGTTGTAAAGCATGACAGACAAAGGTTAAAAAAAAAATCATGCAACTTTAGCAACTGTCTGCAGGGCAAAATTACCAGATTTCAGAGATACCACACACTGTTAGTGGTTGTCCTAATTCACCTTTAGAATAGTGCTATTGATGTTATCGTGTAATAATATAATGAACCAAACCAAAAGACAAATGGGAAGAACGAATGTAAGTGGCAAAAGGAATCCAATCATAATAACAACAGTAGTAAACAATGCAATTAAATATGATAATTAAAAGACTGAAATAAAATCAGTACTTTAGGCTGTGTGTGCTATATGCTCTTTGTATTTCTCAGCTGCTTATAAGTTTTGTAACAAAACCAGACAAATAAAAATACAGGGAAAACACTGAAGTGAAGCAGGTGACAGTATCACTTACCTCAAGCTTATCATTTTATTACTGAGATAACCCTTGCTACAAATAAACCTAATGGGTATTGTGTCATATCAGTGTCTGCGCAGAACTCTCAAGGGTATAAATAAAAATTACGTATGCACAGATCTCATCTTATTGTATTTTCTTAATATCATTTTACTGTACTTTTGTATGATGCTTGTAATATTAAGCAGAGCAGACTCTTAAAGAGATTCAGCATATAAAAATAGCCCCAAGATTATCAATACAGTCATTGGTAATTCTGTTAGCCTCTGAAAATGAAAACAGAGTGATTTGGGCTAAAGCAAACAGAAATTGCTACTACATAAGCACAGGAAAAGACAGAAAAAAAAAATACCCACAAATCATTCTTGTAATGTGTATAATTTCAGTGACAGTAACAATGGAAAATAACCAGATCTTACTCTTGATACTGGACTATAAGCTCCCTCTCAGAACAGGTTTTCTTTTACCATCTGTGTGGACAGCATGCAAAGTCTTCTATTCCCTTATGTAACACCAGGTTACTGCCACAAGCAAACATACGTACCTATCACCGTAACATTAAATCTGGCAAACTAAAATCTGTATACAGTTGACTCTGTTGCGATATGAAGGTCTGAAAATTTAAAATTATGTCTTCCAAGTATCAAAATTTCAGTAGTATAAATGACATAAATATCACTATAATACACCATGCATTGATAAAAGATTAGGGATTGGAATAATGAAAGGCCTATGAAAATTCTCAGCAGAAAGCAAACTACTTTGGTTGATTTCAGGAGGTATTCAACATCTGTCTTTGTAAAGACTGATTTCAGCTGCTGATACTCGCCAAACACACCTGCCTAGCCCTCCTGAAAGTCTTCTAAGCCTACATGGCTAAATGCTCAGCCTTCAAGTTCTTTAATACTGCCCATAAAGAAAAGAGGCTGTTCTTCCCTAATACTAACAATCCAATGACTAAGGTTTAATAGCTAATGCTTATTACCAGAAGGCGTCACATGCACACGTGGTATACTATAGATGCTTATAAGCACATCTGTGGAAGAAGTTGTAACTTGCTTTGTTTAGTAATAACCTACTGACTACTTTATGGATGCTACAGGACTATATAAAGATTTATTAATCAGTTAATTACTGGAACACTTTAAAGCTGCTTTAAAATGGAGTTTTTAGTATCAAATGTAGCCCTTTAACTACACATTTATACAGCATCACAATGGGATCTCCGTGCCCTAACATCTGACAAGCAATAAATAATGCTAGTACTATAATATAACACATTCCACTCATTTCAAGGTTGAGACACTAAATTAGGAATAATGAGTATTACGTAGTCATTTATCTATATGTTTTGCCATTCACTGGCTGCTTACAGCCCCTCCAGTTTTTCAGAGCTTGTCAGCAACTGCTCAAAGATCTACATGTCTTCAAGCTTTAGCAGATCAGTGCCATCGATCCCCAAAGTATTTCATCATTTACCCAGATTTGCCTGCCTACACACACAGCTGCTGGGTTATTTTGGATTTTGAATACGAAAGGAAACAAAGCAAAACACCAAAACCAGCAGCAGTATGTCCCAATTCACAGAGACAACTGTGGACATTTGCATGAAGATACCAAACTTCTGCAACTAGTAGTTGTACATTGTTTCTTTCCTTCATTAAATGACAGGATGCATGTGCCTGTTTGTGTGTGTGTGTTTACAGACATCTGCCTGGAGAGAGAAACTAGAATCCTAGTCACAGCTCCGAGGACAGCAAACGCACTTTATCCAATGACTGATTGATGGGGTGTTGGAGCAGCGCGCAAGTGCCACTGGACAGCAGAGCCCAGCTCACCCTCCTACCTCTTTGAAGCTCAGATAAATATTCCTCATCAGCTCCAGTGAAAAGCAGGGGAATGCCACAACCTGGATGGGTAGACGGCCCGAGGATGCTCTCTGAGGAACTGGGAGGCATGGATTCAAACCCTCAACACTTTGATCACGGAACTCTTGAATTAGTTTCTTCCCCTTTAAGGTAACAGGTGCAAAAGAAGGATACAGGTGGATAGAGGATACAGACTGATCCAACAGAGCTGGAAAGAGGATGGAGGAGGTAAGAAGAACGATCAAAGTTTTGGAACACTTTTGATATACGGAGATGGTAAATAGACTTCTCAGCCTGGAAAAGAGGCTGAGAGAAGAGATGACAGATTTATAAAATCATGAATAGCATGAAGAAGATCAGGAAATCAAAGCAGTCTGTGTTGTTTCAAATGAAAGAAGTAAGGAACATCCAATAAAGCAATCAAGCAGTGGATTTTAAATGAGCAAATTAAGTGCTTTTTCATACAACACAAAAGTAAAATGCAAAACCCATTGCTACAGGATGTTCTGGAGCAGACACATAAATAGGTTCAAAAAGGGTTTAGATAAACTCATGGATGACAGGCCCATTGGGGCATTAAGCGAAACCTAATGCAACCTCTGGCTCTGAAAGCCTCTGAACCACTCAGCTGACAGAAGCGGGGATGACATATGAGGGGTAGGATCATCCTACTGCCGTGCTTCTCCATGCTCTTCCCTGTGCACTCACCAGATGCCCTGCTGAAGACAAGCCCTTAGTTTGATCAAGAATGGCCATTCTTACATATTGATATGGCGGAAATATGATTGCAGCCCACGTTCTTTTCATAACCCAGACTGTCTGGTCTTGTTTTACCTGCCAGTACAAGAGGATGGTCTATCTGGAACTGTAGTATCTTCACAGCAAATTAGCTGCTCAATTTATCCGTTGCTGAGCTTCACTTCAGTGGTGAGTCACCTATACAAGCCAATTAGTTAATGTATACTCTTTCACCATAACCATTACGGTTTCATTAACCATCCTAGAGCACCTACTAAAGCGCTAGTCATGTTGCCAATATGAGAGTTGGCAAAACTGGAAAGCTGCTTTTAATCTCCTGCATTTTAGTTGAAAAAATCAAGCATCAAAATTGCTGCCTTCTCAAATAACTCAGAGCTTCTTGCAGTCTCCTGACATTTAAGGGCACATTCTCTAGTTAAATTAATGCCAGCAGCGCTGACTGTAACCTCCTTTTATAACTTCATGCTGTGCCATGTTATCTATTACTTTCCCTACAAAAATAAATTGATCATATACTTTTACAGACATACGGTCCTTTTTTGTTTTTCCCCCCAATATGAACAAAAAATAAAACTACACAGCCTGATAGCACATCCAAAGAACTGTTGACTTCATCTTTCCAGGCCAGGAAAACTAGCAGACTCAGAGCTGATATCTCCTTCAGAAGAATGTCTGTCCCACGCAGAGCCCTGGTCTTACATGACAACAGCAATTCAGCTAACGTTGCTCCATGAACTATGACTGCAGCAGCACAACGCAGCGTAAGAACAGTTTTCAGAGAGGCAGATTCTAGGCTGTTTAAAAGTTTACATGATGAAGACAATTTGCTAGACTTAGCCTCATGACACAAAGCATCTAGAAGGCTCCTTGCACATGCAGTAGAAGGGAAACAGAAGGAAAGGTGATCAGAAAACTTAATATTGCAGCCCAACCTGTCAGAGACTGCACAGCAAAAACAAATGAGCGGGCACTGGCAGGACTCGGCTCTGGGTGTTTATTCTTGGACTACCTCCTCCTGTAAGCTGCGGCATGCACCTGATGGCAGAAGGGCCCCCCTCAGTCAGGTGAAGGTCCTGCCGATGGACTACGCTGCGTATCTCTGCATGCATCCAAACATCACTTCCCAAGACAAACAGGTCTGCAGCCAGTCCAGCAACCTCATGCATCTATTTTGGTATTCAGTTCCCTCACATTCACTTGTGATGCAGAGGGAAAATATGAGTCAATATTGATGTGGCCCATCCAGAAACTGTCACTTATATCAGAACGAGGTCTTGTAAAATATCCACTTTATCCGCTAAACCCAGGCAGGCTGTCACTTGAAGGAAAAGCAACAACCAAGTAACAGTCTGCTGAAAGAAAAAGCATGCTGATTTGCTGGAAAAAGAGAAAAAAAAGGTAGCACTGAAAGCCTTCCTCATCTTCAGCTTTCTTCAGAATCAAGCCATATCTGGTCATCTCCAAGAAAAGAAGGCACAAAAAAAGGGTGGTCAGGATTATTGTCTCCTTTCCTTTCAGTTAGATCACTCATTCTGAATCCCAGACTTGTGGTATTTTGCTTTTGTTAAGAATGTAGGAACCAAGCTAGTTGTCAACAGAGCTGATTCCTCTTCTCACCCTATGTTACACAGGATCCTTTGGGTGATACACCCAAAGAGAGTTTTTATCTTCTCACCCTGATGAGGAACTAGATTCTTCATCCTTGCCTTCCCCATATCCTTTACATTTAATCTCTTAATACTTGTGCTTTCAACTTCAGACTTACTTGTGGATACAAAGGAAAGCAAGGTGAGCTCCTCTGTAACTGACAGAATTTTTAAAACATTTTTGCATCTGTTGAGCCTGATTCTTCAGAATTTTAACAGATGTGCCACTGGGTAAACCAGCCAACCCTCACTAAATGGGAATTCATTCAGAAAGGCAGAGTTGAGAACTACCATGCTGTTACAACCATTGGAATAACTCCTGATTTACAGAAACAGAAAAGGAAACCAGGCCTAGGGTCTCTAATTGCTGAGCTGAGATCCTGCCAGACAAGAAAAGAGCATTAACAGGACAAAGCTGAAGTACTTAATATGCTGCCAGTACTTCCTGTCCCCAAAGACTGCAGAACTGGATGCTTCATTTATACTTCCGAACTGTTGTGTTTTCAGAAAAGCTTCTAGGACATACAGTTTAGGCAGCTTTTAGAGGAAAGGATACCAGGACTTTGGCTAATAAAGTAGTATGTGACGTCAACCTCCAAGTCACCTCAGTTTGCAACCAAGAACACACCTTTTGTCTGGAAAGACATGCCAGAATCCTGATTCACATATTTAAAACAGAGTGAAATACCTTCTAATTAACCTAGTGTCAAGGTAATAAAAAGTCACAGCATACTCATATATATTATGGTTGTATAAATTATGCAAAAAAATACATTAAAGCAGAACCTCCCCTCAGCATTAATAAAACATTTCTATCCAACTTGACACATTTGAGAAATCTTGAGTGTTATTGATACTTAGAGCCAACAGTCTGAAACTGCATCACCCCCCCACAGTATTAGCAAATTAAAACCACCTAAAATTCGGCTTTGGTATAAAAACGATAGGCTTAGCGTAAAATAAGCTTTTCTTTTTTTGAAATGCATTAGACAATGTTAAACAGACCTCACTCTATCATTTTATTCTGGGGCAATATTATTTACACCACTTTGGCTCTACTCCAGCAAAGCACTTAGAAAAGGTTTTCATCTTTAAGTATATGAGTAGTCCTGATGAAGTCAACAAGCAGTCAATTACTCCTCTACTTCAAACTATGTGTGTGCTTAAGAACCTTGGTAGATGCAGCTCTTTATGAGGAGAAGGATTATGAGAGTCTCTAACTGCTTAACTTTGCAGAGGACAAAGCGTAAATGTGAGTAAGACAAGAAGGGCCAGAGTTGCCGATATTTAGTGCTATCTGCGTGTCTCAGCCGAGGTGAAAAAAGTCGGAAATCCATCTGCCAAACACCACTGAATTTCACTACAGGATACTGTTTTTGGGGTGCGTGTGGGCATGTTTCAACCTATGTTCTGGCTAAGACAATCCACCATACAGTCATGACAGTCCAGAGGCAGTGCTTTTTCTAAGATGAGCTTGTTCAGTGAGATATGGAGGAGCAGGTTTCTATGCCAGCCTGAAAATAGATGGGGAAAGACACGGTTAAAACGTCAAAGAAATGACAGAAGTGAAGACAGACGAAAGTTCCTTCATTTCAGAAAAAAACCCCATCATCTAGAAAAAGACTGTGTTGCAATAAGTAGACAGAAAACCGCTAGCTTCACCAAAGAAAATCCTAGAGAAAGAAATGGATATTTTGCTACCAGCAGGAATCGTATTTGTCTAAGTCTGCAAAGCAAAACCATGATGTCATTGCAGTCTGTGTTAGCACCAGTGCCAGCTGAACACAGTTAGCACAGTAACAGCAGCAGGAAGACACAGGAGCATGACCTTTAATGCAGAGCTAGCAATCCGTGTACAGACCCTGGTTGTACTTCAACAGCTAGATGTGCTAAAGATCATGCTACTGCAGTTTCACTGAATCCTTCCCTGGCACGACTAAGTTAACCTAACAAAACCTGCGCTTGCCATTTGGCTCGACACAGCACACTGACTTACAAACTTAGACAGAAAAAAATGTATTCATGGGAGTGCTGGGTTGCTTTTTTTACCACAGACTGTTTTTGGAGATGCACTAAATTTCCTTATAAAGTTCCTTCATCCTGTACAAAGCTAATTGCAGGGTCAGGACTTGTAGCCCTTAATCCCTGTCAGGTTCGACACCACGCAGACTGGCTTTGGCAACGACGGTGCTTTTTGTCATGTCGTTTCCCTCCCACATAGCACAGGCTTCCCACAGATCTCAGGCCAGCCAGATGAACTAGTATCATGATAGCTCTCCCTAACCACTACTCTGAGACAAAATCAAACTCAGGTTATAACAGTGAAGAGCTCTACGCTCCCAGTCATATTGAAAGTGGACACCATAATTTAAATACAAACTGGAAGCAGTGACTCTATTTTTTAATAAATCCAGCTTCTTCAGTATATGTAGAGACACTCTGAGTTAAAGCATGTGTGCAGCCACTTACGCACTTCAGCTTAACCTAAATATTCTTTGTTTTCTTGGCACAAATATAATTAAACATAAATTGATTCTTTAGGTTTTTTTCCTAAAAATTTCGCAACCGTACACCTCAACCCAAGGATACTGCCTTACACCACTGAGTTCCACAGCTTGCATCCTTGACTACTACTTCCCCACGAGGTTTTGCTAGCAGAGAGCTATGCCCAGTTCAGCTGAACACTAACATAGTTCAGGATCTTGCAGGCTGCATTTTAAAAGTGAAGCTTCATTTCTTAGCCTTGCTGGAAATGGTAACTTCACTGTTGCATGTCTGACTCCAGCAGGTGCACCTTACACTGTACAAATAAGCTGAGTCACTGCTCATGAGTAACAAAGAGAAATCAGCAGTCGCTCAACCTGTCAGAAATACCTAACAAATTTCAATTAGAATTGCCAACAAAAATTAAAAGCCTCAAGAAAAAGGTGAGAAATATATGCACAGTTAAAAAAAAAAAATAAAGAGAGAATTCATGGCAGATTGAGCCTAAAATCAGATTAATGGATTATTTTTCTGCAATATCTATTACACCCCAGTGTGACAGATCTTCCAGATGTGCTGAGAAAAGATGACACAATATTACAGACCCAAAGCAGTGCATGTGTGATTAAAGAAAATCCTTCGGGAAAACATTCATAGTTACTACGTTTTGGATGTTCAAAACCAGCAATATTTGGTCTTCTTTCAATAATAGCCTGAAAACACACCTCAGTCTAAAACTGTAAATACAGTTCAAATGCTAGATAGAATAAAACAGGCTTGACTGTTGAAATACAGCTCTCATTCATACAGTACAGTGAAGGTGACAGGATTAGTGTTTTTGGATGTACTTTTGGGTTCTTCACCCACAAATTACTGGAAGATTCTGGAGAAATAGTCCAGCATTTAGCAACCACTGACCTTTACAGATTTTTAATGCCACAGGGCTTTGTAAAACTGAGCTCTGTTCCAAAATTTACAGTTAAAAGCTGCAATGAAACAGGTAAAAGGAAATAAACACTCAGGGCCAGACAGTCAGATGAAGGCAATCAGCTCTGTTCAACTGAAAAGAATGGTTTTTCGCCTTTTTAAACTAGCTGGGATTCTGGCACTCAAGCTTCAAGTTAGAAAAGCTCAGGCAGGCTGTCTTCAACACCTAAAAATGAGCATGCATCAGATAAACACAGAAATGCAGTGCAGAGTCAGTGCAGTTTGATCAGCTTATACCAGTTAACTTCCTAATCTACTCCTTTAAATAAACCATTCATTTGCAGAATTCTAGCCTGCAAATTAAAAAGAAAAAAAGAAATTAGTTGCTCGCAACATTTCCATTGATTCGCAAAAAACTCCCCTGAAACACCCAAAAACCCCTCTTCGCTTCTTCCCTAAGGGTCCCGCAACTGAAGAGAAGAAATGAACAGAAGAGACAACACATAGCAAGCCCCAGCCTTACACAGGGAAAAGCTTTATACTTTCCCTTCTCCTTCGTGTAGAGAAGCCCTGTGTGGAAACGCCTGGCTTCTGCGGGGCTGCTGGTGCGGCTGGCAGAGCAGCCCTGCAGCAGAGCTGCGAGGCACCCGAGGAGGCCAAACTCTGCATCCCTACACCTCGGCCAAGGAGGGGGACAGAAGGAAGCTGGAGCGAACTCCTTCACACCCACTCCTGCTGACAGAACACAACAAAATTCCTGTGTTTATTCTGCTGCACGCGTTCTGTTAATTCAGTACAGAGCTCTCTGCAGAGCAAGCGATCCGAGCACACTAGGATACATCAAAAGTGTGTATTTATAATCTCTGCCTTGTGATAAGTTAGCAGCATGTAAGAGTTTTTTCCTTGAAATAAGTCTGAAGGGGAGGAACAGATGTCAACCTGAAAGCATAAGAGTATTATAACTGTCCTGTGTTTTACCACTAGGCATAAAAGACACTCTGCATTTATGTATGCCCCTACTTTCCCTCTTACAGGGCACTGTGCAGGCCAGCTGTAATTCAGAGCGTACAATCTAACTTATATTTCCTTTCCTTTCTAAATCAACATATCCAAAACATAGATGTAGTGTTCCTCTCCATTCCCACCACTCAAAGAATTATTATGTCCACATCTTTCCTGAGGTACCTTGCTGAAAGGCTATCCAAAGTCACTGCGCAGAACGCCTTACTCCACGGCAACTGAAAGCGCTCGGGCTCTCTACTGACCTGATTGGTAGTTTTGCCTCTGGAAGGCTTAACAGACCCTGTCATTACATATGTGATATATCTTACCATAATTAATTCCCCTCAGGGAATGACATCCAGAAGAAGCATGGTTCAAATACACAGCATGCACCTGATATTTGACATTTTGAATCAGATTCCCAACTCCAAGATGCATCCATGGCAGATCTGACATTTTTATTTGCCTCGACTGTAGATACATTGCATAAACTAAATCCTGTCACAATGAGATTGGCTTTAAAACTGTTGAAACATACAGATAAAAATCAGCATTCTTTGTTCTTGAACAGATCTGATTTAATTCATTAGAAATCCAGAAGGTGTTTAAAATTACCATGTGCCATTTAATATAAGATGAAGTAATAGCTTCCTTCAGCCTTAGTGGAAAAGATTCAGAGCTGTAATCCTTTTTCAAATAATTACCCTGTTCATCAGGCTTCAGCACAAGATGACTCCAAGCAGAAAAGAAATGGAGAGCGGCTATGAAAGCCTCAGTACATACACGTACCAAGCTGAATGGTGATGAGAGCACTTCGAAGGCGTTTGTCAAGTCACAGGCCCGAATTAGGCTAAAATTAGAACTGCAAGGGAAGGGTAAGAGCATGTGAAAGTATCAAATACATCTACCATATAAAAAGGTATTTGGAGAAGAAAAAAAAAAAAAGTAGGGAGGGTGGGTAGGGATGCTGACAGGGTGAGGTAGTTCCTCAAAGCTACAGCAGTGAATTAACACTTTCACACACGTAACCTGTGGTTTTGACTCAGCCATGGGCTGCTCTGTGGGGCTAGCCAGGGAAATGAGCTTGCAGAGAAGGGAAAGTTAGTGGCTGACAAAGAGCTGTCACAGTTCGCTGCCACCCTGCCTCAGAAGGCACATACAAATATCTTACGTGTGCAACTCCAGGACAGTGCAACTATATCCTTACTCAGGATAACTATAGTGTTTGTTACTCAGTGCTCAAGAAAATCCTGCATCAGCTTGCACGAATGAGTCTCTCCAATAGAAATGGCAACACAAAATCCAATAAGCTAACTAAATAGTGCTACAAATTATGTCACAGAATCATAGAATAATTTGGGTTGGAAGGGACCTTCAAAGGTCATCTAGTCCAACCCCCGCTGCAGTGAGCATGGACATCTTCAACTACATCAGGTTGCTCAGAGCCCCATCCAGTCTGACCTTGAAAGTTGCCAGGGATGGGCAACCCTTTCCAGTGTTTCAGCACCCTCATTATAAAAACTTTCTGCCCCATACCCAGGTCTACATTATCCCCTGTCCTGTCACAACAGGCCCTGCTAAAAAGCCTGTCTCCATCTTTCTTATAAGCCCCCTTTTACTGAAATGCTGCAATAAGGTCTCCCCAGAGCCATATGCCCTTGAGGTCAATTCCAGTACAGAGTATTCAGGACAGCAGTTAAAACTTCTTAGGCATCTTTTTCCTGGAGGCCCTAGAGAAGTTAGTAAAAGCACAGACATATGAGCTGTGGTGCACTTTTAGCATGAATGAGACAGAGAATGAATTAATTTGGAGAAACATCAGCTCTGCTGGAAGCTGACAGCTTCCTTAATGCATCAGATCTGTGATTGCTTATGGCATGACTGTATTTTTTACCCCTGTGTTTTTCTTCCACTCTGTTCCTTATTTATAATGAGGTTCTACAGAAGCTACACTTGGCAGAATTGATACAGACACAGGCCTTTCCATTAAATTTTCCCCAATCCCCTTCTCCTCGCACTCTATGCCAAGATTGCAGCTCTACCTGTCAGGTCTCTCCAGGTATAAATTTATTTTTCAGGTAATGCCTGACATTTAGTCAGCCTCAATGCAGAACTTTTGGTGTGATTCCAGTTACCCAAATAGCTTCATCTCTTTACTGAAAACTGTAAATAATAATGTAGTGTACTTGATTCACTCAAGTCTGGTGAAGTCTGCTTCAGTAAACCCTGCAGATCCATGGATGCCAGACTGCCTTCTCTTCTGAGCCGTTTGCTGTTTCTAATGGATACAAATTCTGATATTTATATTCTGGTTTACAACAAATGGACAACTGAAGCCTCAAGTACAAAAATACCACTTTGCAAAGCCACTGCGTCACAACCACCACAGCGCAAAAATTCCAAGTCCATAAAAGCTATCATGTAGACACTACTTAAGTTGTGGAACACATCATCTATTTGGTTTGCTCCATAATACAGTTTGGCAGGAGCTAACCCAGCAAAGACTACTCTGGGAAATGGATTAAACCACTGAAATATTTCACCTCTCCACACAGGCTGTGTATTCCCTCTTGTTCAAACACCTAATCACATTGACGGGGTAGCCTGGCGTGGCTTGGTACAGCTCGGCACCACTGCAAACGGCTCCATTCTGACCTGAGAAAGCATGCTTCACTGCAGGCAGCATCTGCAGCAGCAGACAGGAGAGGCTGTGGTCAGATGTACCAGCCCTCTCTGCCTAAACTATATAATTGCGAGACTCCCTCTGTAACCAAGAAAACACAGCCGGGGCATTGCACTCATCCCTCCCCCTCCTCTCCCATGGGCTGTGCCTCGGGACATAGACATAGGACCAATTTTTTTTTTTGCTTCCATAAATAAAAGTTAAACTGCAACTTACCTTGGCAAATGAGTCATTCCACGGTTTAATATTGCTACTCAGGAAGCAGGCCTAAATTACAAGAGTGAAAGAAATGCTATGACTGCTCCAAATTCCATCTCCACTTGGGCCCTCAGCCAATTTTTCCTAAGTTTTAGAGCACAGACTGGTCCCCAGAGCACCTATGACTACTTTTTTATGGGGGTGGTGGACTGGCAGGAGGAGGAAGGGACAACCTTAGCAGCAGTGATTACAGCTGCGTTTCAGGACCCTGTATCCACGGACTTGAGCTATGCTGGCTGCCATATTGCAATCTGTTTTGAACACTGCTACCACCCTGCAGGGAACTGGGATCTACAGTTTGGAGAAATTTGTTCTAGAGAATTCAAGGGTTGAACCTGTCCAATCCACACACATTAGCTTCTGCACACAAATCATGAGCACAGTTATGTAGGAGATACTGTACAGAAACTGCTGTACCCTTACAGCTGCTACACACCACCACAAAGTTCATGGGAAAACAACACAAACTGACATGATGCAGAATGAAGCCTGAAACTTACTGCCTACATTAACTCATCCTATTATTAATTTATTAAAACAGAGAGAAAGGCGAAAGATGAGTTTTTCATTAATGATCCTAACCAGAACTGTGCAAAGATGGAAAACCCAGTCAGTTCTACTAATTTTAGAACATTTCTATTATGGGATTTAGTGCTGCAGCTGATTTAGGGGGAGTAAAAAAAAAAAAAAAAAAAAAAAAAAAA
>Ga0065711_1038179_pt1 | contig 19056 bp, 15 predicted proteins | sample Hoacrofraction12_FD_59098 | JGI IMG/M metagenome (GOLD analysis project Ga0065711, IMG submission 59098) | Hoatzin crop microbial communities from Cojedes, Venezuela - Epithelial fraction 12 v2 (version 2) | ecosystem: Host-associated > Birds > Digestive system > Esophagus > Crop | place... | reverse complement strand
AGGGCAGTGTAGAGGGGAAGGAGAACCTCCCTCGACCTGCTGGCCACAATCCTCCTAATGCACCCCAAGAGACCACTGGCCTTCTTGGCAACCAGGGCACACTACTGGCTCATGGTCAACCTGTCATCCACCCACACACCCAGGTCCCTCTCTGCAGAGATGCTTTCCAGCAGGTCAGCTCCAGCCTGTAGTGGTGCATTGGGTCATTCCTCCCCATGTGCAGGACCCTGCACTTGCCCTTGTTGAACTCCATCAGGTTCCTCTGCGCCCAACTCTCCAGCCTGTCCAGGTCGTTTCCTCGCCTTGTTCCCCGCTGCCATAACACAGCAAACCTAGTTCACTTGACTTCAACAGCTTAGTGCTGGTTTACCTCACTCACCTGGTTATTTTTGTTTTGATTCAATTTTGTCAAACCACTGAAGCATCCCAATGTGCTTCTTTGGGTAAGGCTTCCCTACGCCTTCCACCCCTGGCACGGCAGAGACCTTCCTGCCCTCCACGCTCCGGTGGAGCCAAGCGACCTCCGAAGCTCCGCCTGAGGAAAGGATGTTTCTCTTTTCCTTCTTGGAAGTGTCACAGGGATCAGTAAGACAGTGAGTTGCTCAGAAGTCATTGAGCAACCAGGCCGCTCATTACACTCCTCAATGCAATTAATGCCACAATACGGTACTACAGGCTGGCCAATCTCACCTCCCTTTCAAAGGACCAGAAGAAGTACTGCAGCTTGGTGAAACAGATTTTTAACTCCTCTCATACTCTCAGGTAGTCACTTTGTCCTGTATTTTACCTTTTTGCACACTGCAAGTTCATCCATACCCATTTCTCTCTCGGCGGTCCTTTAATCCTATTCTGCTCATGCGGCAGCTCAGCAAAAGGACGGGGGTATTTCTATAAGCCACGTACTCGGGAGGCTCTATCAATATGCATGCATGGTGCAAGGAAGAAACATATTTCTGCTGAAGATGAATCAGAAGTTGGGGTCAGACGTTTTATATTTTAGCCAGATTTTGATAAGACATATTAGGAATTCATAGGGCTTTTATCATTTTCAACAGCAAGAGGATTAGACCCTATGCTGACAAGAGCAAGAACATCAATTGTTAAAAGAAATATGGGCCACACTGAAATACAGTAAAGCACCTGAAAGACATAACATACTGTCTGATAAAAACACTATAAGCACTTTCAAATTCAACCCAGTGATGACTTGCCGAGTCAGTGCTTCATTTGTCTGGCAGAGCCGAAATTACAATGCCTTCTGTTCTAATGCTCGAAAACGCCACGGAAGTGCAACGGGAAGCCATGATTTAACTCACGGCCTCATACAACGGCAGGGATTCAGACTATGGATAATATGCTGATGCTCAGGCGACAGGACAGAAAGAAACAGTAAGAATCTTTATCTGGATTCAAAAATTTTATCCAGCAAGCTTGCAATATTGATGAAAAGACTCAAGTCTTAATTAAAAAAAATACAGTGTGGTTTGTCTTGGTTTCTTTTTTTTTTTTCAAATTCAAGAAACGGTAAAGGCGTTGACTCAGTAACAATCTCCCTCCTGTCTGAAGAAAGATACCAAAACCAAAAAGCATCCCCAACTCATCCTTCTTGCCCCTGAAATGTTCAGAGCGCTGCAAATCTGTTACAAAGTAAATGACTTTTTGTACTGAACTTCTAAAACCCTTGACTTTTAATAAGGTCGTGCATCATTTGATTTTAATTACAGATTTTTTTATCCCTTAAATTTGACTAAAAATGATGTGATTTACAAAGCAAACAAGCCAGTTAAACAAAGCTAATTAAATTCACCAGAGACAGCCTCGCTTTTCCCCTCAGTGAGTGTTTATTTCAGCTCCCAGTGCTCTGATAGCTCCTGACAGCTTGCTGGGACACAAGAAAGAAGTAGGTCAGGGTAAGCCGGAATCCGCAACAGAGGATCCCATTAGACAGGCTTGTAGGGTACTACGGGGATGGAGGAAGCGGGTGATGTAGCGACAGTGTTAGAGACACATAACAAACAGCCCGAGGACAGCCTCCAGCAGAACCGGTACATTTATCTCCGCTGTGTTATAATGACCCCTCACACGGCTTCTCCAGTCGGTGATCTCGTACGAGAGGCGCTGTGTAAACCCAGCGACAGAAAGGCGCTCGCGGTTGGGGCGACGATGCCGAGCCAGAGGCAGCACAAGCTGAGGCTGTCGTCCCCCCGAGCCCGTGCCCTTCGGGCGACGGAGCCTGCCAGCTCCCCGGCAGGCAGCTGCTCACACCAGCAGGATACGTCCCCCCGCGCTCCAGCCGGGAATGCAGCGAGGGATCTCACCGCGCACAGAGATCAAAGGAGGACAGGACCGGTTTCTCCTAACCAGCTTCTAAAACCTTACACTGGTGATTGCGGTTGAGGTGCACACACTGGGTCTGAAGATATCAAGCACCCCGTAGCAAGAAAAGCCGCCGTGGCAGCTAGGGAATACAGCAAAACCGCGTTACGGGGCACAGAAGACACCCACTTCTTACTGAGCTGCTGTCGGAGGGCTCCCGGTGAGCCCCAGCCCGGTTTCTACGTGCCATTTCCACTGGCCAGAGGGCTTGGGTACGGCCTCTCGCAGCACAGCACCGCTGCCCTGGGGAGCAGCTGCCGGCAGGCACGAGAGCCTGAGAAACCTCTGGTTTGTGTTGGGATCGCTGTGTAACGAAGAAACATCAGCGGACAACAAAACCAGTAAGACCAAAGTGATCAACAGAAAATATAAAATGCTTTATGTTTCTACCACTGTATTAGATATTTTAATGAAAAGTGTATTTTTACTGGCTATGTGTATATACCTGGACACTTGCTAATGCAACTCTTCCCTCCCAAAGAAAAGGATAGAAGTTGGGGGTTTTTTAAGTGCCTTGGCGATAGGAGCAGAAAACCAAGCGCCACAAACTCCGCAGTGTAACACTAAGTCAGAGGCAAGCGGAAAAGCAGAGCTCTACCTTTCCTGGTTCTCATGGCTACTGCTCACGCCATTAAAAGTTCAAAGTCTCTCCCACCATCTCCGGCAGCGCTGCACACACCCCAGACATTTCCATGGCGCAAGCCCATTTCTCAGGCTCACACACACAGCCAGAGAGATTCTCCTCAACTCCAAACCGTGCGGCTCAACATGACAAAGAGCGCGCGAGCGCGTGCGATCTCGGAAAATAGGTACGTTTGACAGGAACAATTTAAACCACCATGGGCATAAACAAACGCAAATGGAGAATGTTGTTTGATTTTGTCCGGAGCTCAGCACAGTCACTTTGCTCAGTGACGTCTCCAGCATCCACTTTATTGGAAGTGCCCGAGTGACTCGGTTTTCACAAACGACGGGAGTCTGCACGGATAAAACAGCTCGCGCTATTTTACGAGTTTAATTCTTGTCGCCCTGACTTCGTTTTCATGTTTATTCAAGACGAGTGCGTCATGCTCGGCATTTACCCCCTCCTTTGTTCCCAGCCGCAATCTTTCGGCAGCACAATCCACCTCGTGCGCGCGCGGCGCTTCCTGCTCGTCCGGGGGCCGCACGCTGCGCCGTGGCGCGCACCCACCCCTGCCACCACACCGCTCAGCCCTTTCCTGCCATTCTGACTGCAGCAGACAGTTCCACTGCGCTCGCGGAGGTTGCGTCCAAGTGACGCCTGTCTGCTCCAACCCTGGGCACCTAGGCAAAATCCCTCGCCGGTGAAACGTCCTGAAGAACACGCGTGTCCTAACGAAAATACGCGTTAAGGTAAAAGCATTAAAATAAAGGAAGACAATGAGAATGATCAGAGCAGCGCTGCCTGCAAGGAAGGAAGGAAGCTTTTAACAGCACTAAAATATAAAATTGATTTGTACACATATTTGATAAAAATCAATACAATTAGCAAGTAACTGAATACTAGAAAGGGAAATTGATTGCTCGAAGGCCCAGAGGACTCGGGGCAATCACTCCATTCTTCTAGCTCCTCCACTCTTAATAAAAATTTACTTTTTCATAATCCTGCCTGAACTCTTTGCCCATTAATAATGCTGCTAAATAGCTCTTCTTTTAGCACTATTATTGCAGACCTGCTTGAATTACATTCAGAGGCAGCTTCGAGTGGCATGTCCTGGCCATTTTGCTATCTGCAGCACAAACCTCCAAGCAGCAGCATAAAAGAATACCGGCTAATGAACAGGAGCGCAGGAACACTCAAGAAGAGCTTATAAAATTAAGTACCAAAGTTTAAATAAACGGATTACCACAGAATTGATTTGCTGCATCAATTTGGTCAGCTTTTGCTGATACATCATTCCTTCCTCAAAGGAGAGGAGCCATCGTTTCAAAACAACTAATTAAACATTTTGAACCATGGCCTTACAAGGAGAGCAGGGCTGCATTGCTCTGCTCTCCTGTCTCCCTTCTCTCACCGAGTGATTCCTCACCGCAGTGTAAAAATCGTTACTCCACATGAAACAGGAGACTGAATTTATAGTCAAATCTAGAGTAAATGAAGTGGCTTCTACAGCCGCTGTCTCCAAGCAGATTCCAGCTTCAGGTGAGGGCATTTTCTCTTCCTTCATTAAGGTGGGATTGGAGGGATCGAAACGCAACTGCTCTTACCGGCGGAGGGGGAGGCAGGGAGGGAGGCTCCCGGCTCGGCCTCCCCAGGTGAGGATTTCCGTTACACCCAGCCGGCTGTACAATCTGATGGAGGGTGCGCACAACTCGGACGCGTCTACAAAGGAGCTTTCTCTTTCTAAAGGTCAGATGCCTTCTCAGATAAGAAGTTTCTCAGATGTTAAGCTTTGTCCACTGACTCATCTTTATAGGAAGCTCTTTAACCCAAAAACTAACTTTTGGGCCTCAATAACTTCTCTGCCAGTCTGCAGTTCAGGGTTGTCCTGCTCTAAATGGTGACAAGGGTGACACAGCCATTGCTGTTAACTAGGGCCCTGATTCAGCAGTGCACTTGAGCATGTATTTAAATCCAGCTCTACGAGTAGCCCTAGCCAAGCCAAAGGTGAACGACTAATGTTTCCACACTAATGAGACCACTCACATGCTTAAAACTCAATCATATAATTTAAGCACTTTCTAGTGCATTGAGATGAATGAAATGATGTATGCACCTCACCATATTCGCTCCAGCAGAAACTCTCTTACTCCAGAAATCTCAACACATACTTATGTCTCCAATGGTCCAGCCAGACCAGTGACTAAACTGAGCCACCGTATCTGCCTAAGAAAAGGTCCACGGACGCGTTGCAACCCAGGCAGCAATCTGTGGCGATGCCTCCGTCAGGGTGGGTGAGGACCGCAGTGCCGAGGGAGGAGGACAGCGCATCGCTCAGCAGGGCACCAGCGCTGGTGCCACAGCTGCGGCAGCTGTGAAGTTGCCTCACTGAATTCTTATGATCTTCTCACTCAAAAGTTTGTCCTGCTGCTTCTTCTTGCCAAGAAGAGACATTAGTCTGGGCGCAGAAATAGAAATGAGAAATGACACTGTTTCAGCCCTGGCCTTCTTTGTAACCATGAGCAAACTACTTTAATCTCTTTGCTTCAGTTTCCCTGCCTTTATTAATAAAGCAGAGACAGTAAAACTTATTTCACCTAACTCATGCATCTTTTGTGAAGATGAAAAGCTTGTTCTGTGTAAAGTACTTGGAAGATAAAAGGCATCAAGTAAATATTAATCATAGTCACCACACCTACCAACAGGATCTCCAGCATGCTGATTTGGATCCGTGTTTGAAGAGCCTGTCCTTGTGCAATTCAGGAACTATGCTTTCCTGAAGTAGTAGAGCTGAATTCAAGATAATCAAGAATTCCCATGCTAATTGGCCTTCTAGCCTTCAGAAGATCATGAGAAGGATGATGCTTCCATTTCAGAAGACAGCACAGTGCCACAGAATGAATTACATCAAACTGGCTGAAGCCCATTTACAGCACGGTCATGGAATAAACTTCAGGAGTTCATCCACTGACATTCATCTCAGAGCATACACACTTGTAAATCAGCTCCTATTCAATAACGAAATGTCGAGTGACTCATTCTTCCTATGTGTGAAAAAGCTCTCAGAGAGAACCAAAGAATCTTTTCGTTTCCCGTCTGCCTTTATAAATACTGAATTGTGTCTCCTTACTTCGGAGGAGCCACAATGCTTCAGAGCCAGCTGTGAAAGAGAACGTTACCATCTTAGGTTGACAGAACCCAAGGCCACCGTAAGATCCCAAATTTCTGTTGCAGGAGATTAGGGAAGACAGTTCATTAGCAGCTCAGCTGGTCTCCTGAGCCAGCTTCCCGGGCGCAGTGAGGAGCACTGCTCTCACGCAGACGTGCCTGCGAGGCTGGCCCGGGGAAGGTGAGCGACGCTGCTCCGGGCACTTTTGCTGTTCCATGTGGGTCAAGTGCCAGGTTATTTACTTAACGTCTTAAGCAACTTCTGCAGCTCAAACTTAGCTCGGGCAACCACAGCTGTCCCGCTGGCAGCAACCAGCAGGTTAGCCAGGTGAAGGCCATCTTCGCTATTTCTGCCTGACCCAGTGAATTTACACAACAAGGACAGCAGCGCAGACGTACCTTGACTTTTGTCCCAGCGTTAGCAGCGGCTCACAACCAGCCGGCACGTACCACAGCTGCACACCGAACAGCAGCCGCCTGCTCCGGTCCGCTGTTCAGTAGCTGGGCTGCCCGAGCACGGCGCTCACCCAAGGAAAAACCCTTCTAGTAAAATACACCAAGCCATCACACGCCCGTGATCACAGGGCAATCCAAGGTGTGCAGCCCCGGCGCCGTGCCGGCCGCAGCTCTGCCTGCCTCCGGAGAGACACACAGGGTTAGCTCCCCGGAGCATCTCTGCACCACTGCTAAGAGAGTCCAATTCATCCAGCGGAGCAATCGCAACAAAGCCATGAAAGCAAGTGTACAAGGAAAAAAACAAGAGTTGCAAACTTCAACACAAGACCACAGAGATAAAGAAAGCCACCGTCAGTAGGTCAGTGCTGAAGGAGCACAGAACAAGCCTGCAGAGAGGAAACACTGCTTGAGTGGAAGAGGAGATGCTGGACCTGACGGACCAGGCACGTGAGGGATCCCAGCCCTCCTGAGGTGGGTCTGGACCTGCTGTGCCTCCATCCTCCCCCAGATACCTGCCCGGCTCCCTCCGCTCTCCCTCTGCCTCCTCGGCTTTGCCCTCCCTTCGGTCCCAGCCCATCCCTGCTCGCTCTCCCCTACCATTGCCTCCTCGTACTTTGGACCTCTTCACCTCTGTGCCCTGAGGTCTCTGGGTCTCCATCGGCAGCTTGGGCAGCAGCAGCCCGTGCAGCCGGGCGAGCCAGCACCGCAGAGCAGCTCAGCTCAGCTCGCGCCTGCAGTGCTGGTCCACCTCCTTGCTGGGATCACGCAGTATGCACCAACAAACAAATTAGGCTAGAGACACAGAGCTATGCTCCAAAAGGAAATGACCACTGGATGGTATTGCTCAACCCTCCTTAATAATGAATACGTATTTCTTGAAAATATATGCCACCTAATCCCCTCGGCATTGCAAACATGTACAGCAGGAGGGTAATTTAAGTTAATCAAGCCCTAAGCTCCATGCCAAGTTTAACAGTTTGCTTCACTACGTTTTGGGTAGCAGATGGCAAAGCAGTCGACAGTACCTTTTCTGCAGTCCCTGTACCTGTTTCTGTTCCAGGTGTGAACCCCAGCAAAGGGATGTTTGCTGGACTAGCTGAAGGCTGCAAAATGAGTGACCATTTTAAATCCTGATATAATAGACATGCAGTTACCAACACAGATGCTCCAATGGGAGGACTCGTGGGCAGCCAGAATCGGTCATTTACCCGCAAGATCACCATTACTGCCATTCTTAGATATAATAAAATTAAAGCTACAGGCTGACACAAGACTTCCAGAAATTAATACGCGCTTCATCTGCCCAAGTACCAACATCCAAAACCAGTTCCGTGCAGGCGGGTAGTAGGGCCTTCTTACACAACAGCACTTGGCACTGTCGCTGCAGCCCACCATAGATCCATGCACGCTGTCCTTACGAACGACTCCAGGCTGCCCACAGCCTGGCACGTGGGCATCAGGAACCTGTCCGAGAGGGTAACCTGGGTTGCAAGCTGCCTCTGTGGGCAGTCACTCAAATGCTCTACTGCTGGCTGGATTCTGGGGGGCTGGGGTAGGGGGGCGGAAGGGCTGACAAGGGGAAAAAAGGAATTTGTAGATGATGTGTAGAGCCAGAATGATTTTAAAGAAAGGGCAATGAAGACTGCCCGAGTCAAGCTTTTCCCAGGTAGGCCAGAGTGACTGGGAAGCAAGCGGGTGAGCAAGAAACAGTGCAGCCTGCGACATTCAGGATTTTCATAATTTATAACCAACAGAAGACACACGCTTCTTCAAAACACAGTGCGCACCCCCCAGCACCCAATTAATGGTGGTGTGTACAGTGAACACACTTACACTAATTGACTGGTCCAATAGCTGTGTCTGCCTCCAAGCATTTCGGGAAGTAGTGTTTCTGCAGCAGCACCGTGCAGAAATGCTTCACATTTATTAACTTGTTTGCTTGTGATTGTTGGATTGCTTCCCCATTCCCAAGGCACTCGGATTTATTCTTTTAGCTTAACGCTGCAAAGTAATCAAATCACTCCGTTACAGCTGACAGACTGTACGAGCCCTGAAGGGAGGGGAGAGCGGCGTCAGAAGAAACATCTACATTTTCTCTTACGTCCTTCACACTTGCCCTAAACTTTACATTTGACTCATCTCTATCTCTGGAATTCAAGAATATTGAACTTTAACTGACATGGGAAGTTATTTGAAGATGCAGGACGTTCACTCAGAATTAAGGCTGATCTACCTTCTGGGATCAGGGACCAAGATTCACTTCTCTCAAAGACTGAAAAGCCTGAACGCGCTCCCCTTCTGCTTCAAGTCAAACACGAGTGTCGCTGCAGCCCAGAAATCATCCTTCCAACGCTACGTAAAGTTCAAACCAACCAACCCATAAATAAGAAGAGGAGATGAGATGGAGGATTCACACATGCCTCCGTGCCCTCCCATCAAATGTGTAGAATAGGTAAGAACAGGAAGACGAAGGAGATGGCTCAAAGAGTCAAGATTAATATGGAAACTGAGAAAAAGGGCATGCCTTTGGTTGGATTTTGACTGTGTTTCTTCAGTGCAATTTATATGCAGCTTCATGTAATTCAGTAGTGGAAAATGTTTAGCACACAACCCCTGATGTGGAAGACACAGATTTTTTTTTTTATTTATTTAGACAAATTCCAATGTCCTTGTCTAATGTCACCCAAAGCAAAATTAGAAAGAAATTAGTGCTTTCACGGTCCTGTGTGCATAAAAATAATTTGAATGATCCACTGCTTAAGGTATGGAAAGGGTCCTCTGTTATTAAAATCCAAACATATATTTCATTTCAGACTGTACTCAAACTGACAGGGTAAAGCTTGAAGAAAATCCCCCACCAGTTTTGTTCTTAATTGAGAAAAACAACAAAACAAAACTTCATGGAGCCTGTGATCAAATAATCTTACAGAGTCTGGACTTAACACACCAACAATGCCAGGCATTTCAATGCAGTAGCATCAAAACTAGATATTCACTGCTTGGTAGTGAGCAATCCTTTGAAAAGGGAGGAACAAAAATTCCTTTTTAATGAGTCACCATTTGGCAGTCAGAGATCAAAACCTTTTGCCTGTATTTCTGACTGCAGGATTGTATATACTTGCTTTTTTTTCAGTCTGTGTGATTTTATTTAAATCAACACAGTTAATTAAAAAAAAAAGAATCAAGTTAAAGTAACAGGAAAAGTGAAGTCCTTAAAAGTACCTGACCATCAGCATGGCCTACTGGGTTACTGAAACACTGGATGAATTCAGAAAGTATTTTTGTATATAAATTTGTAACTGTGAAAATCCTAGTAAGATTTAAAGTAACTAGTCAAAGCAACATGAAATTATACTCAGTATCTATTCTGATAACCACATGAAATGAGTGTTGCATAATTATTCTTACACTAATGAAAATGTTTACTTATGAAATGTTACATACTGATCTATGGGCAAAAAGCTGCTCGTGCGTGAGTGTAACCGTGTATGACAAATGTCCTTGTAAAATATTAATTTCTTTACCTTTGCCCAAAACTTAACCTATGAAAATCTGTGGCTGAGAATGAAACATTAAAATACGTGCCTGAGAGTAGATGCCATTATTGTCTTTAAATACTTTCTTTCGCCCTATATAAAACACTGAAGTTTCAGCAAAAAGGGAGAGAACTACAATGTGATGGGGGGGGGTGGGAATATACCTGCACTGGCATTATCACAGAATCACAGAATCACTAAGGTTGGCAAAGACCTCTCAGATCATCAAGTCCAGCCATCAACCCAACACCACTATGGCTGCTAAACCATGTCCTGAAGTGCCACGTCTACCTTTTTTGAACCCCTCCAGGGATGGGGACTCCACCACCTCCCTGGGCAGCCTGTGCCAATGCTTGACCACGCTTTCAGTAAAGATATTTTTCCTAATTACAGCCAAAGCAAAGAAATAAAACTATCATTCACACTGAGGGGGCTTAGAGTAAGATGTACCTGCCTTGATTTTGAGCATAATTTCCAACTACGTGAAAAGGCCCTAAAGACCTCAGCTAGTAACAAGCACTTATGATTTACAAAATATTTAACTAGTTAAGGATGCTTAGTGTGAAGGTTAAGGTAAAGCACAATTATTCCATTTTACAATGGACAAGTAGGAACCTGGGAACTATTTACTCCAAAAATTGCCTCCACCTCCGGAGGCCTGTGGGGCTACGGATATTCAGAACCTTTGGAAGAAAAAAAAATCCTGACAGTTTTGAAATTAGCATAAGCATTATTTGGGCTTGGCTTCCACCTTAAGAAATCTCCAAATTGTTATATGAAAACTCATAGCCACAAATATTAGAGCAAGGACTTCCAGCCTGCTCCACACAGCTATCAAACAGCCATCCCGGGTAACTACCGATCAGCAAACGTGTCTCCACACCTTACTGTCAGCTCACTGAACCATCCTCTCCCTTACATCCGTTGAGCTTAGTTTATGTTCAATTTACTTGTAGATTGGAAGTTATTAGAGTAAATAATTACAGTAACTGGTTACAGTTTGGGAATTGAGAGAACCGAAGAAAGACTTCAGAGAAATAACCCGATCGACTACTGTAAAGAGAATCAATCATCCATCTCCTTCCATTAGTCTTTTTGGCAATCCTGTGTCACTGTTGTCACTAGCCTGGATAACGATGCCATATTAATTCTCCTTTTGAGAACAAGACTATAAGACCTGACTCCGTAACCGTCTCCTGTCTGACCTTGGGGAATCTTTGGGGAAAGTTTCCCATCAGACGCAGTTCCAGTTTTTACTAAAGGAGAATTACTGAGTTGGGCTCACGCTTTACAACTTCAACGCACGACACAAAAATATACAAACAATCTTCCGTCTCCACTAGAAATAAATCATCAGTACATAACCAATGATTTTGCAGATGCAACCCCACGTGAGAAGTCACATTTTCAGAGTCATTCCAACAAGCCTGCTCAGCGGTGATGGACATGGGGCGGAACGAAGAGACAGCTACTGGAAATTTCTCATGTAACAACAGCAGCTCTGTATTACATCCACCTAACCCGGAGACAGGGCGCGTTTCCCAATCCGTACCTTCCCAATTCAAAGGAAAAAAACCCTTTGTTGTACATATCACAGAAGGCAGAACAGGGAAAGAAGAAAGTCATCCTATGTTTCATAACAGGAACAGACTCCCTCCCTTCCTCCACAACTACTCACTGCTCTCGGCGCAGCGCGAACGGCTGCGTCGCTGAGGGCAGGGTGAGCAGGCAGAAGAGGACATATGGCCTTTTGTACTGTTCCCAAGATGCCGCACATTAAAAAAAAAAAATCATTATCCAGGCTGGAAGGAACCCAAGCCATCTTCAATGTTTGTTTATCGCAATTTGGAAGACTTTGTTAGAAAAAACAACAAACTACTCTTAGACAGGTAATCCTAAACCCAAATGATGGATGGGAATGAAGGAGAAGTCATGCCTTATTTGGGGGAAACTGTGCATTATTTGGGGGAAACCAGGCTTTATTTGGGGGCAACTTTTGCTGCCATGCTCATTTGAGTGTTTCTCTGTAACTAGATATAATTTCTATTACTGTGGCTATGACTAACGAGTTAACAACACTATTTACACTAGTACTGTTGTATCATTAGAAACAACAAGATTATGTACTTTAATTCTACTGCCAGCACAATTATTTTAACACCAAGTGTGTCAGATCTGAGTCTATACCCCCTAAATTAATTTCAGAGTAGTGGCTAAATAAAATGACATACTTCTTTGTGCTTTTGTTATAACACGCTCATGTGCAGCAAACTGTGAAGAAAATGTAGTAATTAGAGGTTAAATTAATCCCTGACAGACAGGCAGCTTAGTCAAGCCGGGCCCTCTTCAGAAAACACAGCATAAAGCTTGCCAGTCTTTCAGCATGAGGCACAAAGCAGAGCCGAGACTGGCAAGTCCCTCACGGCTGCGATCTGACCCAAGGGTAACGCCGGGCAGTCAGAGCGAGTCTTCCAGCAGCCAACACTACCGGGCAGATCTTGGGACGAGCGTGACAGGGAGCTCCGGGCGGTTGCTGCTGCAGCCGCTCTGACTGCCCGGTCAGGACCAACCGCCTGCAATTACAGGCAGCCTTCTGCGCAGCAGAACCGGCTTCTAACTGCCGTGTAAGAGATGTTAATAAAAGCGAACAACGGCACTCTGTTTCACAACATAACTAGCAAGTTACCTTGCTGCTTCTGCTTTTAAGGCAGGCACTGGGCTTGCCTGCCCACCACCGCGCAAACGCGCTGTGCTGTTCTGCAAGCGATCAATAGCTGCGTTTCGGGTAGGCACAACTCCCGAACCTGCGCGGAGGGCTGAGGTGCCTAATTCTAGAGAAAGAGAAACTTCCACGGAAATGCAAGAAAAAACAGTGCAAGACAGAGGAGGCAGCCAGATCACGCTGATGATATCCAGTAAGTATCGCTTTTTCGTGCATGTCAACAGAAGTAAATGTTTTTTCCAATGGCTCTCGCTGGCGGCACGACGGAAGTAGCTGGTTTTCAAATCCCTGCAAACCCAGCCTGTCATCAGACAGGGAGAAACCAACGCTCCGCGCTGTGCCAAACGTGCCCGGGCGTCCCCACGCCGACAGAGCCTGGCACGGGAGCTGCAGACGCTCGGCTGCGTCCGTCCCCTTCGCCTTACGCCTGGCCTCCGGAGGTGGACGCTGCCAAAAACCGGCTTCCCCCCCCCGGGGTAACACGGATGCCACTCAGTAGATTGCCTGACATGGGGTGAAACGATGAGGCAGTTCTCACCCTCCCCCGCGGAGGGAATCTATAGCGTGGCTGCGCCAGGCTGAGCCCCAGCTGTCCCTGCCCGGACGGGGAAGCAGAACAGGCGGCTGTGCGTGGCTCGCCCGGTAACCGCCAGAGAAAAGGGAAAAAGGGGAAAAGACTGCACTGCAATTCAAGTAACAGCAAAACGGGGGGCTCGCAGGGATTGCAGACCCATGTGGGAGTGCATTAACGCCACGGTATTTCCGTACTACCCAGATCATCAATTATTCACAAATTAGGACATGCCTGATGGGGTACTTATGCAACACCTCCTAATCAATAAAACTGCCAAGTCCCTCACAGGGAAAAGCAGCGCAGATTTCAATGACTCATAACACGATGCCTCCCTTTGGACAGGGTACGACGACGAGCCCTGGTTTCCCCCTCCCCAGCCCTGCCACCCGTTCCCAAGGAGCAGCTTCGGTCGCCCCGGCAGCTCCCGCCCAAAACCTGGGTGCACCCTTGGCTTCGGGCACTGGTCCTCCACAGGCACCAAGGGCCAACTCAGGTTCAGCCTGCAGGGACAACATCCTTCGCCCTGCTTCGTCTCCATGTCACCTCCTCCAACAGCGAAAGTAAGCAGGGGGGGCCACACAACAATCCCCATTCCCTACTCAAGGGCCCCATCCTTGAGCCCTTAATTCCAGGATCAAACCTGAGTCTCATCTACCATAAAACTCAAAGGACTTGCTAGGCTGGGTCCGGACAGGAGAGCAACTGGTGCACCCTCCTACCGCCCGGCCTGACAAACACTGCTCAGTCCATCCCAGACGCACACCAAAGCAAACTGCTCTAAAGAGAGCTGCTGCTACTTTGCAAGTAGATGCTGCACAAAGTAAGTATTTTGCTCTTGAAGGAAAGCAGTGACTTAGTAATACATTCTTTTCCATTTAAAAAACTGTAAATTATTATCACTGAGGAGGCTTCCCAAGAGGAATGAAGACTCTTCACAGCTCATTTGCATTTGCTAGTTATCCCTCTCCGACTGCACCACTCTCCGGCAGCGCAACTGGTGACTTCGAAAACGATGGAGTCATATCCCACGAGCCACGAGCCCTGCTTATGCTGTCACCCTGAGATATACTTTCATTTTGAACAGCGCTAACAGGCTGGTCCATCACAACTGCAATGAAAAATATCTACCAGAAGACAGGGCCGTAAAGTGAAACCTCTAACTGACAGGGACTTCAGTTCTCTGTGCAGAGCGCTAGCTGTAATAATAAAGAAGGCGGGAAGGGGACTGTGATGCAAGCACAGGCTGTTTTGCGAAGTTTCCCTTCAGCTGCTGGCAGCCCTGAAACGGGTTACAGAAAGTTAAAACTGTGTTACTGATCACTGTCTATTCTGCACGGTTGTTGTTTGTTTGTTTTCTTAAATAAACCAGCACCGTTCTTTTGCTATTTTCATTTAAAACAACACTCCAGTATCTTCCAGTATCAGGTCCAGTCTGAAAAACCACTAATGAGGGTAGTACTCAATGCGTAAACAGTTTTTTTCAGATATTTGTCAAGCAATCGCCTTTTCGAGTGCGCGCCTTTTGTGGGTGCGCAAACCAAAGCTTACTACGAGCACACCACGGTATCGTACACATTTGGCATTTTACAGCAACGCTCTGAAGTTCCCCTTCAAAATTACTGGCAAGGAAGGAAGTTCTGCATAATTTTAGCACTCCACATCTGAAAAATTAGAACAGTCCCAACTGTTCTTTGAGATGTATAAAAGAACAGTTGAAAAACTTACAGTTGACTGGTGCTACCTAGGTTACCCGTCAATGGCATTGAAACTGGTATATTATTAAGAGAGGTGTATGATGGGAATTGGTTTATTGTGCTGATCCATAGTAACCAGCTCCTGTTCGTCCATCATTTATCTCCCTCACCAGCGACATATGGGTTTGTCTATTCACACTCTCAGCATTCTCTCTGCTCCAACAAACAGTCAGCCTTTTCTGCTGGGATAAGGAGATTTTTTAGTTACATCCATTATGTGCGTATCAACATTTATGGCAGGAAGATAATTGCCAAAGAGCTCAGGGGGATAAAAGCTCCCTCTTTGTAACACAAGCCCCCTTAAAAAATCAATATTGATATAAAACAGTTCAACGCAAAGCCTTGGTGTGTCTTCTCTTCCTTCAGTTCAATTTTTTTTTGTTGTTGTTTAACATAGCAAGTCAAACTGGAACATCAGGTAGAAAGCCTTCGTAATGAGTTACACTACTGCTCTTCCCATAGAGGAAAAAATAGCATTGTACAATATTAATTGTTCCTCAAAGAAATGAGTGGCAAATGTGTCAGACACAAAGAGGGTTCCTTGGAGAGGCGCCAGCATCATTTAAACTGATTTAGCTATCTTTATTTGGAGACCATACCAGTTACTAATGAATCGTAACTTCTAGTCACCTTCGCCTAAATGTTGAAAAATGCTGACACTCAGAAACAGCGAGCGCGAGGGAATAATGAAAACCTGGGGATCCTGCCTTTTTCCCCTATTTAAGGAGCTCAGACAACCTTCTACTGCTCCATCCCCCAGTTTGGATAAATCCATTTGTCACAGCTTCTGCAAGATTTACTTCACTTTCCCATGGCTACGTACTCATAAAAGTTATTTTAAGGCGACTTTCACCAGAGAAGCAAGTAACATAGAACATTTATTGATTAAATGACTGGGAACCAGTGAGTTGCATTGTACTTAACCTACAGGACGACTTCGGGATTTTACTTACTGCTCTCCTTGCCCTTGTGTTACCTTCTGCCTTCCGAACTTCTGTCTCTCTCACGAAGCCAGTTCAGTTCCTAGGTCAAGCCGTGTCCTACAGTCGCATCCAGGCAGGTAGCAACCGCTCAGGTCAGGGCAAGGGTGTCAGCCCCACAGCTTGGATCACGAACTCTCGCAGCACACCTCCCCGCACCTTCAGAAAGCGGCTGGTACAACAGCTCCCTGATCCCATTTTAAATCTCTGAATGCTGCCACATTGTAGCATTCATAACAAGGTCAGTAAAAAGCCCAAACCAAACACACTGTATTTATAAAACACTTCTACCTGTGTAACAGTAAGGCATACAAAAGAACTTAAAAAAATGTAACCGCCTCCTGCAATTACTAATCCCCCCCCCCAAACCCTTTAACAACTACCTACAAAAAAAAAACCCAAGAGACTTTGCAGGTTTGAACTACTTAACTACGAGGGACTAAAAGTCAAGCCCTGTCAATATTTGCTTTTCTGGTCCTGAAGTATTAGTTAAAAGGATTAAAAATAGAGATGAAAAACCTCAAGTTAAAAAAAAAAAACACCCTCAGAAAATAAAAAGCTAAATTAAATTTGAGCTGTTCGATTCTAAACATTAAACAGCTTTTCACTCACTGTTCCGCGCATGTTACCTGCCTTGCAAAGCATACTATTTGTTTTTTATCCCTGAGCAACAGACTATTTCCTGGTTGAGTTTAAAAACTCGGTGACGTTCCAACTTCAGCCCACACATGTGTGTCACTGTCAACGTCAGTGGCAGGAAAACATTAGAAGTCACCCCTTGCTAATGCTTTCCTAACATGGAATTTCCTTCTATCTGGCTCCCCCAGCCCACCTCCTCCTTTCAGCCGAGAGCATCCTTCCCCCACCGCTCTCCCCCCCCTTCCAAACATACGGCGGGGGGGGAGCACTGGAAATGGCCAGTGCCAGCACCAGATCGCCGCTTTTTCAGGCGCCAGCGCGTAGCTCCCTGCTCCCCCCGCCTGTCCCCGGGGGGCCCCCCCGGCCGAGGGGGCTTCTCCCGCCGCTGCCGGCAGCCCCCCTTGCCCCCGCTGTCACCCCCCTCTCACGGTAACGCACAGGAACGCGGGCCGGCGGGGACAAGCCGCTACCGGCACACGGGGGACTCAGCCGGGGGGGCCGCGGCCGCGCCGGGCTCAGCTGCCGGCGGCGGAGGCAGCGCGCAGCTGCTGGCTGCGGCGGGTTCAAGGCCGTCCCGGCTCCCTCTCTCCCGCAGGCACCATATGGTCCAGCTCGCCCGGCAGCGGCTTTATCTCCCCCTCGGCTCGGCCCGGCGGGGGGGCTCCGGGCGGGGCAGCCCCCCGGGGCAGGGGCATCACCCGGGGATTACCGCGCCGAGCGGGGAGACACCCCCGTTATACAACTGGGGGAGCATCCCCCTCCCCCCCCCCGGCGCCTCCGCCCCCGCTCGGGGAAGGGGCCAGACGCCGTTAATCTCCCCGCTGGCGGGGCGGGGGAGGGACTGCGGCCCCCCCGCTGCCGGAGGAGGAGGAGGAGGAGGAGGAGGCAGGCTCTCCGCGCAGCGCCCGTGCCGATGGCTCCCCGCAAGCGGCCGGTGCCCGCACGGCTCAGCTGCTTCCGACGGGAAGGGGCGAGGGGGGCCCGCGGCCACGCACCGCGTCGGGGGGGCGGCCCCGGGGGGAGGAGATGCCCGCGGGGAGCGGTCCCGGTGCCCCGGGGGGAGCTTCCCGTTCCCCCGCCCCAGCGGCGCCTCCCGGCCCCGCTCCCCCCAGCCGGCGGCACCGCGGAAAACAAAAGCGGCCTTTTAATTTGTTATTCGGGGGGGGGGGAAGCGGCGTGAGAGGAAACCAAAGCCCGTTTTTTTTCCGAGAAACGGCCGTTCTCCCCGGGATCCCTCCGAGTCACCCTGGTGACAGCCCCCCCGCCAGCCCAGCCCGAACAAAAGCCGCGGAGCCCTCGGCCCCGCCGCCCCCCCCGGGCCGAGCACCAAGGGAGGGCGGCGGAGGAGGGGCCGGGAGGGGGGCTCGCCTGCTGCGGGGGGCGAGGGGCAGCCCCGGCCTGAGCGGGAGACCGGGGACCGACGGCAGCCAGCGCCTTGTTTACCCCGCAGCCGCTCCGAGCCCCGCTCTTAAATCACAGGACGAGAAACCAAAACAGTTTAAGTCGTGAGTCAGCACGCGTTTTATTTCAAATACACGCACAGCCGCGGGGAGAGCGGCCAACGCCGCGCCCGCAGCATCTCCCGCACTTTGGGGCTGCCCCCGGACCAGAAGCGCGCACACACACACCGCACACACAGACACCACGCACACACACACCACGCACACACACCCCGCACCCTCGCCAAGGAGGAGGCTGCGGGCTGGGCTCCGCACTCTTTCCAGGAACACCCCAGGGCTCCTGCTGGGCTCGGCGGAGCCTTTTGTTCGGATCCCGCCGCTGCACCCTGCGCCTTCCGACTCCGAAAGCACCGCGCACGCCGCCGGCAACGCAAACACCGGGAGTTATTGCGGGGGGGGGGAGGATTTGAACAGTCCAGAGCAGCAGCCGCCCCTCTACGCGTGACACCCTCCCGGAGGAGTCCCCCTGCGACGCTGGGTTTATCCTTCCCTGTCTGAGCTAAGTTTAAATGAAAGCCCGAGCTGCCCGCCCGCCCGGCTCTACTCACCGGGGGGGCATCCTGGGGGCTCCCCCCGCCCGCTCAGCCCCGGGCCGCCTGCCTTCCACCCCGGCCGGGACTGGCATCCTCCTCCTCCTCTTCCTCCTGCTCCTCCTCCTCCCCGCGTCGCCAGACGAGCGGTGCCACGAAAAACCGACGGAGCGTCCCCCGCACCGGCCCGGAGAGCACCTTGTTCACCACCATTTTAAAGCCCGGGGGGGGGGGGGCCC
>Ga0065711_1038180_pt1 | contig 19057 bp, 12 predicted proteins | sample Hoacrofraction12_FD_59098 | JGI IMG/M metagenome (GOLD analysis project Ga0065711, IMG submission 59098) | Hoatzin crop microbial communities from Cojedes, Venezuela - Epithelial fraction 12 v2 (version 2) | ecosystem: Host-associated > Birds > Digestive system > Esophagus > Crop | place... | reverse complement strand
AGAAAAGAAAAAAAAGAAAAGAAAAGAAAAGAAAAGAAAAGAAAAGAAAAGAAAAGAAAAGAAAAGAAAAGAAAAGAAAAGAAAAGAAAAGAAAAGAAAAGAAAAGAAAAGAAAAGAAAAGAAAAGAGCCAATGCAAACTTCTGGTATCCGTAAGAGCCCATGACTGTGAACCCCACAGGTGTTTGATTTCAGCCGGTAGTAGCGTCTGATATCTGCTACATCTTCAAGCAGTTCATCAGTTCTTTCAAAAAAGGAGAGGCAGGCAAGAAATTGAATTTTTTGGCAAGGAATGGAAATTTCCTGGACAAAGTTCTTCTGTTCCTCCAGACCAGCAGGTCTCCAAATCTCTGAACCCTACTCACTCTCCCCCTACTCAAACACCAGCATGAAGGCAGAGTCATCCATCAAAAGAACAGTTTGCTTGACTGTGTGTTCCCAAATCATTCTATTTCTTCCTCGTTTAAGCAGTGTAACTCTTGAGGATCGGTCTGTTTTAACAGCCATGCTCCACAGTATTACACAATGGACGCGCAGATGTGCCTTCCTGGCCTGCACAAGCCAGCTCCTGTTCTCAGCAGTCACCAGTCACAGAGCAGTCCTTCTCCTAAGGAAAATGTTTCCCTCCATGTGAGGTCTCAGAAGTGGAGCGGCTCTTCTGACTCACTGGAAATGGACACGCTCCACACTTTGTATTTTTAAAGCTTCTGGACCAGGGGTGAAAAGCTGCCACACGAAAACCCTCCTACCTGGCACAGGTGACCCAGAAGTGCTACTGCTTACTACAGTAAGTATGGAGTCCATAACATATGGAAAATACTGTCTCATATTATAGGGAAGAGTGGACATTTTTTTCTATGTTTTAGTACTGGAAAAATTCCCCTCTTTTAATTTGGACCAATAAAATATAGGAAATATTTTTTTCATCTTCCCATTTTACTCCTTTCTGAGAGAAATGAGATTTTTCTTAGTTTGGAGGAGAATAATTCCCTGCACTGGCAGGGGATCCCTGCTTTCCCCTGTCCTGTAACACAGGGGGACCACCATGCAGTCAGATACTATTTCACCTGTGGCCTGCTACAGATTCTCCAGGTAAAGGGAGAAAACCAAGAGGTTTCTAAATCAAAGAAGCACATAGGTGTAGCCTGAATCCCTCCTTTTTTCCACCACATTTCAGACTATTTTCCAGTGGACTTCAAAGCAGGACAAAACTGAGAAATCATCTAAGTATTCCAGCTTGCGAAAGAGCTCTGTGTGCATTTTGTAGCTCTAAAGTGTTGTGCCCAGCATAGGATGACATACAGATCTGGAGTGTAAGCAATAATTAATTACTAAAAAAGAAACACGCCATGTTTCTAAGCAGTATACTGATTTTTACAGTGGAAATTAAACGCAAATACTCTGATACTGAATCCTAGCATAGCTATACCTGTAAACTTAATCTTTCTTGCTTTGTGTAACATGGGAAAACATGATCTTACTCTGCTCAGTGATTTATTTGCTGTTCTGGTGATAACAGTGACTTTCTTTCTGATTTTCTTTCCACTAGCCTTTTAGCAGAAGCTATACCTGACTGAAAGCACTGAAAAGATTTTGCACAGGGCATATTATCTCACTAAAAAAAAGGCTTAAAATATGTTTTCCCATCTTTGCATCACTATGAAGACAGTATTCTTGAAATGAACACTATGTTGACAGTGGTCTTAACAGAAAGCAAACAGAAATGAAATATTATATTATCTTCATTATACTTGGGCAGACAAGGGCTGACTAAAAATACAGCTGCAAGCAGCTAGAGCCTTTGCAGTTTTATTCAGCAGCTGGCCTTAGAGAAAGACTATGAATTTGAAATATCAAAACGCCTAAAGATGAGTTGGAACAACTCCACAATTTTCTTGGAATTAAGTAAGACTTGTGAATCTTACCATCTTGTGCACTGTTTCTGAGCAAACAACTGGAGATGGAGCTAAATAGCATCAGTGAAGCAACAGGCTTTAGGAAGACTAAAGCAAGAGGGTACAAAGGTGATACTATTCATGGTATTCATTGCATTGCATGAGGTACCTGCTACACATCAACAGAGCTAGCCCTGTCAGTAACTGCAGATATTTTATTACATTTACATCTGAGGAACAACACTACTATGAAATTACAAAGGTGGCACTTTCAATAGCGAGTGTAGCAATCGGCCTGCTACTGGAGAAACTATTTACTACATGTCTTCATAGCCTTTGGGTGTGATGTGCCGCTAAGGTAATACAATCTATGAAGCATTAACAACTCTGTATAGAATCCTAAAATTATTGACACATAAATATCAAAAAAGCTGCAGAAAAAAAACCACCCCACCCTCTGACAAGAGACCAGCAAGGAGGATTCTCCACACAGAAGAGGAGAAAGGCTCTCCAGTCCTGCACAGAAACAGCCTCCTCATGAAGCAGAGGCCACCTCCGAGACACAGAATGGCCACTCCTGCAAACACTGGGCCAGACAGCTACATGGTTCTGGTGAAAATTTCTTGCATTCCGGTAGCTGCAATTACCTGGCTACTGCTGACAGACTTTAAGCTGCCTTTGGAAAGTTCCTGGAAGCTCAGACACTGTTACTATAAATAGTATTAAATTCAAGGCATCTCAAAGCAGAAATTAAAGCTTCTCTAACTTTGTGTTCTCACCCACTCTTTGGATGACTCACATGCTACCTACCTAAGTGGGCCTCTCTCATAACTCAGGTCCTCCAGGCAACTGCCCTAGTTACCCTGACAAGCTACCCATCCTCTGAGTAAGCCTTGTGCATGGCACTGGGCTTCATTTGGTGCAGCACTCATAAGAGAATGTGAATCCAGGAATTTGTCAAGTGCTATTGAATGTGTTAGAAAGGGCACTCCTCCCTCACTACAAACTGCTTAATATTTTCTGTCAAAAAAGCTCTCAGAGGCCATGGTAGAGAAAGATATGTAAAGGACAAGGCAGACAGTTTCTATAATATGTCTGGCTTACCCCATCTTAGGTATTTATGTATCATATCATAAAATAAGATAACACTCACACGTCTTGGTAAAAGTGTTTCATGGCAAATGCAGGTCATTCTTTGGGATTTGCACGAGAGGATGAAACAATATAAATAATACAGTAACACATCATCTTGAGTGTTTGGACTTCATCAATTCATGTGCACTCCTTGAAACAGTGCAATGCTTACCCTGTGGAAACCTGTTTAAGTCACGCACAAGGAATTACACAGAATCCAATACTTGTTGTCAAACTGAAGAAGTATTTTACTTTCTGAAGAATTAACTTTGCCTCTAAAGACCAGATGTGGATCTGCAAAACTACTTAAGGATGTTTCTTTCCTTTTCTTTCCCGTTAATCACAATCTGATTTATTTAATTTACTTAAACTTGGATCATTTTCACGGATTCTTAAAAGAGAATGGATTATAATGAAATGGCTGTGGCATTCTAAACATATACAGAATTCTTTAACTAGACATCACTAGTAAGTGCTGCAAATGTTTTGTATTACATTTAATTGGTTTAGGTCGTTCATGTTTTCATCCCTGAGAGAATACTGAATGAATTTTTCATGTTGAAACATTATCTCAGTTTTTATTATTCTACAGAAAAACTGATGGTGCTATAACAGTCACAAATAAATACATCCTCAAAGTAAAATCTTTTTAGTTATAGACTTAAACCTTTGTATTTTTAACTTACTTATAAAACCCCACAATTTAAAATTAACTGTAAACTTCATAGAAAAGGACAAAATAATACCTAAGAGGTGCGGTTGTTCATTTGATCTTTGCATGGCTAATACAAGATCTGACCTCAATATTTCCTAATACCAACAAAAATTTTTTCCACAATGTCAGTAAATGTTGAGTCAGGCTCCAAATAGGTCATTCAAAATCTCATAGTTGAAAAGCTGAGTCATTGTAAAAAGGAAACAATTAGAGTTACTTGTGTAAATAAGAAAGGCACATACTATGGCCCTTCAGTCAACGTGCTCTTTTTACCTAGATACTGTGGCATAATTTTCCCTAAAATGGAAAGTACTTTGCTGTTGATCTGGAACTATGGCAATCATTCATACATCATATGTATGCAAACAGTACCTGTATCTGACTGCAACTTAAAAAAACAATATCAGCAAAGAAAATACTCTCTCTGGCTTCCTACAAAGAAAGAAGTTACTTGGTTAAGTACCTGTGACCCCATGTGGGAGTCAGCTCAGGAGATGCATCTCTCCATTCTCTGGCACAGATGGACTTTCTTGTTGGGCTACCTTCCTACCTTCCTGCTTGCCAGAGCTCTCATGAGTCTATCAATCCTTGTTGTGTTATTAATGAAGCCATTGGAATAGTAGGTTTGGTACAACACATACAAACAATAACAGACTCTACATCTCAACGAAGTACCTGAGCTGTGGTAGGTATTAAAAGAGCAAGTCCTCATGTGCTGGATGCAGGCAACACTGGTCTCATGTTGACAGCAAGAAGAAATGCACAGAGGAGCTTGCCTGCTTTACTGCAACTCCCAGTCACAAACCAACTTCTCCTCAAAGTAGAGAGTCAGTTAACAGCCCTGTGCATCTTATCTAATTCTCCCATCATGTTAGGTGCTAAACTATAGTCAAGGACATGTTGCGTAGGTTGTAGTTAGGCATCTGCAAAGATGACTGCAAAGATTACTTGTATCTTTTTTAATTCACCCCAAAGAGGAGTTTATCTATCAGTTCTTTTGGAGAGAGATGTAAATGAGAGAACATTTAGGCTCACTTGATTTAATGATCTGTGTTTTTGGGCGTGCTCCCAGTGACCTGTCACCCAGAACATTAGAGGGAACCAGAAGAAACTACCAGGAGTAGGAGAGCTCAGTAGTGATGCCACTTCATTTAGGACTATCTGGGATTCTGGCAGGATACCTCAAGTGAGCACAGCACCATGTAAGAGCTGAGTGAGCGAAGAACCTGATTCATCCCAGTGTTAAAAAACAACTGACCTTTGAGCAAATCCACTGGTAGTTGTATGTGCCACAGCAGGACAGAAGTAAAGATAATAACAAATTATGCTGGTGATGACAGCTAAAACCAGTCTTAAAACGTGTATCTGCTGAACAGAGCCAAGCAAGTCATGAGCTGGTGCCTCTGATCGAAAGCCACCAAGCAAGAGCTGCAGCATTCCTTGGCACATTCAGGAGATCCCATGGCTATTTTTGACAACTACTATGTGGTGGCCAGCCAATGTATTCTGCAGATGGGCAGATGAGCACATCTTGTTGCCAAAAAGCTTTAAGAAATTTACTCCCTTAAGGAGATCCACAGTATTTTAAACTCTCTTCCAGGCATTAGCATCTCAGCACAGGGTAAGCTGCGATAAAGTTTCCAGCAGGTGATGAGACACTTCAGCTCACTTCTCCAAAGATAATGCAGAGCTTATGGTGCTCTTTCAACCAATTGAAGGGACACCTCAAAGCCACCCATACATCCAGAGGAAGGATTGTGTCAAGGCCATGAAGGTACCTTTGTCACAGATGAAGTCTGTCTCTGGGCACAGACATGCTGTTTTGCAGCGTGTCTCAGGCAACCAGGGCAAACATAAACCTGTTCATATTTGGGGGGTGCTTTACAGAGAGCTGAAGCCCCTTTGAGTAACACTCTTCTGTCAGCAGAAAATAAATCATGTGGGTATTATGCAGACTGAGCATCGCTTTTAGCAATTTCAAACACAATGTCATGCAGGAGGATGCCAGAGAAGTAGTGAGAAAACAAAAGAAACTGCAAGCCAGGGTCTTGCACGTCTCCAGTGGAAATGGTTTTCATGTCAGATGACATAAGTGTCAAACATGAGTCACTGCTGCCATTTCTCCCTGCCCAGAAGAGGGAAATGTATGCTCTGCGGTCAAGGCAGAGCAGGACAGGATGACATACTATGCAGTTTGACTCCAGTGCAAATGAGCTGTTAGGGTTTAGTGAAGGTATCTCTCTATAATGCGTATTACATGTCCATAGCACTTCATGAAGGACTGGAAAGAGAACCTTCTAGCTAGTGTGAGTTTACCAACATTTCCGTGACAGAAAGCAATACTCTTGGAAAGAACTCCTGAAACGCTGCCCACGTTTGGTAGCTGTGGTGACTCATGCAAAGCTGCTGTTGCAAAAACCAGCATTGGAACAAGAAAGCTGTAGTTCTGCTTCATTTTTCTCCCTGATTTTATGCCAAGTGGCAGTGATGACTGACAGTTTGATGCAAAGAAAAGTGTAGGTTGGGATGTTACTAGTTAGACATCAAAAAGACAAAGCACCTGCAAAAGTGTGTCGATAAAAAACGTAATCTTTTCTTTTTGAGAGCATGGTCTTTTATAAAGGGGGTCGCTTAAACTAAGCGCAAAGTGAGCCAGCCCTCAGCCATTACAATCTTTTGAGCAAAGCTCCACCAGCTCACGCATGCGAAGAATCTGGCCTATCGTCTGCCTTTCAACCCCACGTTATTGTCTGTGAAGTTTGCCTTCAGTTTAGCCTATTTTAGTGTACTTCAGTAACTCTGTCAACAGAGGGAAGTAGATGGCAAACATTCCCTTCCAGAAGCGTGGGCTTACTTTCTGGAGTTACTGACATGAGAGGCATCGCTGATGCAAATCCTCCGGTCAGCACCGCTGTGCTTTGCCATCAGGCTTCCTTGCCAGTGAAGGCACCACCGCCTCTTCAAAGTCAAAGTGACATGGCTCATTTTCGATAGCAGCATTGTACATGGTTTGAATGGTATCTCACTTCTTCAACAATTTGTTCAGAATGAAGCATCTGCTAGGAAAAAAATCGTGACACTGATCCTTTGCTGCTGATCTGGACACCTTAGAGGCAAGCATGTTGTTAAGGTCACACGGTGTCATCCCTTGCATGTGACATGCAGGCTGGGTCATCTCTGAGATTACAGGAGAAAGTTCAGGGGCCAGGAGGGAGGATTTGCAGTGATGCCTGCAACTGCTGTTACTTTTTAGGTATGCTTGCCTGTGAACTTGCAGGACTCCTGAAAGTGCAGTGTGCTCACCGCATTTCACTTTTCAGACTGGGCTTCCCAGTACTATTTTCTCATTTTTTAATAACAGTTAATTCAAGCCTATTAATAGTGACGGTTTCACTAGAGCGTAAACATAACCTCTCATATGGAATAGGCGTTTGCAGGAGTGTAACGCTCTCGCGCCATAGAGATGCCAGTACAGCTCAAGAGCAGAAAGACATTTGCTGACACTAGGTTATTTTCTGTAAGGGATCTCTCAGTGCCCAGTGGCATTTAAAATATTATTTTGGAGCTTTGACCATGTAACACTTCTTCCCAGGAAGAAAAGGCTGCAACAGGGATCTCGTTCCCATGAAGACAGCAGGGTGAAACTTTTAATTACTACCCATGGTGCTTGGCCTCTGTACAGGTTTTGTTTGTTTGTTTGTTTGTTTAAGGAAATCCTCTTTCCCTTGTGGCTTACATGTTACAACTGAGCCCAGTCCCAGCTGCAGGCTTTAGAGGGAGAGGAAGGAAAACCAAGGGGAGTCAGCCCACTGCGCCCCAACCTGCAGACAGCCACAGAGACGTCAGCAGACAATACGTACAATAAAGTTCTCTGCTGGAACAAAAGCACCCTCACTGCACTCTCATTCTCTTTTAAATCAACCGAGTTGTAAAAGTTATTTTTATGGAAGCCTATTTTCTTTCTCTCATAAATTTGTATGAAAGTGTTTCCCAAAGCAGCTCCAGCACTATTGTGCGGCCGGCACTCCCGCCCCAAACGGCGCTCCTTTGCTCCCAGGGGCCACGCCACCGAACACAGCGATTGCCCTGCTGCCTCACAGCCTTCCTCCTCCAGCCTTGGGAAAGCCAGAGCATAAACCAAAATGCTCCCAGAGACACTAATCTGCAATGTGTTTTCTGTACACTCCCTGAGACGTAACTGACATTTTTGTGTGTCACATTTGTGATTCTTCCTAGTGTCAGGCAGTAGAACCAGAGAGGCAACAGAAGGAAAAAAAGTAATTAGGAAAAAAAAAATCTAGTATGGTACTGCTTATGCCTAGGCAAGACTGTAAGAGCACAGCTGTGTCTGCGACAATTCAGGTTCTGGGCCACCTTGTGCAAAAATTGCGATGTTTCATTGCCAGGTTCTCATCCCAGTAATTACATTCATTTCATGAACAGACGCAACTCCAGTCAGACTAAAGGTCCAGCCCAGCTGATGGCGATCCTACCTCTCGTGTCCAAGTCACGACGAGTCACGCAGGGTTGGTAACCACCATGACGTTTCTGGCAGATGAGAAGGATCGAGGGGAGTATCCTCTCCCTTCACACACGAGCCTTTTCTCAACCCTGACCTCTTTCCACAGTCCCAAATGGTTTCCTTTCACGCCTTTAACTCCTCCCAAAGCTGCACTCTAACTGCCAATTTTCACCTCCTAGACATTTTTGTCACTGCAAGATTTTCCACTGGGATTCCAACTTGCACCTCCCCATGTCCCTACCGTGACCCGGCACCACACTGCCAGTCTGCACAATCTCAACAGAGTCTTCAGCTGTGCATCCCCCACCACCACCCCCACACAGAGCTCCTCAAATGGATACTTTTCTTCTCCTTAAACCCGCTCTTCTCTAGATCTGGTCCACATGAAGACAACCTGTATGTGTCACCAATTATCCCTCTCACTTGAGGGGGTCTAAGTAGCAAATCCAAGACCTTCAGCCCTACTGGTGAACCATACACATGATGATCTGAGACATCATTAGGGAAGCTGTGTCTTCAAATAATTTATTTAAGACGTAGTACATTATACACAAAAGACTGTGTTAAAAATACGATGTTGATTCTTGAAGTCAAACACACAAAAACACATCTAAGGAGAGTATTAATTTTGCCTAAGAAATCTGTTTCATTCCATCCACTGGCTGGATTTTCTGTCATCGGGGAGTAGTGAAGGGGTCTAGTTGTTGTTGAAATCGTGGAATGCTTTAGGAGACTATGGAGTGTGAAATACAGTCTTACAGTTAAGGGTAGGGATCTGGATTATCTGGATTATTCTCTGCTTCTATTTGCTTAAATGCCGTAGGAGACTAGGAACAGGCTTCCTAGGTGTTCCCGGTGCCCCTCATTGCCTGAAACTCTGACATGGGAATTAGCTCATCAGGTGTGAAGCAGTACTCACCCTCTGTGGCTTCCAGAAAGTCAAGAGCAGCTGTGCTTTGACTCCAGGAACGCATGAAGAAGTCCGGAAGAAAAATACCAACCCAGTTTGAAACACCTCAGCCAAACAACTCAATCAACAGTTTGATTTTCAACTTTCTGAGTCACAACCCCATAGTGCTACTCCTCCATGGGACATTGCAAATATCATTCAATTTGGGGGAACCAAATGTAGTACTGCTGCGACTGAGAAGCCCTGGAGACAGGGAGAAGGAGGCTTATTAATAAAAACTTCCTCTTTAGAGTCAGCCTTCCACTTAAAAGGCGTCTCAGCTTTTCCCCTGTGCCCTACCCACCCCCCTGGAATACACGCCATTCTGCAACTTCTGCGGTCTTGGAACAAAGTGGGGCTAGATGCTGGGTACAAGTTCAGTATACAAATTTATCTTCACCATCTCTCACTGTCCTATAGGATTAACAGCAGTGTTGCAACAGTTCTTCTAGTACAAACGAGTGAGGAGCAGACACTGTGACCAAAAAATTAAATGTGAGGTGGCACTAGCCCCTGGCAAAGTCTTCTCTAGCCTTTTTCAGTCAGTCAGACATAGTTGTTAAAGGAACCTTGTTTGGGATGTGTCAAATACAATCTCATAAAAATCTCCTTTCTGATGGGAGTTTTGGCTTATAAAAAGTTAATGCAATGCAGATTGCTGAGCTGAACAGGCTGTTTCCCAACAGACTCCGGTATAAAAAGTATTTCATTACATAAAGCCTGATTCACAGCTTTCTCAGCAACCGTTTGGTACAGACTGGGTTTCTAACTCACGCAGGGCAATGAAAACAGTGTGGAGGGAAGGCTGCACTTCCTAGCAGAGAACTTGGCAATAAGAAGGGATTTTTAACCTTTTTTTTTTCCAGTAGAAAGTATACAGCCAAAATGAAAGCTAAAGAATAATGTAATTATTGCTCCCTCTTTGCTTAAAAAATGCATGAAGTCAGACTGTCTGGCTAGCACATTATGAGGATATTGATGCTGTTAAAAAAAAATAAAAATAAAAATAAAAAAAAAGGCAGCAAAGCAGGGATTTTTCTACCCGGAAACCTGACGCATCACTCCTTCAGCTTTGTCCCTGGGACAGACCACGGGAATTCCCAGTCTTGGGCCCCTATGGCTCCCAGCCAGCCCTGTCACTGAAGCTGTGCTGTCAGCCAGGGATGTTGCTGTGCTGCAAGGGTGGAAAATGGGGCCTGAGGGGGCTGTGCAGAGTCCTGCAGACCTCTGTCAGCACCATGAAGAAGCAGGGAGCCTTCTTACTTCCCAGAGAGGAGATAAAAATCAGAGAAATGTTGCCTAAACCAACAACAATCCAAAGATTTTCAAAGCCCCATAACAGATTTTGATTTAAGTTCTTTCAACGAGTATTTGACTCATTCAGGGCTCTGGTAGCTTGGTGGCTGGTTGGGCTGGGGTGGGAATGTGGGATTTCAACCCTCTCCTGTGAAACAGGCATGGATTTAACAGGTGAGGGAATGACAACCATTGAGCTTCAGATCTACAGTCGCACCTCTTGGTGTGTTGGTTTGATCTGATGCTCCAAATCTTGTGACATGGTTGTGTTCACGTGGCAGTTCAGCCCCTGGCTTCAGACCAGAGCTGCACCTGCCTCTTGCTTAGCCAGTACTGGTTTATGCAATGGAAGAGGTCTGTGCAGCTGGAACTGAAGTACAGAGGGCCAGATCTTGGAAACCTAATGGAAGGGAAAGGTTTGTCTTCAGAAGAGCTGCTCCTTCTGCTTGCGTGGCCTTTACAACACACCAGTAACGCATCTTACCCCTGCCCACACCAACTTAATGAATGTTTGGTTTTGTCCACCATTCGCGTCTCCACCTCTTCCAATCCTTAACAGGGTGAAGTTTAATTATTATTATTCAAGGTGCTATTTTTGGGAAGAAAAAGAGTAATTTTGTCATTGCGTGCTCCAGAAAACACGAAGTCTCCAAGGAGCCGAAGCTTCCTGTTGCCAATGCCTTAAACTTTGCCCCACCTTTGGGAAGCACAGGCAGCTCGTGGAAGAATGTCATTCACTCTAACAATTGATTTTCTTATGTACAATAACGTCAGACCTTTTAAATAAAAGGCTGACCCGTCTCCTTCTAAAATAATTCGTCTGTTTTATGGAGTGTTGTTCTGGTTATATACAATTCCCACAAGAAGGGAAGTACCTTTAAAATAAGGACTATTCAGTACTAGTACAGGATTTCCTCTTGTTGTTGATAATTTCCTCTTAACAGAAGACGCAATGAATCCCAGAGAAATTCAAACGAGCGATCTACAGACAGTTAGGCATCTACGTTATACAGGGAACATTGTTCAATCAAATTGATGTTTTCCTGATGAAGTAAAAAATAGATCTACCTGCTGTGTAGCATGTAAAAGAGTTCCTACAGCACACACTTCAGTTCCCTTTGCTACATTTTTAATCACCATCCAAACCCACAAACTTTTACATAACCATCGCTGAACAGCAGCAGATGACAGTTATTTCATCTTTTGATATTGAAATTCAGCCTCTGAAATGGTCTCTCTGTTGAAGAAGACAGTCTAGGTGATAATAAGAAGCAGTACTACCACGTCATTATCTGCTCTATCAATAGCAGACACATAACGCAAAGCAAATTAGCAACTTTGCATCCTCTCTACCAGATGTTCCTTATCTTGGAAGCGGGCTCCCTACTCCCTTCCATTAGAAGAACTGGTTTTCTACTACTAGTCTGAACATGCACCTGCCCTACTCACCTGATGGAGAAGAAGACCTCAGACCGAAGCAGATGACTAGCAGATACCCAAAACCACCATATCAGCTAGGTGGTAGCTGCTGATAAAGGCTGAGCCATTTGTGCTCCAGTCATTAGGAGCTTATATCAGTTATCCTGATGCATCAAATTCTCTGTCAAGTTGGGTCACAAGCCCCGTCTTGTGCACAGACCATGCTTTAATTCCTTGACCTCCTTACACTCAATTGATCAGATCGTACAAATGAGATCAGTAAATCATGCTGTGATGCATTCTTACAGCCGGCAATAGTCCATCTGAGCCCTGGTTCCTCCCTAGCCATTGAGATGACCCATCAAAATCAAAGAAGACATTCACACACGTTTGTTTCCGCACCTTACTGGTTTCAAATTACGTGCCTCAGTTTTTGCATGTTGCTCATCTGCTTCTGGCTTACTGATCAAAATCATGAATACTATGAGTATTACCTTCCCCACTCCGAATCCTCTACATTTTTGCATGCAGCTTATTTTGTCATCTGACTTCACTTCTTTCCGTATCTTTGCAACAGGCAATGCAAACAATTCAACTCTTCATTCACCTGTTCGCAGCCTCAGTTTTCCTCTGATCCTACACATCAGCCTTCCTTCCTGCGCCCCTCCACCATTCTCTCACAGAGCCGTTCCACCAGCTTTCCTGCTCCAACATCCTTTCTTCCGTGAAAGCAGTGCGAAGCAGAGAAACGCACGTACCATCAGTGTTTAACCTGTTACCACTGTCGGTGCCTAGATTTTACAGCTTACCTAGGAGAAACACAAGCCACCTGGAAGCCTTTCCAACATAGAGAGAAGAGAGTGGTCTGCAGAGGTCTCCCTGTGCTGAGGCTGCCCCAAGGAACAGCAGTGCAGAAGAAAGGCAGCACTGGCTCCAGCTACCTGCCCCCTTAGTTTCCAGGAGGCTTCTCCTGAAGAAAGCAGCCTGGTAAAAGACTCTGAAAATGTCCAAGCGACGTAAGGCGGTTAAGGGCTTTATAAGCAGGGTAGAATGCCACTGGTGCTCTGCTGTTTTGAGCACTTAAATAAGCCCCTTTTGCATTATGCAGCTGTGTTGCATGTTCTATTGAATGAAAAAGAAAAAACAGCTGGAAGAGAACCTCTGGCTATGAACCCTGCTCTGCTGGGAAGGCTTGGGCAGGCTGCACGCAGCACAGGTCAAAGCAAGGCAGTCTGGTCCACTCCTTCAAGCTGCATGAATAATTAGAATTTGCTGGAGAAAAAAACTGCATGGGACTAGCTGGAGTAAGAGAGAACAACGTACAATACCCAAGCACTTCCTTAATAAAAGCTTGCACCAAATGAACTCTTCAGACTCACAAAAGACACCTTCAAGCTTCTGTATCTTACTAGGCATTGGCATTTCAACATTTATTACTGCAGTCAAGCTACTATATTGCCAGCATGAGTCAGTGCCTGCATCTTCTGGCTCCAGAAGAAAGGGACTGTTCAAATTTTTATTTATAAGCTGAGCAAGTGGAGAGAGAGGCATTCAGTTACAGGCAAAGCACACACCGCTCTGGGAGGCCGGGTAGGCTGGGTAATACACAGCCATATGAGTGCCTTAGCGTCCTGAGTCACAAGCGCCACAACCCATCTCCGCAGCCTTTCATGTAAGGCCTCGGAAAAGGGCTTTGTACATTGTTTTTGTCGCCTTTCTGCGCGAAGCCCACGACCTCCACATTATTCACCGCAGACTTCCAGCTCCGTACAGAGCGTGTTACAATCCAAACTGGGAGTTTCTGGCAAGAAGCGCTTGTGAGTATGCACACAATATAGAACAGGAAGAAGGATTTCAGTTTATCTGTGCTCACTTGGGCTTGTTTGTTGCGTGGAAAGAAAAAACCTGGCCGGCTTCCCACCACTGTGCAATAGTCTGGGAAGGCTCCTGTCACCTGGGGACACGCAGGCTGATGTGTGAGTGAAGAGAGCAATAGCCAGGATTCATGGGGTTTTCAGCATGATCCTAATAAACTCTGTCATGCTACTAGTGTTAAGACGGGAGCACTGAACAGAAACTGTCTTAAGAACTACTGACAGCTTCTTTCCAAAAGCTAAAAAATGTCATTTTCATGAGCTATTCCTTTACGCCAAAGCACAGAATGGATTTCCAAAGGTTTGTATCTGGTTTCATGCAGTATTTACCGGCCTCTTAAATTAATTCTGCGCTCAAACCCAGCTTCCTCGATAAAGGAAGATAATATTAGCTTATGTGAAAAACCACATCATCTTACATCCCCCACAGAGCTTTAGCCTGAGGACTTCTGGACAGACACAGTGCATCCAAAGCAACTGAAGGTAGCTGCGGGGTCATGGGATCGAGGCACACATGCATTTCCTTTCTCGTCCCCCATCCCCCTGGTTAAGCTTGCGCTCCTGAATTGCTCTTTTGCAACAGGGTAAACAAGTAAGCGTTCTGGGCTCAGGAGACAGCTGTTGTCTATAGCAGCAAGCTTATTTTGTCTTTCTCAGTTTGTCTTTATAAACCTAGCATCCTATAGCAAAGAAAAATAGCAGGATATGTCAGGACTGTAGATTCTGAGAAACAACAGCATTTGCCACTCATACAGAAAATTTCCAACTACCCCTGTCTCCTGATGAAAGGAGAACAAGCGCTGCCATCCCTTTTCCACAGCTGACAAAACCAATTTGGATTAAACGATTGACAAGCATGATTTACTAAGTTAGCAGCACAGGTAGTAACACAGCCCCGGACTTCCAACCCTGCTGCTTCAGCTTCTGGGCCATGCTTTTCCCATTTGAATTACTACTTTTTGTGAGTTCCCAGAATTCGTTCATCTCTTCCTACAACAACAATCAGCAGATTTTGAGTCTCTAAAAGTTAATGTAGTCTTACTGCAAATGCTGAGAAAAACTTTTCATTATTACCTTTGCCGTTGGTAATGGAAAGAGAAGACGGTGGATATAGAGACAAACACCAGCAGCTAAACTTTTATTGCACTCTCTGCTTCCGGAGTCCATTCAAGAGTAGGACAGTGGGACAAAAATAAGTATAGGGGTCTTACTACACAAAAGAGCCAGCTATTTAGAGGCAGGCAAAGTCATTTGAATGTCAATGATATAACCACTAAAAGGCTGAGAAAAATTGCCATTTATTAAAAGATCTAAACAATAGTTGCATGCACTATAGCAATCTTCTAGGTAGGAGCTGTTAATTTGGTATAAAAACCTATTAGAGACAGGGCAGGGCATAATTAAACAGGAGACAATACACACTGTTTAAGGGAGACTGGATCTGGAATTTTACAGCCTCTTATTTCACGTTTCTACATGAAATACTATGCTCTAAAACCTCTCCTCAATAACACCGATATATTTCTAGCTCCCGCGGTGGTTTGTGTTTCATTGCTAGCAGTGGTCCCCCACAGCCCAGGGAGGAAGGTAAAACAAGGTTACGCACTTGAATGCCCTCCCACTCTTTCCAGCCTCACGGCAATCCCTCTTCCGAGAAAGCCTCTCATCAATGCCACTCCTTAATTGGCCCGAGAGCCCCTCTTTCAACAAAGCCCTCGTCTCCCACGGGGCCGAGCTCTTTCTGCTGTTCTGGCGGAGCTAAATCCAGACAAGGGTACTCCATTTACCAACACAAGCGCACCATGAATTCAAACGCCCGGGAAAGAAGAGAGCTGCTTCCAGGAGAAGCCGTTGATGTTTTTGCTGGTAGAGACCTGCAGGTAGGACAGACCACGCCTGGAGAAAACCTTGCATCGACGTGTAAGCCCGTCAGGTGGTCACTTTGAGAACAAGCCTAAGACACGAATAGTATCACTTGGCAACAAATACAGGGTCAGTCAGAGGCCTTGGGTAGATGCTGCCCTCACGCACTGAACGTGAGCTAAACCAGACCGTTAGGTACGAAACTTTGTTACAGAGCTACAGGACAGATAAAGATTTCACGAGTTAGATAGGAAAGGACCTCTGCATTTGTAAAGATGATCACTTTTTAATATTAATACAAATCAGTAAGAATATTCAGGGGCAGTGCAGCTTTAACCTCTGCTTTAGCAGTAACCCTGGTCTCCTCGCTGTCTACCCACACACTACCAGGCACGTAGAAGCGATACACAAAACGTATCCTCAATTTTCACTCCCTCCACCGTTATTCTGAGGCATCACGGTTCTTTATGTACTCAGCCAGGGTAGCTAAGTATGCCATAATATTTAAGAAAAAAGTAAATACAAATGCCCACAGCATGACTAAGCAGCAATTGTTCGACATCTCCCATGATACCCAGAGGCACACAATTCTCCGCTGATACGTCAAACACATCGTTTAAAATACTTGTTCTTTCTCCTTTATTTAGCCACAACACAAATACAAGGGCAGTCAAACCCTGTCCAGTGGAACTCACTAGATAAACCTGTTCAGATTAAGATTCTCAGGCAATCGGTCGAAACACACATGGACACACACACTCTCATGCACACGAGAACGCAGCAGAGCCCTTACAACATGAGGAGTGGCACTGAAAAATGCCATTGAAAACTCAACCAGTTAGGACACATCTGTTAAGCAAGGAGGCTGTGCGCTGAACAGGGTCCCACTGTACCATTCCATTGGCTATTTAAATGCCGGCATCGCTCGTTTCAGGTGCAAACTTCAAGCTCACAGAGGGAAGGAGTTTGATCTCAGTTACCTGAGCATAAGCTGCAACAGAAAAATTGCTCCACTGTAATTCAAAGCAGAAACTGGAGGTACGAAACCAGTACGCACATCACCGGCTCCAGCTGGAAGACTACTGCAGGTGACAACTTTTTTTTCCCCTTCACCTCCCCAGCAACAGAACCCATCACCAGTATGGTGTGTAGTTTGGCTTTCGCACCCTCCCCGCTCCAGAGTTAGCTCCAGAGTTAGGCAGCGCTCCTTTCGCCGGAAGAAATAGCGTCGTGGCTCTGTGATGTGAGTAAACGTCCACTGGGGACTAGGGTAAGACCACCAGATACACCACACCGCTGCCGGGGAAACAGGAGTCGGGCTCCCAGATAAAGCTGGTTGAGCTGGCCCATCTGATCTGTCAACGCTTTGTTCAGAAATGTAAGACTCAAATGTAGTTTACAAAAGGAGTAATTCTTTATGGAACACCTCAGTGTCAAAATACAAACAAAACCACAGCTTGTTAATGCTCAGAAGAGTGGTCTCGGAAAAATTAATAACTAAACTAGGCCACTGCTAACAATGATAGGCGATACCTCTTCATAAAAAGGTGGTCTGACGTACTCAGGAAAAGTGAAACATTTGAAAGAAACTCTTTACAAAAGTGATTTAAATGCTCAGCATGGATCTGACACAAGTGTTAACAACCACTACTGTATTTTTATTTTTGGACAACTTCAGCAACTATTAAAAAAAACATTGCTAATACAAAAATGTAGAAAACAAAAAGAAAAATCCAAAGAGACAGTTTCTAGACAAACTTAGTTAAGGTGAAGCTGTACCTTTGTCCCAGTTATTAAGAACTTCAACTTTAAGCGTGGCATAACCCAGCTCAGCTAGGTTTGCAGGTGTCCCCACCCTTACTAAAGGGTTAGTTCTTAGAAGGCTCCAATCTCAGTCCCCCAGGGTCTGTACGGTTTGCCAAGGGTTGCTGACTGCGTTGGTGCAGACGGGCTCAGCACGTTGGGGGACAGCAGATGGAAGGAGCCAAACGAGAAGGGGAATGCAGACAGAGATGCCACGGACGAGAGGAGAGGGGGAGACAGTTTGGTAGTAGGTGTGACCACGGGTAGCACCGGTCCAACGCTGCCATTTGGGGGCACTCTGAGTGAGGATGTTTCAGCGTGTGGGGCGGCAACTCTGGTCTGGTGATGCGGTTCTGCGGAAGATGCTGTAGTACTGGTATTACCGTGCCCGTTTTGAGCCAGCAGCAACGCGTGAGAGATGTGAGGGTGATGTCCAAAGGCACTGCCCCAAGGAATGTGTCCGATGCCAGTGTGCGCACTACTTGCTGCTTCCCGCTGAGAGGCGTAGTTGTTGAGATGAGACACGAGTCGAACTCGCAGAGGATCGGAGGCATCCAGACCCTCTATAATACTAAGGTATCGAGCAACTTCAGCCAGGCACTCTCGAAACCCTAGACTCCGATAGTCCATAGCCAAAGCATGAGCATCAAAATAACCTAAGAGAAAAGAGCAAAGAACAGCGTCTTAAGATCCTGTTTTCTGCTCATTGTCTACATGCAGCCTCCCCGCCCCACCCTCCCCTATAAGCATACTTCACTTGGATGTGGTTAGTATTCCCAACCGCAGTTTAGCTGCCAAGCTCTTTTTTTTTTTCTTGTTTTGTCTAACAAGCTTTGCTTTTATATCTGTGCTATGATGCTGCAAGTCCCAAGCCCAGTCACAGACTTCACATTTTTAAACTGAAGTTGCACACTGCCACTCGAGGAAAGTACTTTTGTTCTTTCCATGTCTCCCCAGTGCAAGCGAAACCACAGTGCAGCGAAATTCACTAGAAACACAAGCTCTGACTTATCAGAGGGGACTTCTACAGGCAACACGCTTTCTTCCTAAAAGCACATTTCACCATTTTTACTACTTCACTACTCATTTCATCCCGTGTTTTTTTCTAGTTTTTGTTCTGAACTTTCAGAAAGTTAAGAGGGAAGCAAATATCTGCCGACAACAAAAAACTCTGTGACAGTTTCCGCGCTGCCGAAAGCCGATTCGCTTCGCAGCGCTGACACCGCTGGAGGGACCAGCGATCGCTCCCCCCTCGAACAGCCCGGACCTCGCGCTGCGAAAAGCTTCGGCGCCAGCGACGCCGCAGATCTGCTCGAAGTTGAGAAGAAAGTCCCCAGATTCCTGACGAAACCCAAGAGACTTTCCACGCGGTTTCTCCCAGCCGGACACAGCCCCTCTGCTGAGCTGCCGGGCACCGGACTGCTTTACCTTTCCCTCCCGCCGTGTGCAGCATCTTCAGATGATCGACCGTCATCTGCAGGATCTCTGCTTTCTCCAGCTTGGCGGATCCCTGGGGAGGGAAGGAGAAGCGGGAGGCTTTTCAGGCAGACCCTGAGACGTCAAAGCGGGGCGACCCTTCCGCCGGGGAG
>Ga0065711_1006528_pt1 | contig 19057 bp, 13 predicted proteins | sample Hoacrofraction12_FD_59098 | JGI IMG/M metagenome (GOLD analysis project Ga0065711, IMG submission 59098) | Hoatzin crop microbial communities from Cojedes, Venezuela - Epithelial fraction 12 v2 (version 2) | ecosystem: Host-associated > Birds > Digestive system > Esophagus > Crop | place... | reverse complement strand
CGAAGGGAGCGGGGGTGGGGGGGGATGTGAGAAGAGAGGCGGGGTGGCCGCAGGCCTGCTGAGCGAGGAGCCTGGGACCCCTAAAGAGGACAAACGAGTGCAGTAGTTGCAAACGCTTCATCTCGCAGCGCGATTGCCAGGGCCGCGTTAGCGGTAACTGCACTTTAAATACACCTCGCCCGCTCCGAGAAGGCAGATGAGAGGGAAATCACAGAATCACAGAACGTTAGGGGCTGGAAGGGACCTCTGTGGGTCACCCAGTCCAACCCTCCTGCTGAAGCAGGGTCACCTACAGTAGGTTGTAGAGGACCTTGTCCAGGCAGGGCTTGAATATCTCCAGAGAAGGAGACTCCACAGCCTCCCTGGGCAGCCTGTGCCAGGGCTCCGTCACCCTCAGAGGGAAGAAGTTCTTCCTCGTGTTCAGACAGAATTCACCGAGCGGCCAGGCGGGGGTTTGGTGAAGCAGGGCCAGCGGAAAGCCAGTCAGTTGCAATAACTCATCCCCGCTGTAGGAAAGCTACCGTCAGATTTGCTTTGTCATTCAGGTACGACTTGAGAAGCGATCAGGTTGTCTTGAGCACGTTTACTATTCCGATGCTGCAAAGAAGAGCAATTGCTGTGTTTCTTTCTCTGAAAATTGAAACTCTCCAGTTTAAGACTACCCTCAGCACTAAACCAGACAAGGTTTCCCCCCATCTCTTCTTCCTGGCTGCCTCCAGGACTAGCTGCTTTAGACCCAAATCAATTACTTTCTGCTGCTTCACGCGAACTCTTAAAAGCGCAAGGAGGGAGCACGTAGCACACGGTATAAGAGTGGGCTGGATTGCTTCTTTCACTGCCAGTTTTTGATAAACTGAAAGCGTTTAAACAAAAAACCCAAGCTTCCCCCTCGCAGGCTGTAGTGATAGGCTGTGACAGCAAGATGGCCCTGCTCCACTGCGCGCTGTGCTGCACCCCTTGCAGCAGGCTGAGGGGTCAGCTGGCCGCTTCAAGGTTGGTTTTCCAGGGCGTCGCGGCTTTCTGGGCACTGCAGCTGCACAGGCCAGCAGAAGGGAGGGAAAAGGGGCATGAGCACCCCTGCCAGGTGACACTTGTGTCAAACTGCACCTACGCTTTGTTTGGAGTCTAAGCTTTGACTCAAATTTGAGCAGTAAACCAATGTTTCGTATCGTGCAGGAGACCGTGTGAAGGGTTCTCAAACTTGACTGGGGGTGCGGTAGAGGAAGACACATGCATGTTGACAGATAACAAAATGCTGCTTTTCTGGCAGCTTAGTGCCTAGAGATCGTTCTGTCTTAGTTAAGACTTGACAAGAATTGCTGTCCTTGCTATCTCAACATAAGAATTTAAAATGCCGAAATATCCAAAATCAGCCAAATTCCATTAAACACAAAGTACAAAGAAAAGTTGTCTTAAGCAAGCAACGTAGCAATTTTAAAGTTGTTGCATTTATTCCCCTGAGGAAGAAAGGATTCTAATCAAGAGGTTAGTCAAACGTAATGTGTCATTTTTTTCTTAGATGAGCTTCAGTTTAGACTACTGTAAATTGAATGAAAACACATGGAGAATGGAGATAAGAAGCTTTCAGGATTAAAAGAAAAAATAAAATCCAAACTCTGCGTTACTGTCTTATAGCTTTTACCAAGTAGTACTTTGCTGTTGCAATGCTGAAATTAATGAAGTGTGCATGGATTTTTGCTGCACATATTTTACTTCAAAGCTGTTTATTCCTGAGAAGCGGAGGCTTTGCATGTCTGTTGATACACAAAAGTGGCCTGGAAAGTACCAATACAAACTTCTGGGTTTTGACTCAGTGCCAGAGGAGCAAAACAACATCCTTACCTTTGCAGCTGTGACCACAACATAAAATTAAGCTGGAGGAAGAGCTGATGCTGGGGGTTGTTTCACTACACTTGAGGCACTTCAAGTGTTGGAGCTGACACGAAGAGACAGGCCCAGGCATGCCCTTCCTAACAACATGGCTGTTAGGGCACTTGACCTTTCTTTTATATGTGCCACAGTTTAGCCAGCACAGGTGAATGAAACTTATCTGTTGAAGAGCATAGCTCCTTGCAAGCATTGTTACTGCACAGCAGTTCCTCTTATTTGCCTGTACTACCTTACCTAGTCTGCAGCACGGCCCTTAGAGCAGCTCCAAGGATGATCTGGTGGCAGCCCAACTTGTGGTTGTTCTGAGAATTAGGAGGGAGCTCTAGATACAGATCTGAAGGCTGCATCAGCTCCGTCCTACTTTTGTGCAGACACCTCACCACTTGTCCAACTCCCAACTGTACAAGTGCCACAGAAACAGAAGTCAACAGCTGATGGGCATGAACACTTTATGTTGAAATGCTTGCATATTCGAGTGAGGGGGAGAGGAGCTGGGGGGGGGGAAGGGGCCTTTGCTGGATTTTTCTATTTGTCTATAATGCTGTTAGTGACTCAGTCTACAGTTTTGAGCGGTGATTTTGCATAACTGAGGAGGCTGCAGAAAAAGGCTATATTGTTTCTCAGTTTCTGGAAGTAAGCAGCAGTTACATGACTGTAAAGCTAGTGTGGGAGCTCACCTCTAGAAGACGCAGCCTTACTTTTTTCTACTCAGCATATCATAAGGAATAGAAACTATCTGAGAGCGTACTTCTGAAAAGTTACCCGATACACAAGAAGACTTGAAATTTTACAAACACGGTTCCAGTTGTCAGTTCAGAATTGCTTCTTAGTCTTTTCCCTGTTGTGAGCAACTTGAAAATCATCACCAGCTACTTATGCTGACATTTGCTCTTAAGGGACGCTTTCTGGTATTAAAGTGTCTGTAGTTAAGTGATAGAATACTTCCATCTGGTGGGGTGGTGGTGGTTTTTTGTGTTTAACAACTGCACAGCAGTAATAACAGTTCTATTTAAACTCCCCCCACTTCCCCCAGGGCAGAGTAATTTTCTGTTCTTGGTGTTTATATATTTTCATTAAGTGATTGCACAGCATACCACCAGCTAAAATACATAGTCCCTCTTTCTGGAGCTGTCTCGGAGTACTCTGCATATCCTCAGTACACAGCAGATAATTTGGATGGGTTTGCCCTGCCATTCTCACCCCTCCCTACACCAAATAAAAAGTCATTCCTGCTATGAATTTGATCACTACACTAAACATAGTAAGCCAAATTACCCATTACCTAAAAATGGATTCTGCCATCATGTTATTAGACCACTAACAGATCAAGCTGGAGGCAGGTGAACAGGGAATGCTTTCCTTTTTCATATCTGTAGCTGTATCTGCTTTGAAGAGTGGCTTTGTAAGCTTCTCCCATTAACTAACAAAGAGATAGAAATCTTCCACATCCCTGTGTGCGTTCTCCAGATGCGGATTAACTTCATTAATGGCAGCAGTAATCTCCCAGTCTGTCTGGCAGGTGTTGATCTATGCTCCAGCACTAGTGTGCATTCTCACTTTGATGACGTTAAGTGAGTTAGAGCCAAGAGTGTGCTTTTGGAGCAGATTGTCTCCACATACTGCACTTCCACAGGAGAATGCTTAACACCCTCCACAACTCATAGGTGGGAAAGTCCATGAGAGCAGGCAACAGCTAGTCTAAACAAATCACACACACGAAACCCACATAGTGGCAACACAGCCCTCAGCATCAGGTATTTTGATTTACAGACCTGTGCTTATTCTTGTTGTAGATATAGCCAGCAGTAATTTTAAGAGAGATAAAGTATGTTAAAATAATTAGAAATTGATATATTGAACTCCCCCAGAAGGAAGACTCATAGGGAACAGGAATATCCATAGGGAAGTTTGATCCAACAGAAGTCTAACACAGTACTAAAGACCTCAGACCAGTGCTTTCTAGTCTTTTAGTACTCTATAGGAGTCGCTGCAACTGGTTGTATGGTATTGATCAACACCACAAATTATAAGTGCAAACACAGGATGGTATGCTGAGATCTGGACTACTTGAAAAGACATGCTAATCTGAACAACATTCGTTTTAATGTAACCCAAAAAAAAAATCATTCACCTGAGGCTGGGAAACGTTTGTAGGCTACTTCAGAGGTAGGAGAAAATAAGACAATACTCAGAATGCAGAGACATTTGTAGATACAAGGTGACTAGACTGCATAACAAGAATTCACTTTTGCATACTGTAGGTAGAAGGAGTCCAGGTCTTGCCAGAGACACAAACAAACAGTAAAGCAGGAATTTGTGTCCTGTTCATGGCATAAGGAAACCATGTTAATGTTAACATTAAAACCAGGCACAGAAACAGAAGGTAGCAGATGAGAGAATTGTGAGAATCTACTCTGAAAAGCATCCTAGGTAAGAGTGATTGGGCCTGATTAGATGCACTTACTCAATTCAGATGTTTTCCATGTAGGTGTGGGGTTTTTTTAAGAGATTGTTGCTGGCCTGCTTTTCAACCGACTGGGAGAAAAAAAGTATAAGCCAGTAGGAGAAAGCCAAAGCTAGCCAGGTAAAAAGTCAAGGATAATGTAGATGGACACAGAATGAGGAGAACAAGCCATGAAATACCTTATTTAGGAGGACTGTGTTTTTTCTGAAGTCTTAAAATGAGGAACAGTATTGTCTTAAAAAGCCCTTCAGGTCTAGTCAGTTTGATGCAGACATCACTAAGTAAAGGTCTTTGACTTGCATACAGCCTTGCATACGCTGATCTCCTGTATCATTTTCTTCTGGCCCCTCCACAAAATCAGACCTCTCTAAAACATATCTTTTCAATGGCCTTCCCCAAGAGCAGCCTTGCCAAGCAGTAAGCAGAATCATTTTTCCTCTATGCTGCCTGCCCACCATTACTTCCAGCCATAAGGGCAGACTCTGAAGGAGTATTTGCCACATTTGATGGGACTGATGTAAGTATGTTATTAATTAGTATTCAGGGGAAGAAGACACAGCCTATCTGTCTAAACAAGTGACACAGCACTGTTTTTACATGTATCAGCCATTTGACTTTTAGCCAATAAAAGCTTTAAGCTTGAATTTTTGTCTTGGCCTCTTAGCATCATCTCTCCTTAGGATCCAGAGAGCTGCAGCATGATGTAGGTCATACACCAGCCCATTTTAACTACTAAATTTAGATGGAAGAATGATGTTGCTTATTCCACTAGGGCTGGAAAGCAACTGTCACCACTTAGAGCTACAGCACGTGAACTGCTGCAAGAAGTTTATGAAAATCATCTGTTAAACAGAAAGCAGAGAACTGCATGTGGGTTATTGGAGCTGCAGCTATCTAAGCTTAATTTTGGCATCCAGGAACATTTCCTTGTGTTTTACGGGATATGTACATTTGTGGACACAGCTGTGTAAGCACTGAGAGAGAAAACTAAAAGCCTACATGCTTCAGAGCCTGCAGTACAGTTAGAAAGATACAGCGTACTAGCGCAAGTGAAGAGCGGAAGTTGCTGTGTGTAACTTCATCACTACATTTGGTCTAGGCAATTGCATGAACACAAAGCTGCTTTAGAAGTGCTGGTTTGCTGTAGTAGATGTCTACATGTAGCGTAGTTGGAAAGCCTACCTTAAGGGATAGTTTACAATAAATAGTACCTTGAAGATTCCATGTGCTGTATAGGAGTACATTAAGAGATACTCAGTGGAAGCCATCCCACACCACTTGGAACAAGGCATGTAATAGTTTACCAAGAGCCCCATATATACCAAATAACACGCTTCAGTCCTTTTGAAAAAATAAAAATGAATCAAAACATTTTCACTTAGTTTCCTACCTAAAGTAGCTGTAGACTCCTGCTGTGAAATGACTCCTCTCGATCCTAGAAGCTCCCAGGTACCTCCTCTCAAGCCTTGATGCCTATCACCTGCTACTCTTTGTAGCTTTTCTCCTTCGAGCCTCCCAGGTGAAAAGCTTCCAGTTGAAAAATGTGCTCTTTACCTCTGCCTTACCCAGGAATGGTGGGGAGTATGTTTCTCCCAATCTTTACCCTGCTAGCTATGAAGGATTAATTCTGAAAAAATAAGTTATCTAAATTTCTGTTACATCATTTTTTTTTTTTCTTCCCAGTCAGGAATTAATTACAAATTCCACAGGCTTCTGAGTAAATGAATTGAACTCCAGTGATGTACATGAGTTACAACCACTGTTAAACACAGGGTGTTTTCTTCCCATCTTTATTACAAAATCTACAGTGATCTCCACATTGCTTCCATTTGATTGGAGCTTTGCCACCAACTTAAATAGGTAGTTTGGGTCCAAATTCATTAAGAGAATGGAAAGATTTACTCCAAATGTGGGCTGTAGTAGAAAGATGATTAGAAGCTGAGCAGTTGCTTTTACATCATGAGCATGCCCTAGCTTGATGAGGTTATTTCCTGAACCTAAACTGTAAACAAGTAACTATGCAAAGTCACAAACCTGCATATGGGATGCTGGCTGCATCTCTTGGAAATTATGACAAAAGCTAATAATCTTCACCTCACTGAAGTTGGTGAAACATTTTCCATGTACTTGACTGGAGCCAGGATTTTGCTGTAGGCGCTTGCTCACTGGCTTTGCCGGAGTTAATGCACACTGCACAGTAAATTCCTCTGAAAACTGTTTTAGCTCCTCTCTTCCTTAATTCTGCCTTTTCCTTTAGGATAGCTGAGTTTTAAAACGCTTTCCTAAACCTTTTTCCTCTGCGTTCCCCCTTTTTAAATGAGAAACCGAATCCAGCATTCTGCTTGAGCAACCTTTGGCATCACTTTTACACTGAGTTAGTCATAATCTACACGAGTATGATGTCCTCCATCAGAATTTCAAAGCACTTAACAAATATTAATTAAGTATTGCATCTCTGTGAGGTATGTAATTAATTTTATAAGCCAACACCATATAAAGGAGAGAAAAGGGTGGATTCTCACATTAGTGCATGGCCTCTTATTCATTTACAGTTATTTTCTTCATGGATGTCTAGACCTGAAGTAAGTTCCTTATGCAGCTTTTCTAATGGCCACAGTAAAAGGAACATTTGTGAAGCTGAACTGCAAGACACCTCTCATATTTCCATTATGTGAAAGCATGTCCTCTCAAATTCATTGTAAAATGGAGCTACAGTAAATCAAGTCAGTAGAGAAGACAGGTGAAGAAGTTGAGACTTGAGCTCCAGCCCTGCCTTCGGTTCGTCAGAACAGGCATTCCTAAACTTCTGTTGTCCTGTGTTTGCTTTTCTGCAGGTAGGGAAGGACTTTCTGGGTGTTGCAAGCTTCCCTTTTCCCAGACACATTTACTCTTTCTGCCTGGAAATCACATTTAGGCAGATTTTGAGGACTTCATAAATTTGTCTGGGCTTTCTGGATGTCGGGTAGCTGTGGGGAGCACACACTTCCAAACTAGTTGCTGCATGTCTGGAAACTCTGGACATTAGCACTGTGAGCATGCACTGCATTTATGGAACGTGAAGCAGCCTAGCAGGAACAGCTCTCTGTGTGTACTGTGCTGTCCAGCCATGCACAGTAAGTGCAAAACTCTTCAGAAGCAGCAGACCCGGTGTAGACATGTTGTGCAGCTACTAAGACCCTGTGCAGTCAGCCCCATGCTTTCATGGGGGAACTATGCAGTTATGTGCATATAGATTATACGTCCCCTGGCTCCTGGCTGTGCTGCAGCTGTTGCATGTGCATGTACTTCTTTCTGCCCATGAAATCCTCTGCAGACATATGAGATTCCTGCCCTACTAGCTTGCATCCTTACATCCACGCTCCTCCAAAGCAACAATGATCGGGACCTGTACTTGTTCCCCTTCTCCCTTTGATTCCCCCTTCCCTTCTAATGACAAGTCCTTGCACTGAGCCAGTGCTTCCATGAGACACCCTGAGACAATTTCACAGTTTGCTGCCGCCAGAAGAGAGAGGTGGCAATCCCCAGTTGTTTGCCCTCCCAGCAGTCCTTGCTCTGGGTCATCCCGCTGCTTACCTTGTGCTTGTGCTGGCATGCGTTGGGTCCCTCCGTTAGCCACTGTGACCTATTAGCCTGGAAGAAAAATAGCAGAAAGGTGGATAGCTTTGTCTGGAACAGTGAGGTAAATCAGCTGACTAAATGGCAGAGATAAGGTGAAGGATCGGAGGAGTAAGCGAGCTGCTGCAAGCGCAGCTGGGAGGCTGGGAAAGAGATGGAGAGACTTGACCTCGCACTTTTGTAATAGTGACTTGTTAGGTCAGCTTAGCTGCCTGTGAGGCGGTAGTTTGATTTCTTTGCTTTGCAGAGCAGATGCCCTGCTTTGCCTCTCTTTCTCTCCCCCTTGTCATTTATAGCTATGTCATTCAATTGGGGAAAATTCAGGTGGATTCACAGTTTTGGTCACACCACCACGTAAGAATCATATTTTTGGAAGGGCTTTCATGGATTTTCTGTGTCATAGTTTTACAGGCAATTGCACATAAACTTTCTTTAATATGCTTCTGTGGCCTCAAACCAGTTTGGTTCTTTGTTTTTCCCCAGCTATTCCTATGCTGGAGGCTAAAAGCATTTCTATCTTCATGTTCAGAAACCTCTATGCTTTTTAAACATGCTTATTCTGATTCTAAGGTATCACCAAAAAAAGCTTTGAATCCCTTGTCTTGCTCCCTTGAACTAGTTTGGAAGTTGTACCTAAAGCTAAATATAGGTCCCATATTGTGTGGAAACTGATTTGAAATTAAACAGAAATCTGAAAAGTTTCTGTTGGCTGCCTCAGAGAGTGTCAAGCACATGATGTATTCCTCCCAACCCCCTGGAAAATCAAGAAATAAAAAAATCATCAGTTTTTTCCCTACTGCATAACATCCAGCCAGATTTGAGCTGGAAAAGCTGAAAATCAAAATGTGATGAAATTCTGATTATTCCTTCAGTATTGTTTGAGAAATGATGGAAGACTTCAGCACATTAATAAAACAATTTAGACATCCGTCTGCCACAGTGGTGGAGTCAAGAAGATCAAAAGAACATTCTCATCTGTTTGACACACACACCCAGTGTTCGTTCATTAATGGCATACTTGTTGCGTAGGTTATAACTGTACACATCGTACAACAAAGCAGTGCCATGAAGTTCCCTGTCCGCAGGGAACAGAGGGAGCAGAAGAAAAAGTCTGGTTGATTAAAGCATTCTCGGCGGCTGAGAACATCACTAACTCTGACAGGGTTTGCTGTGAACTTTGAAAGGGTGGGAAGAATAACTCTGCACCAATGTCTTCGTTTGATTGTATTGTTCAGAATGAATCTCCCACTGATAAAGTAATTCCTAATAAAAGGCATTCTAGCTTTCCGAAGTCGGTGCACTCAAAGCATACACGGTGGGTGTGTGTTGACGTATCAGTGCTCTGTAAAATATGCGCAAATTAGTGGCTTGGGGTTGCCCATCTGTTTTGGTGGCATAAAGTGAAGGTCTAAGTATATGTATTTTAAACCAAACAGGACCCATTTCAGGTTCTGAAGAAGAAAGAGTGTCCATCCTTTCCTGAGAGAGGAGAGAGAGAAAACCCATTGTGTTTGACCTGATACTCATTCCGTAGTGGTCTATCCAAAGATCTAAACTTCAGCTGGAAAACAGAAAGCATTTGCTTATTTTTTTTGCTTTTTTTAAAAATATATTTCCTCACCTCCAGTTTAGGAGAATCCCAGTTGTAGCAAGGCTGACTGGGCAGATTCCAGATCAAATTTGTTCCTGGCATGCTGGTGTTGACGTAGCGGCAGTGCCTCAGAAACGAATCTGGCCCTTTCTCTCTGTGAAAGTGTAAGTGTCTTAGCCCGTTGTTTCAGAAGCGTGCAGGGTAATATGCCTTTGGATTGTACACGGCTAATCCTCTTTATACTTTGCTGACTGTAACCTGCTTAGTCTTACATGCAATGTGTTCACCGTCTTTTCGTGAGCCTGATCCAAAGCCTCTTGAAGTCAGTGGAAAGAGTCCAGACTGTTTTCAGTAGCTTTGGAGCTGACTCTGTATGAACAGCTGGTCTAGCACGGAGTCTTCTAGTTGAAAGACAAGGAAAATAAGCAGCACCAAACCGCATTGGACTCAGCGCTGTATTAGAGATATAAATGAAAGCAATGTGAAACTTGTAAAACCAGACTGGACAAAACGCTCTGAAACATGCTGCAGGGAGCAGTCTAGTGCTAGCAGGGGAATAAGTTAGCTGTTTAATAATCTCTTTTCCATAGCTTTTACTTTTCCACATATTCTGTAATGTAACAGTATTTTTTTTTTCCTTAGGCAAATAGCTGCCAGACAGCAGCACTGGAATGAGAACATATGTAGTGTTTGCTTTTATCTTACATTACAAAAGAAGTATGAATACCTTGTGTTATGCCAAGTATAAAATTACAGGTGTCAAATCATTTGGTGCTTGAAGTGCTGTGCCAGAGAAGTTATCCAGTAAAAATAGCTATGTCCTGTCAAAGCTGAGTGGTTACTGTTGTTATTACAGCACCTTACTTGATTGGCTCCAACAGTGTAAGATGGCACAGAACAAGTGTAAGAGACCAGCAAGAAGCTTGCTTAGGATCGTCCAGAGCATAGAAAGACAGGAGGATGGAAACCAGATAAACCTAAGGGCCCCAAGTGAGAATCTGCCTGGTCTGCTTCACAGTTGGTTTGAACTTTAAAAATGCTGTTAAACAAAAGCTCTTTAACATATTAGGGGGTGATTCTTACCCAGAGTTCCCAAAGAATTAAAGCAGAGAGTGAGTTGTGCTTGGTTTTGGTTAAGCACATGGTCGACCTGATGAAGGTGGCTTGACTGGGTTAGACGGTCAGTGGCTGTGTTGCCTGTGGTACAGAACTCCTAGCTGCTGTCAAGTGCTTTACAAGCAAGTCATCCCTACCGAGCTGAATAAGGAAGAAGGCTGCTGTGGACCTCAACTAAGGCAGGAGGTACGAGAACAGGACATAGCAGAGCACAACACGGGGTTCTGATATGTGAATTTCTCCTCCATAGAGCACGAAGAGCCACACACACTTTGTGCGGCTGCTGGAAATTAAGTTAATACTTTTGTTCTCCGTGCCACAAAAGCTGGGTCTGAAGAAAATCTATTTAGTAGATTATTTCCCTAAAGGGGGCAGAAGTACTTTTTCCAGGCTTCCAGAGCTGCAGTGAAACCTGGACAGAGATAGCCTGGTTTGCTAAATTGGGGACACGCTGCTTCTGTCAGTATAGATGTTAAGAAGTTATTAAAGGACATAGCAGCTGACAAGTGGATCTTTAATGCCTGTCAAATCCCTGAAGTTTATGATCAATGTAAAGCAGTTCATGTAAAAAAGAAACCTCTACTCATCAATTCATGTGTGTTTCCATATGAGATGTGTTTACTTGAATGATGATAATCAGAACACATTTTACTTGTAATTTTCAGGATGAATTTTGGCTGCCTTAAAAAACACTCTCAAAAAACCAGCTCTCTTCTCCTACTTCTTGAAAACCACGGGAGTCATATTCATTGTCCACGCTGGTATTTTAAGCAAGTGGCATGCAGGGTGTGGCGAGCTACATAGTATGCCAGTCAACAGCAGGCCAAATCCTGATGCTGAGAGGCTGCAGTTGCGTTAAAAGGTCAGAAAAGAGGAGGGCATGTAGTGCACCAAAGCTTGCCTGTCCTGACGGAGATACAAGTAAGGGGTTAACAGTCACATGTGTCAATTTACAGAAAAACTTAATTTGGTTGCTCTTTTTTCTTTGCAAACCGCATGCTCATGCTGAATGCAAATGTCTCACGCTGCAGTGAGTAAGTCCATTTTAGGTTCCTTTTTCATGCAAGTTTTGTTCCTGTTAATCTGTGAAAAGACCGTACCAAAAATCAGAACCAGCCATGAAGGATAAATTAGGGTTGTTTTTGATTTCTGAAAAAAATAACACTGCAGTAGGTCTGACAGTCAGTAGATCAAAGGATGCATCTAGTGTACCTCGGTATGCTGTAACATGAGCTATTTGTTCAGTAGTTAGCTCTAGTTAACTAACATGACTATTCATTCTAAAATAAGCACTCTGGCAGTGTTTGCTCCCAGGCAAATACTTGTTCTGCTACAGTTCTTTCTCAGCTCAGCTGCCTCTGATCCACTTTGCAAGTACCGGAGCAGTTAGCCTTTGTAGTCATGAGAGTCATGAGAGTTAATTACCACTCATTTTGTTCACTTTTCTGCATGGCCAAAAAGCTTTTATGTCCTTTACATGGTTCAGGAGTGGAAAGACTGCGTTAAGAGACTGTTTCTTGTGCAATATATGATTAATAGTTGCCAAGAAGTGGTCTGCCACTTGCATACGGGCAGGTTGGTGGCTGTGCAGCTGCACTGCTAATTACATAGCTGGGCTGGTTGAGCGTCTGACAGTGGAGATGGGCTCCAGGGCCCAGCAGGAGGTCGAGGTTAGGTAAACTGGGCCACCTGGGAAGAGGTGGCTAGACATGGCATCTGGGGACAGATGGGATGGATCTGCTGGGCATGGCAGCTGGACATGTGGAGAGTACAGCTACTAGCCGTGATCCAGGCAATGAGTAAGGAGCGGAGGAAGAAGTTAATAGCAGGCTAAAGCAATTCATGTAGCAACCAGCTGTGCTCAGCGTGGCCCTTTGGTATTGGGCTGGACTCCCTTCGCTTTGGGAGTGGTTGTGGTAGTGGGAGAGGAGCATATATTATTGTTTAGCTTTCATATCAGTCCAAGAAAACTAGGTTCATCTCCCAGCCCAAAAGCGTTGTCCCCACCAAAGAGGACATTTAAACACAGTGCTCTTTAGAGGCTGTGGCCTGCAGTAGCAGGAATTTCAGCAGAGACCACATACTTTTAGCATCTCTGATCTCTGGGGTTTTTTACTTGAGTTATGTTTTTTCCTTTTCAGCTAAATAAACCATAGCGAAAAGCCTTTCACTGCGTCCTGAGATGTTCTCAAGTGCTCTTGTTTCCAAGGGTGACTTTACTGGGGGCAGTGATGCAGTCTCAGAACAGCGTTCTTACGTGTCCCAGTTACAGATTTACTTCCCATGCTGCTGACAGCTTGATTTGTGAAAGAAAAAAGGACAAAATAGCAAAACAAAACTCAACCCACAGCCTGTGCAAGAGAGAAAAACACAGACTTGCTGTGCTACAGAGGAAGTGTCAAACACAAACATTTCAAAGGAGGAAAGCTTCTAGTCTTCGTGTACATGATAAAAATCCTTTTACAAGAATAAGTCACATAACTGTAACTATTTTTAAGCTTTAAAAGTTTCCTGTTTAATACCTGTGGGATAAGTCTGTGCAGCTAGCTGGAGGCCAATTTTAACCTTGGACCATTGAAATCTGTTGACCTGTGGTTTCGTACAGAGCTGGCCATTGTTTTTTTTCCTGCTTTGAAATAAGGGATATCTGGGAAACCTCTAGCACACCCCACCAACCCCCCACCCCCCCAAAAAAAATAATCACATGACTGACTCGACTCTGGACCTGTTTTACTTAGCTGCCTAGTTTTGCAAAGTAGCCAGATATGGAAGATGTTGCTTAATTAAGCAGATGCCAGACTTCTCCATGATGCTTTTATACTGAACCTGATGGCTACTAAGAGGACATTAAGTGCATGTGTAATTCCAGAGCTGTTTCATTCTGGTTTGAGACTAAGCAGCAGCTGTGGAAAGAGAAGGCTGAACTGCGTTGTTCTGCTGTTGAACAAATAGTTTTATTTCTAAAGCAAAGTCTTATGGCAGTGCACTGCAGGGCTCATGATTCATAAAGCTGGTTGAGTGCTGAAGGGAGCTGTGTCTTGATTTGCGGCTTATAAAAACAGGAGTTTGCTAATAAATGCATTCTTCAGAATTACAGTCCAGGACATCGTTAAAAGTGGAGTTCATGGCTTTGTCTTGAACAGTAGCCTCCTATGATTACTGCATACTGTGCTTTTATGATAGGTGAGACAGCTTCCCCCTGGCCACTTAGTTATGTCACCAGTAAATGGAGAAAAAGAATTGGGATGACCCAGTGTAGAAGGGGTAAAGCAAACAGCAGAGCACTGCCGTTGACGAAACAAACTTGCTTTAAGCGCATTCTCTAGTTAGTCTGAGTCATCGGTCCTCGAATATGTTTATTCTCCTCTTCCTCCTCCGTCTTTCCCTAAGCTGTATTACAAAGCCGTGCTTTGACTGGAAGCTGGGGTGCATTAAGGGGCGCTCAGGAGAGCAGGCACGGATGGAGACTGTGGGGAGGGACTGAGCCAAGGTACTGAGAAAGACGACAGGAGCCCAGGTTGCAAGAGCTGCTGGAGTCAAGTGTTGCTTCTTAAGAAGGGCTCTGGAAGAACGTACCCAACTGTGGGTAGGCCATACGTTAGTTCAGCAGCTCCCTGGGTGCCTGTTCCCTGTACTGCCTTTCTACCTCCAATCCCTGGAGTTGCCCCTGTTGCTTCCTCCTGATGTAGGCTTTGGTCTTAGGGAGTTCCAGGCTGGTTGTTCCTCTCCCTGTCATCTCCCCGTCCTCAGTGCTGGGAATTTCAGCTTTAAGTCCAGAATCTTGAGGGGAAAAAGTATTCCCTGGTTACAAAACGGAATGAATCAAACATACCTTTAAATTGCCACATGTATTTCTGGCAGGAGGATCTGAGCCCTGCAGATCAGAGCCAAGTGCGGCAAACAGTGACCATCCACAGAAACCAAACTAAATATGGTCGCTCAAATGGTTACATTTTAAAACTACAGATGTATTTTGGTAAGACTTACAAGAGACACAGAGGAATTGATTTTCCAGAAATACTAAACTAGGAAGTGTTGCTTAGTTGTTCACAGTGCACAATTTTTCATGAAGTCAGCCAAATACACAGTTTTGGGGATGTGCTTCTAGTATGTGTTGAGCTCAGGAATCTGCCTTTGCCAACTTAATTCCCTTATCAGAACATGTCAGAAATGTTTTCTTCTCTTAGCATATCTGTATATGCATGTGTGTTTGTATATGTTTTCGTGTGTGTGTGTCCTGTTATTAACAGTCAGCATTAACTGTAGGCATCAGGGATGAAATGGACTGTAAAATTTCTGTGCCATCTGCCCAAACAGCATACTGGCTTCAAAAAGAATACTCAATTGTTTATGAAAGCTAGACTGGATAATGAAGATGATGAAGTCTGGGTGAGAGAAAAAACTAATTTCTCAACTGGCAAACTTTTTTGAAAATCAGAAATTTCTGCTATTTGATATGCTGTCTTTCAAGTGCAGGATTCCAGTTTTCTGCTTCATAAGAACACTGTTGGAACAGCATGTAGATTGAGCAAAACAAAGCTAACGGTATGACAAAATGTTTTGATATATTGTCCTAATTGAGGAGAGGATTTCTCACCCCTCCATGGAAAAGACCTGCTTGTCAGCATAGGCTGAGGCTGCAGCAGGCCCGGTTTTGGTGGCAGCAGCTGTGTCGCTGGTTTTGCTCTTCCGCAAGAACCGCGGGGTGAAAGCAGCACCAGGGGCAGCATTAGGGTGGCAAATTCGTAGATGAAAGAATACAAATTTGATTACAGTATTGGTTATGCTGTTAGTCAAGTTCAGCCAATTGCATTGATGTTGAGTAACACTCAGAGCCTGATGGAGCCAGTGGGAGTTTTGCCATCAGCTTCCCTGGGGGGTAAGATTTTGCTCATTGTTTAAATTAGCTGTATCTTCACAGGAGCATATGGGAGCAAATGCGAAGGTTTTGAATTGAAGGAGCCAGTAAGCAGCTTTATGCATTTACTTTGTTACACAGGTAAAAGCTGAGACAGCAAAACCCATCTGCTAGACCTTCAGCACATCTCTGTAAAACTGAAGTTAGAGTCAGAGCATTCTTTTCTAGTTTATTTATGGCCCTGGCTGCCTGAATGAGTGCATCTGGAGCTCAGATGCCTTATGCCCTTACTGTAAATTAGTTGAAAGACTGCACACGCTGTCAGATCTTTGCTGTGGAAATGCCAGGCTCTGTAGTTGAGGTGCTTTTGTGAGTGTGTGTGTTTTTTACGTGAAAAGGCTGTTGAACTTTATGCATCAACACTGTTCCCTGTCTCTTTTCCTCCCTCTTTTGTTATGGACTGTGGACTAGCATTGAATATTCAGGGAAAGCTCCCCAGAGAGATTAGGGACATGGACAGATTTTAAACAGGGCCTTAATGCACGGACATGAAAGGACAAACATTCTGGTGGGAATACTAATGCAAATGCCCTGCTTTTGGGTCAAAATGCATTAAACAGCTGCTTGCATGTGAAAGATGCTTTTAAAATCAATACTGACCGGAAATTATAAAATTTATAAATGGAGATCTTGCTGTTCCCTCAGTGTAGTAGTCAAAGATTTGAGTCAAAGTACTTCACTGACCCCCCCTTTGTTATAAAGCACGCAACACTGACGAGTACCAGTGCTAGAGAGAAGGGCATCTATGAATCCCTTTCTGCAGGGCTCGGAATCCCAGATCCTGCTGAAACTTAGTTCAGACAGGAGTTGTCCTTGTCCTTGCTGGAGAGCTGTGGGAACTGAGACTTAACAGCAGTAGGAATTAGGTGCTTTGACATAAGTAAACTGCCGTTATCGTCAGTTACTCTGATTACGCTGTTGTGGAAGATAGCCTATTGCTAACAACTCAACATTAAAAGAAATACAGTGAAGCTGTTGCACAAACAAGCAGTTACAGTACATGTATTTTGGCCAGCTATGCAGTGACTAAACTCAAGTGGAGTCCAACTGTAAAAGCTGACAGCCTAGATGGGTCAGCATCTGAAACTTCGTTGCATAATAGCAACACGGCAGTATCAAAGCTGCGGTGCGGCTTTAATCGCCACGCGGTTGGTATTTATCATTAAGCTGTGTGCGTACTAAAGGAAGGCTTGACAGATTTCAAATAAATGTAATGAAAAAAATATTTCAAGTACCTTATGTTTCTGAAATAAATATATTGCCCTACCGCTGCTGTATGTTTGCTTTGCGGGTCCTTCAGTCTGAGTCGGCGACACTGCTGCACCCCGGTCTCTGAAATGGAAACAAGTATCATTTGCAGTATAGAAGTGCAGCAGNGTCCGTGCAAGTCTTAGATCGTTTAGGTTCCCGTTGCAGACCACAGTGTTTCATTACCTGTGCACATATGACCCATTGCCTCTGCTGCTACTGTCTCATGTTAAGATGATCCCTAAAAAAGCTGCTGCTAAATTGAGGCCCTTTGTTTTAGATGCTGCATGCTTTCAGCTGTTGCAAGCATTTGCCAGCTTCAAACTCCACATTTCTTAAGCTCCATCTTAGTCTGGGGCAGAAGAACAAGTCTTCAGTGAGAAGCCCTGCAGCCTGCCTTCCGCATCATCCCCGTAGCTCTTCCTTTTGGCTTCTTTTTGCTTCCTACCAATTCAGGCATTTGTTTCCAACCTCACAGCTTTTCCTGGTCTGCCGCTCCTAATTGTGCTTGTTAAACCATTCCTTGGAGACATCTCCTCTGTGCTAGAAGTTGTTCCCAAGGTTATTCTGCGCCCTGGTTTTGAGGCTGAGTTTGGGTGTATGCATCCTGATTGCTGCTTGGAAGACAGTGGTCAGGTCCCACTCTGCAGCTATAAGAAATAGGTAGAACTGCAGCTGCTGTCCGCGGGAGATATAATTTGGGATGCTTTCAGAATGAGGTGGCCTCTCTAACCTTAGCCTTGCTCTCAGTAAGGCCTGCGGTGTAACCACGCTCCGCAGTTTGTGGTTTGGATGTTAAAGAGGACAGCTCCCTTTGAGAACACGACTGCCGTTGACATAAATGGCAAGGCTTCATGATGTCTGCGTTCACGCACGGCCACTAAAGCTAATCAGACAGCAAGACCTGCAGCGAGACCCCTCTCTGCAGGCTAGTCCTTACTGAAATTGGTGCTCTGTCAGCCCCCGAGACTTGTGCCACTGCTGTTAGCCAGCGTGCCCTTGCATGCCCCTGCGCCTTCTCCCTGGCCTAAAACGCACAGATGCCCGTCAGACGCGTGCCACTGGCTTGCCTCTGCTTCCCCCGTGCTTGGCTGTGGCTCAGAGATGCTCGGCGAAGAGAAGACGGCAAAGGGAGGGAGCGTTTTTCCGTGCTTTCCCACAGAAGGCGGGATGTGCTGCGCAGTCCTGGGTCCTGCTGCTGCCCCCCTGCTGGGGCTGCTCCCCCCGAGTGACGTGCTGGAGCAATCCGAGAAAGCAGGACTGGGCAGTGAAGACGCTTTTCTCAGTGTTGCCCCATCCCAAGAGGACGGTGCGTAACGCTGGTGCCTGTGTCCAGAAGGTGGCACCGGCAGCCCGAGCCTGTCGGCAGCCCTCCCGGCCCGGGGCCCCCCGAAAGGGCTCCCACCCCCCTGAATGGCTCCCGGCCCCTTGACCCCATCCTCTCCTTGCCTGTCTCCAGGCCTCTGAGCCCACGGGTGCCCAACAGTCACAGGGGTGACTGGGATCTTGCGGCTTGGGTAAGCAGCTCAGCCTCCGCGGGGGCAAAAGCTTTAAGCAGCGGGATCTTTGCCTCCTCCTTACAAAAGTAGTTTTGCAGTTGAAGTGGGGAAAAGCCGGTCTGAAGACACCATTCGTGGTTGTTTTTGTTCAAAGGCTGTCTTGCAGGAGCTGCCAGTGCTGCGTGGGCACTGCCACTCTGTCAGTAGATGTGCGTGCATTGATGCGAGCAGGTAGTTACCTGCAAGTGTTTCTCAGGTGACAATTCTAAATACTAAAAGAACAAGCAGTGCTTGATCTTCTCCGTTTTGAGGGGATCTCTGCGGCTGTGAAAGTGTAGACCTGGAGCAGCAGGGTTTCGGCGCTGTAATCCAGGGCTTTCAGCCAAAGTGGGGGGTGAGGAGACGCCATGGTGCTGGAGAGCCCTCAGCTCAGCGCCCCTGGGCTTTTCGCTGCAGAGCTGATAAAATTTTCAAGCACGCTTGAGGAGCCAGATGATTTAGGCTTTTCTGCAAGGGCAATTCTGGCTTTTACATTTCCTTTCTTGAGATGGAAGATAGCTTCCTTCATTTAGGCAATGGTTTTCCAACCTCAGAAACCACAGGGATCCATGCTGGTTTTTGGGGATATCCTGTTCTCTATGTTGGCCAGTTTATCCCCATTTTCCCTTACTAGCATTAATCCTCTTGGTTACAAAAAAAAAAAAAAAAAAAAAAAG
>Ga0065711_1038178_pt1 | contig 19059 bp, 9 predicted proteins | sample Hoacrofraction12_FD_59098 | JGI IMG/M metagenome (GOLD analysis project Ga0065711, IMG submission 59098) | Hoatzin crop microbial communities from Cojedes, Venezuela - Epithelial fraction 12 v2 (version 2) | ecosystem: Host-associated > Birds > Digestive system > Esophagus > Crop | place... | reverse complement strand
CCTCCCTGCTCCTGCTGGCCACACTATTCCTGACACAAGCCAGGATGCCGTTGGCCTTCTTGGCCACCTGGGCACACTGCTGGCTCATGTTCAGCCGGCTGTCGACCAACACCTCCAGGTTCTTTTCTGCTGGGCAGCTCTCCAGCCACTCCTCCCCAAGCCTGTAGCGCTGCATGGGTTTTTTGTGACCCAAGTCACCTGGCCTTGTTGAACCTCACACAATTGGTCTCGGCCCATTGATCCAGTCTGTCCAGATCTCTCTGTAGAGCCTTCCTACCTTCAAGCAGCGCAACACTGCCACCCAACTCGGTGGTGCCTGCAAACTGAGGGTGCACTCTATCCTCTTGTCCAGATCCTTAATAAAGATATTAAACAGCGGCACTCGTGACTGGCTGCCACCTGGAATTAACTCCATTGATCACCACTCTCTGCGCTTGGCCATCCAGCCAGTTTTTTACCCACCAAAAAGTACACCTGTCCGAACCATGAGCAGCCAGTTTCTCCAGGAGAACGCTGTGGGAAACAGTATCAAAGGCTTACTGGTTTTTGCTATACTTCACCTCAGGAGAGAATGTGAGCAGGTCCCACTGTGAGCAGGCTGCTGCCAGTCCTACAGAACAGCAGACCGCTGGTGACATGGGACAGAAGCGAAGGTTAGCGTGTCAGCACTTCTTTGTGTGGCCACTGTCTATACAGTTGTAGACAGGATAAGCTTGTAGACAAAAATAATGTGTTTTAGTGTGCCAGCTAATACAGCTGAAAAAAGGAGCATGAGCTTTTAAGCCAATGAAGAAAAGCTAGTGTACTTGAGAGTTTATGCTTTTTTTCAGCTCTACCAGTTAATCTAATAAAAGACACTGCCTCAGCCTGTAAAAGCTCTTCTTGCTTGCTGTAGGCATGAAATTAACAAGCTTCATGGTATTGTAGGGGAGAAGAGTCTTGGAGGGAAAGAAGAAGGAACTGTGGTACGTGGTTCAGTTTTTCCTTAGACTTTGATGGCTATAAGGACCCCCTTTTTTCAGCTGTCGCAGGAAGGCACACAGGGAGCAGCACAATGCAATGGTGTTACTGCAAGGAGAGGACTAGTGCAGTGAGGGAGACAGGAAAAGATGATGGATGAATTGTGCTGCTTGGCAAGCCTACTGTGAGGATGTATTCAGCATGACTACAGCTTCCTATAGCAGGTCATGTTAGATGCTGTGGTGCCCTCTCCTGTATTAGTTTGCTGCTCTTTAGTGAGCACTCTTCTTAATGCATATGTTTTTATCAGTCTTGGTTTGAGCTGAAACAAGTGTTTCTCTTATTTCTTCTTAGCCATCTGATGAAGATACTATCAGCTTTAATGTTCCAATGTCAGACATCGTGGAAGAAGATCAGGTTGTGAAGGAAGATTCTGGTCTCCATGCTAACTCAAGAAAAGGTTGGAATGTAAAAAAAGTGGAAGTTAAATACAGGGAAATTCTGTCTAATTCTATGTATAAGATGAAAATCAGTTTGCAAAAATCAAAGCCCAACAAGCATCAGCCTTGTACAAAAACAGAGTCTGTTTCTGTAGCTGGACTTAATGCATATATAAAGATTTATTACTCAAAGTCAACATTTCCCCTGGAAAGAAATAAATCTCTTCAGATTTTGAGAGAAGGTGTAATTTTATCTAAATTTTGTTAAAGTAACTTACGTTTTTCTCAATTATATCCACATTTTGATAAACAATGTTTCTCCAAGGTCTGCACATACTAATGATTAATGGCAGGATGAACTCAGTGAGTTGCGTATGGATATCACATAAATAGATCAGCCTTTCCCCAGTGTTACATACATAGATTAAATGAACTTCAATTAAGATACTCATTAGAATTTAGTAGAATACCAAGTGAAATAGTAAAAGCGTTACACCCTACCTACAGTGTTTATTAGCACACAGGAAAGGGTAAGTTATAGGATCAGACCACTTCAAGCAGAGGAGAAAATTATTACTGCTCCATGCAGTAGTATAATGTAAGCAAATATTGGCATAGGCTCTGAAGGGTCTGAATCATTGGATTTGAGTTCTGCTAAGAGTCTGTTATAGTATAGTAACTCTGAAGTTGCATTAAACTCCAAGTCACTGTCAAGTCAGTATCCTAAAACACTAGCTAGCTGTCTAGCTGTGTTCTTGTACTGGTACTGGCAAGGCATAATTTGTTGTAGTTCAAAACTGACTCCATCAATGCCTGTTGTAGTGCTTCTGATCTACAACTGTATGAGCCCAAGGTATTGATTTATTACAACTTTGAAATTAATTGGCATCACTCCTTACAATGCAAAAGTCTTAACTTGTTTGAAGTTCTTAATATGATTTGACTTTAAACTTCGCTTGTTTTTGAGCTCTGTAATGTAATACGCTTAAATTGTGTTGAGTAACAAATGTTGAGCTGAACCAGAAATCATTCTTCTATCATTTTTTTTAATTGTTTTTATTAGTGGAATTCCATCAGGGATCATCTCACTTGATTGTCAATGACAAGTCAAGAGAAACAGGAAACCAGTTTGATGAATCGGATTCTCTTACTACTGAATTTATGAGCTACATTAAGGCAAGTTAGTGACAATTTTAAATGGAGGGGGGAATATCTTCACTACACTCATAAGTACAGAGCAAGCAGGAATGACACACTGCAGACATTTTAATGAATAAGAGACCACGATTGATATTCCTTGTCATAAAGAATACAGAAGGCAAAAATAAGCAGGTAGGTTAAAAGTGATTGTAATTAATTTAGGAGGTAAATTTACCCATAACTTTTTTTCAAGTATATGTGAGAGTTATCCTTTAGCTATGTTTAAGGCTTTAAGAAGAAGTGGCAGATATGTTCTGCACTACTGGCTTTATATTTTGAACTGAGCAATTTTTGCATTTGTTAGGTTAGTAAAATAGAAGAAGACTTTGAATTAGCTGTGGTGGCTAAAGTTATGAAATAATGTTACAGTATTAAAATTCATTTTCTTAAATATTTTAAAACTGTGATAGCAATTGAGAGTTCTTTAAAGACCAATTATATAAAATCTAAAATAAAATCTGTTATTCTAGGAACCTACCTCTTAGAAGATTTGGCCACTTCCTTTCTTGATGGATTTTGGAGGTGTACACTGACTCTGTTATGCACTTTGTAGATTCTATAGGTGGTAGAAAAGTACATTTTAATTAATTGTGCATACAACACAACATATATGGATATTACATAATGAAGTAGTTGGGGTTGTGCAGTCTAGAGAAGAGAAGGCTTTGGGGAGACCTTATATTGCGACCTTTCAGTAATTGAAGGGGGCTTATAAGAAAGATGGAGAAAGGCTTTTTAGCAGGGCTGTTGCAATAGGACAAGGGATAATGGTTTTAAACGAATGGAGGGTAAATTTAGATTATATACAAGGAAGAAATTTTTGACAATGAGGGTGGTGAAACACTGGAACAGGTTGCCCAGAGAGGTGGGAGATGCCCCATCCCTGGAAACATTCCAGGCCAGGTTGGATGGGGCTCTGAGCAACCTGTTCTGGTTGAAGATGTCCCTGCTCACTGCAGGGGGGTTGGGCTAGATGACCTCTAAAGGTCCCTTCCAACCCAAAGCATTCTATGATTTGAAGTATGTAAGAGAAGACAGGTTATCCTCAGTGAGAACTTTGAGATTATGCCCATCAGTCTGTTCAGTATGTAAAGGTCTGGGTGCCACTTTAGTTCCCCTAAGATGTTCATTACTGAACACTAGTGCTCTGGATTGCTGGTTATGCATGTCATAGGTAGTTGCTTAATCCGTTTGAAAGTATTACTCTTGGCTTTCTGTCATGGCTAGTGAGTCCTTGCTTATAAGTTATGTGGCATCTTCCTGGCATGTGGTTTCTTGTTGGGGAACTATCAAATGTGCTTTCTTTTTGAACTTTTTCTCATAATTAAATTGTTCTGTTGTGCCTTTTTGTCTGTTTTAAGTTGTATTTTCCTTATTTGTATTGTCATTTACTCATTTTTCTTTCTATTTGTGGTTTTAGATTTAGTGGAATATGTCTAGACATACATGTCTGAGAAAGCTGCAGTAGCATTCATAGAAGTATACTACGAATCATGAGTGATTGCTGTTATGTGGTAACTCATGAAATTCACTTTATTATGTAGCAAGAACTCCCTGATAAATTTATAAATTAAACATAGTTAAGTAGACTGAGGAATTTTTGAAAGGTTCTAGAGAAATAATGAACAAGTGGGGATTTTTCTGTGAAAATTTATTTGCTGGATACTTTTGCTAGATCCTTTGTAACGCAAAGATATTTGAGAAGTAGCAGTATTTTGTAGCACTCCTGTATAAGTAATGACACCTCTTGATTTATAGGCCAAAAAGCGTTATCTAGTATGGATGTTTTTAGACTAATTTTCTCCTTCTGTGGAGATTCTTAAGGGGTGCAAAGAGGCATTGCATCACTTTCATCTTCCATCCCTTTTAGCAAAAAATGTGCTGGGAAGTAATAGTGGAAAGAGAAAGCACATGGCCTTTCAGTTTCATGGAAACAGACTTCTGGTTCTGCAAAAGATCTCTTTATTTGAGCAACCTTTTTGGTTTTTTAGCAACAAAACTCTTGCAGGTCGTCTTCAGCTAGTTGCAGAGTCTCTGAGGTGGCAGCCACAGAGGACTAGCATTTCAAAACAAAGGGGGGGAAAAACCCAACCCTTTTCCCTTTCATAGTTACCGAAGACATGTAGTTATCAGAAAACTTTATTTACATAGTACATACAGGTTGCTTATTATTTTTTTGGTACTTACAAATGTGAATTCAGTAGTGTTTAAAATGGCAATAGTGCATTGTCTGAAGCTTCGTTGATTATTAGGAAGAGCTATTTATAGTTGCTGGGTGTTTAGGACACTATGCGTTGTCTTATTATTGGATTGTTCTTTTGTGACTTTTATACTAAAAACTTCTTATTTTTAGATAGTTAAAATGTTACAAAATGATCGTAGGTTTCCTGCTTATAAATTTTCAGCAAGTGTGCACATTTGAGGTCAATGAACTGAGTAGGAGGAGATAGAATACTTTAATTCTCCTCTGACAAAGGGGTACGCACATCAGAAGCTTGACCATACATTATATTTTGTATATACTTTGTATTTCCTTTTCTTGTTCTTTTCACTTCATCTTAATTTTCAGTAGTGTACCATTTAAAGACTATTCCCTTGGGAATGTCTTCTATCATAATAAGATAATATTCTCTGAAATAATGTGTTGCAGACACCAGTTCAGTAAAATACAGGTTACTGTACTGAATTTCAGTGTAAGAATATTGCCAGAGTGAGCAGTTTGATTTCTTTTAATTTTGGTGTCGTCTTAACATTATGGCAGTTGAGACCAGCATTTAGTGACCTGAATAGGTAGTACATTCATTTTATTCTCAGGATTTTGAACTCAGGGCATTTTCCTTGCTGTACAGATTTCTGCATCTGTTGTGTTCTTTGGTATATATTTAGTCATGTACTAGAATGCCTTTTGGGATAGTGGGAGGAGCTTCCAAAATTGAAATTCTGGTTAACCAAACCGTACATAAAATCGGTACAACTTGCAGTGCAAAAGAGGAATTTAGGCTTGGAGAATGTTGTAATTTTTCAAATGTTATTCCTAATTTATATGGCTTTATGTTATTTATATAATTATGGCTGGAGACTGAGCATTCACCTTCTAGAATAAGTACTGCATTTTTGTCGTCTTATGATATATGCCCTTCTTACTGGAAAAATCTCGTACTTCATTCCTGTAAGGAGAAGAAAAAAAGAATGCCTTTATTCATTCTACTGGGGAATGGGCCATCTTTGGGGAATGTTAGAGAAGCTGGTACACTCTTCAGTGACACATCTGGCAGAGTTGGATAGCATTTATTGGTACAGGGTGATGCGACTGATGTGCCAAACACATGACACAAAAGAGGATAAGGCTCTCTGTTTTCTGCTGTTTATTCTCTACAAGTGCACATCCATTCAGAGAGCTTCTGTCTTTACTGGCAGCTGAACTGCTTCAGTGTTCCTGCCTATCTGAGATGAAACAGAAAAGAAAATTGCAAAGCACTAAATGGAAGTGTGAAGGAGAGAGTCACATTCTCAAATAAGTAGCATTTCACAGTTATAGGTAGGACAGTGGGGGCTCTAATTTATGCCTACGTTGAACCAAAATAACTGGCTGACTGATATGAATTGTTGCTTGCAGTTTTTGTTCTGATTTGTTTTTTAAAAAAATTTATTTACTGCTCTTAAAATTATCAAGTAGGAGTCCTGTTAATAATTATGAATGAAGTACATAATTGCTACTATTTGCATATTTTGGAATTTCCTTGCTCTATAAAGAAGTCTGGCTGTGGGATGAGAACAAGTAAAAGGAGAGTTAGGATTGTGCTTAGTTGAAGCATTGTTTGCATACACCAGAAAGGCACAGATGAGATCTGGGACATAGAATAAAGAATTCTCATGCTGCTTGACTTTCTTTTTACAGTTAAAGGAGGGTAAGGGCTGTTGACCTCAATAAAATCTGAACAGTGAATAGAAGATCTTGTAATCAGTATTTGATAAGCGGGTAGAGTGAGGAGTGGAGCAGAAGTGTTGGATTGCTTCAACTAGCTACCCTAAAATGTTATATAAATTAGGTCAATGTTGAGTCTGAAAGTGAAATTTATCTGCCTACTTAATTGCAAAGTTCAGTTCTCAGTATCACTTTGTCTGCTTACAGAGCAGAGCAGCAGAGTGTGAAGAATTATTGAGAATAGAAGAGGACACACAATGGCAAACAGAAGAAATGTAAGTATTTTTTCTGTATCTATAAGTAATTAGCTGTGTCATTTAATTAGATTGACCACAACTGGCAATTCCTTATCAGTTAATAATTTTGTAGACTTGGAGGCATGACAGAAGCTCAGCCTTGCACTTTGTGTGTGCTCAATGTTTTACGCATTATTGCCAAATAGAATGGATGTTATATTACAACTAATTAATTTGTGTGCACCAATAATACTGTAATATTTTTTTTACCTGTGAGGACACAAGGTTTTTAACTAGATATTTTGATGTTTAGTCTGTTAAAATCCTTTTTTACCAATGCCATTATCACAACTTGTAAGATCTAAATTTAATGTACATTTTAAAAAATGTAATTTAACTGGGAAACATCCCTCAGTCTTTTTCTTCTTTTGTCATAATTTGAACCCTGAGACGATCATTAATTCATAGACATTAATTCTGAGCAGAGCAAGTGAACATCTTGTTCATGACAAGTTGCTGAGGAGAGTGTATAAGGGGATTTAGCATGACAGTATACTGTGAAGTTGTTACTAAGCAGAACAGTGGAGTCCTGTATGATTAAAAAAAAAACAAATTGAAGGAAGAGAAGAATAAGTACTTTCTGAAAGAGCCATATTGGCAGAACTTACAGGTTATTGTTTCTGAATCCCAAATAGAATTAGAAATGTTGAAAAGCAAAAGAAAGCATGCTGGTCCCTTAAAATAATTGTTGTATGTAGTACTTTTGTTAAAACAATACATATGATGAATGCAGTTAAATCAAATATTGTTAAATAAATTTTGAATTTTAGAAGTTAGTGTGTTTTACTGAAATGCTAAAAGTTTTAATCCAGTACATTTGTTTATCTGTGTGTGTGTTGGGTTTAGGGGCTTTGTTAAGGACAAAGTGCTGGAGATTTTTTTCATAACAAACTCTTTCCATAAATTCTGCGCATGCTACTGTGCACAGAGCCTGGGTTTTTTTTCCCCTTTATAGTATTTGCATGCCAGTTGGAAGACACAGCTCACAAATTCAGGTTCAGGCTACCCTTGGTTATTGCTTTTGTACCTCTTTTTTGAATGTTTTTGTTTTCTGTTATAGAATAAGTTTATCAGAAGAACAAACTATTGATATAGCAATGATAGAACAACTAAGAGAAGCAGTAGATTCATTACAAGATCCCAACAGGTATGCTTACAATAGCTGGTGTCTTTATGTCCTGTGTTTAATATTTTTTGTGAATGGCTTTGGAGGAGTTCTTTAACTTATAATTGAAAATTCTCTGGAGTTATGAGGTGATTTGTTAGCATACTGATGTTTTCCAAGGGGCACCTAGATAGTTAAGAAGGAAACCTGCATTCTCTCTCTGAGTATCTAGACAAGATTCCCAGTAAATTAAGAAGGATTTCAGGTTTAAAAGAGAACTAAATTTAGAGGTGGAGGCACCTCTTAACCATTCATCTCATGTACACTACTGTGCTTTTATGAAGTTTTGTCTAGGATAGTCACATTTCTTCTAGGGACTAGAAGCTCTTCTTTACTTAGTAATGCTTGGTGTATTTTGTGAGGATTACAGAAGGTCTTCTGGCCCAGCTGCATCCCATCACAATGGAGCACACAAAGGAGGTGCCCGGTTTAGTGGTGGAGTTCCTGTAGTCTACCTCTGAAATCAAAAGGAGAACGAGGAAGAGGCAGCTAGAGAAACTTACTTAGACTTCCCCTGACTACAGAAGGCAAGGTTTTATAGTTTAGGTGCCTGTTTTAAGTGGCTCCAGGCAGATGGTGGAATGACTCTTCATCTGTGAATAAACAAATGAATAAGTATTTAAAAGAGAAAAAAACAAAAAGCTTGTCCTACTGAAAAGGACTGACAGGAATAGTGTAGGTAGTTCTGTCCATATGCTTGCTATTGCTTTTCTTTGTGTAACCACCTGCAGAAACTGATGAAGTTCATTTCAAAACTAGAGAACTTGTTTTATTTTGTTACTTCTATGAGGTAGCTGGTTTAGAGCTCAATTTCTCTGAAGACCAGAAACCTCTTTGTCACTTCCAGCCTAAAGTGTCCTTGTTTCTCCTTCTCTTGGCCAGTTCACTGTAGCTGTTTGTTCTTGCAACTACACGGATCTTTAGTTTAAATGCCTGTTTTGATACTGCTTGTTCATCTAGCAGACCTGTGTACTTTTTAGGACAGATATTCACTCCTGTTAGTATTTCTAGAAAGACATTTTTCTGGCTTTATTTTGAATCATTTAAAGAATACTTGAATTCTTGAATCATATACTAAATACTTGAATCACAAGTATTTTTTCTTAATAAAAAGTCATACTAATTAGGAAAGCTTTTTAGTTCCTGTAGTTTCTGTGGGATAGTATACCATTGTTTCCGTATCTCATAGGAGGCTTAGTAGGAGAAGTATTGCAATTAAAAAAGGAAAAAGTGGGGTTTGGAAAAAAATAATGTTAAAAAAAATTTCAGTTGTTAGCCTTGTAAATTTTATCATTTTGTTTTCTAGTATTCCCCCAATATTTCCTACATATTTAGTTTTTATTATTAAAAAGGGCAATAAAATACAGAAAATTAATCTGTTTCTCCATGCATATTCAGATGTGCTTTCATTACTAACAGTATAGTAAATTTGAAATGTGGCTTTTAAAAATGGCTAATCATGTCATGCACATCTGTTCTCCTGTTTTTTTACAGTGTTGAGGTTTTTTGTAGCTGCACTTTCTTTTTCTAACCTTAAATATGAGTATTTGTTTTTAATTTGCTGAGAGCTATATAAGCTTTTTAATGTATGTCTCCTGCATGTTAACATAGAGAGTTACCCAGGAAGATACACCCGGGTGCCTAATACTTGCCAAATGACACTGTAGATTTTCAGTCCTCTGGGCCATGGGTTCCTCCTCGTTGCTTTTATAATTACTGGATTAGATGGGAGTTTGTTATATACTTGCATTATGTAAAGCAGTGTGAGAAAATTTTGGGTTTCGTACTGAATGGTTTCTCTGTCTTTATCCAAACCCACAGAAGAATTTAAATGCTTCCATTGCTCCGTAGTTTAAGGTGCACAAAACCCTTCATGTGCTTTTAACTTAGACTTAGAGCACATCAAAAATTAGAACTTTCCCCAAAGAGATTTCCTTTGTGCATCAGTATAACTCTAGTCACCTAGTCAGCATAACCTAATTGGAATAATTAACTCTAGCCAGAATTATCCTTACCTCCCTCTGAAGGCCATTTAGGAGTTAGAAGGAGAAGCCACGGCAGGGGCTGAAACACTAGGTAATGCTGATGTGTCTGACATGCACTGACTAGAGTCCAGTGTAGAGCATAGCAATTGGAGCTATTTTCGCTAATGGCTATGACTGTTAGACTTGTAAAACGCTTGTCCAGTTACTGTTGTCCTAGTGTTCTGCAGAGTTTTGAATCTGCATACCCTATGTGCGCTTAAGGAGCATTTCAGTGCTGGAGAGGAAAAATATTTCAGACTCCACCTTTTTCAGTATTTTCAGATCTTTGTTTCAGATTCCAGTATTCCTTTCCTATATTCACTGCTTTCTTTCAGATCACTGTCTGTTGTGAGTTTATTGTTGTGCTGCTTTATTTTCATCCACTGTAAATTTAGTCTGACTATCTAACCAGGGCTGTGGCTTTTATTTGAACACAGCGTGCACGTGCATAATGGCATGGTTGTTGGTAGTAAATAGATCCTTTTGTTTTGACGCAAGCCATTGCTCAGGGTGGCATTTTGCAGAGGAAAGCATTAACATTGCTTTGACTGAACTGGTGATAGTGAAGCATGAGGAAACAATTCAGAAAGTTGGTAAGAGATAACACTGAGCAGGTTAGAACCATGACTATAGAAGTATTTCATATATCCATTTGAAATTAAATACTGAACAGAATGGTTACCAAAATTATACCCCAGTGCAATGTTTTTATTTCAAACCTTGCAGATTAAGCATGGATATTTCAGAGAGCAGTGGTGTGAATCTGTATCCCATGGAACCAGCAACAGCTTTAGAATTTCAGGAGACTACAGTAAAGTGTGTTTATCTACCTTTTTTAGAAAAAAATAATGCATTTGTTTGATTGTATTCAAGTTTCTACACAATGGATTATATATTTGCGTTTGTTTATCTTTATACATAGCGGTCAAATGCAGATGGAGATGTCTTCCCTTGGTCAGGTATGTTGATGAGTGTATTATTACAAAATATTGGTGGGGGAACTGGGGAGGGGAGGACAGGAAATGAGCCAACAATTTCATCAATGATTAATCTACCAAGTAGGGAAGGGAAAAAATTAGTAGGTTGGAGGACAAAACTAATTCTTTAACATTTTAATGGAATTTTTTTTATTTTTTTTATAGTGTATATATAAAATTTTTCTGGGTTTATCAGTTACTTTTTCCTCTTAGTTGTTTTTCCCCATGTGTGACTTTCATGTATTCAGGTTCATAGCTCAGCTATGAATACTTATTTACTATCCGACCCCCTCTATATTCCTGTTGTGGTATAGGAAAACAGTACATTCGTTAAAGATAACCCAAAATTATTTTGTAAACTGAAATTAATGTTTGCCCAGAGCACTGTCACTATGGTTACAGAGAGTATATAAAGTATAATTGGGAGTTATACTGTGTGATATATTAATTGATCTGTATCCTGACTGATGAACTGGTATTCTTTATGACATACTTTATTTAGATTTGTGTTATCTATTTGTTAGTACTGGAGCTGCAAGTATGCAGTATCTGCTTACTTTTTTGTTCACTTTTCATCATAGTATTTGTGAGAAATACTTCCAAGGTAATATTATGCAAAAAGTAATATGTATAGTTCTATTTCCAGGGATACACAGTCTGAAGAGTTATTTATCTTACAGAGAGAAAATGCTGAAGAGGAGGTAGAATTTCAGAGGAGGAGGGAGTTGATTATGGAGAAAGCAAAGCCTGAAGTGAGAATTTGTGAACAGGGTGAAAAATGGTCATTGAATCAGGTATGCAGATGTCTAGATGCAATAAGTGTGGAAACATTTGGAATGGATCATTGGATTCTGTCGGTTTGAGTGTGGAGATAATTGCAGGTTTTGGCCCAGTGGGGGGGGAGTTTGCTGGTTTTTTGTTTTTATTTTTTTGCCTTAGTGTGAATCCCCAGGTTTGGCTGTAAATAGGAAGTTGATTAAGACCTGTCTCTCAGAAGAAAACTGATATAATTTAATTAGTAAAAGTTTTTTTTTTCAAATAAACACTATAGTAGTTGCAATGGTTGCATTCCCCTGGTAAAAAGAAGTCACCTCAAAGTTAGGTCTTCAATAAAACGAAACACCTGGTTCTTCTTCCCCCTCACTCCAAATACTCTTGTAGCTACTAAGTTTTTAACAGCAGTATTTTTAATAAGTTTAATATTACAAATAGACTGTATCTAGGTTGAGATGATAGTTTTAAAGTTTAAAAAATATTTTTAAGTTTTGTGTACATTGCAATAGCCCTAAATGAAAAACTATGAACAAATCTAAGTATTTGGTGGATGTGTTATTACTTCAGAAATTGTTTGTATAGGGATTTTTGTGACTGCTTTTGCAAGAGGATTCTGAGAAAAAAAAGTACGTAATGTTCTGTCAATATTGGTAGCACCTTAGTATGGTCTATCTTATCCAGACATAGATTGAATCTGGTTTATCTTTATGCTTTTCAAGTATTCTTGTGTATAATCATCGTTACCATCAAATATTCCTACGTTATCCTTATGACTTTGTTAGTCTTAATTTTGTCTGTATTTTTTCTTTAAAATACCAATTTCAAAAAGATGGAGTAGGTTCATCACCTTCGTTATGTTGTTGTACGTTGGGGTTACCACACTTAATTTGGAACAGTTCTTAGTACATTGCTGAGAATAACAGATAAGACTAATTAAGTGTCAAAATGTATGTTGTCTTTGTATTTTGAGTAATTATTAACAAGCACACTGCTGATTCACTTTTAAGAACCCTTTAGAAAGAAGAAATAAATCTTCCTGAACACTTGTAGGGGGCCTGATCTGGACTATGTTATGCAGGTGAAAGCAGTAGGCACTTTTCCATGAAATGGAAACACATCTTGCAAGAGCAAGTTTTTCATCATGCTACATTCTGTGTAGTACAGTAAGCCTTTGTGTTACTACTTGAGTTACTAAATTAATTCAGTTTAGCATAAATTCAAAACTTTGACTAGTGACCTGCATGCAGTGACAGAGATTAGACCTGCAACGCAGGCATAACTAGCAGGTCTGCCACAAGACCATAGTTCCTGAGCACAGGAGTGCTCAATCATGTGAGTCCCCACGTAGAACTGGCTGAGATCAGATAATTAAGATTTCTTTATTCGTTTATTCTAGATCATACAGTGGTTGAGGTAATATCATGAAACATGTCGAAAGCTGAGAAATTTTTTTTGAGCTTGAAAAGTAGCCAAGAAAGGTCATGAAGCAAAATGGATGTGTAATCTTCTTTCCCATCTTGCTAACTTTTGGAAGGTTCTGTGACTGTTGGGACCAAGTGTTTCAAGCGCCATCTTTTATTTTTGTTTCCTTTTTTTATCGATTGAAAAACCATAATTGGCCTCAAGGAAATGATTTCTAATCGAATTATATTTTGTTTTTACTTATGCCAGCTATGTTTCTGCTGAGTTATGACTGATGCAGAATTAATGATTGTATTTCATATTTATTAATGTGATTTACATGTTTCCAATTTAACTATAGCAGAAGTGGTAACAAAAGGTATGTTATATTGCAATTTTAAAATGAATTGCTTACGGAATACTTCTCTCTTCAAATCTATATTAAAAATCTATCTTTCCGTATTAAACTCTTGATGATAATTTAATTACAAAATCTGTGAAATAAAATTAGATACTGCATTTGAACGAACAAACATTAAAATCTTATAAATGCAGTTATAATCACTTAGTATTGATACTAAAAAATGAATGACAAAACTGTGTGAATAATTTCCACAACTTTTTTAGATGTTGTTCATCTAGCAATAAAACTATTTATTATTAATGAAAATTAATTATTTCAGTGAAAAAAAGAACTAAGTATCACTGTATATCTGAGCATCATGGGTAAAATATCCTGTTGTGGTATATCACTAAAATCGTTCCTGAAATGGTCTTTTTTCCCCTCCCTTTCCAAAGATGCAGAATGATTTAATTGTTTGGAATACAAGTGGGCAAACCTCTCACAATGAGGTAAGCTGCTAGTAGCATTTGTTTGTCTCTTACATGTTTTGTATGCATGGTTCATATGCTAAAAGAAACGTAACTGAATATCACAGAAAATATGACTGAACTTGTCAGTAATAGCTATGTGGTTTATTTGGCCTGTTATTTATGCTTGTCATCTTAAGGATTTACTAGGATATAAAAATATGCTTTCTGATAAGCTTGTTTCCGAGTTACATAGTTCAATAAAAAACATGTAATTTTTTTTACATTTTGTTCGTACTGCCACATTTTTTTTTGACTCTTCCATGTTCCACAAGAGTTTTTGTTGATTTCAGTGCAGTTTCTTTTTGCACAGCTGTGTCATGTCCTTGATTAGTTTTCAGAGAGGAGTCTGATTTTATTGATCCTAATGCCTTCATAGTGCGAATCTCAGCGGAATTTTAAAAAGGGAAGCTGTAGGGAGATTTTTCCCTTTATATTTTCTGTGAGGAAACAGGGCTTCTGCCTCTGCCATTGCACTGTGTATGAGCATCTCACAAATTCATGAGCACCCAGCCACCCTCCAACAGTCATGGTGATGGGACTCCTATAGTTCCCGGCTCCCTGAGGAATCACTTCTTCAATAGGGTATCCATTATGGAGTTTGGTTATAGGACTCTTTCCATGTTACCATTGGTGGTATGATGATTGTACCTCACCTTCTTCTGTACGCTGCTACTCCATTCTTCCTGCTGCAACTCTTAGCCTAGTTCCAGGTCAAGGGCAATCCTGCTCTGAGGTGTATGCTTAACGTCTTTTCTGCTTTTTAGGCAGAAATCCAGTGTTGCACGGAAAATACCATGCAGAATGGTAATTAATTCTATGAAAGAAACAAACGTATCCAAGGAAAAAATGTATTTGCTTTGTTTTTCTAAATGTACTATGCCACAAAAATATGTTTGATGGAGCCAAGTAATTACATGGGAGAAAACTGAGAAATAATTGAGTGTATTTGTAGCTAGGGAGAATAGCCTTCAGTCTTTGGTCAGAAACTTGTGTTTTCCAGAAAAGGAACACGATGAAATATGAAAGGGAGATTATCAGAGGTTTGGTGGAATGATTGTGGCGTGCAATATTGTTAACTTTTGCATTTTATATAGTCAGTTGTGCTGAGATATTCTGGATATTACTCTTACTTAGATTTATGTTCTTGAAATACACAGAACAAGGATAAAAGTCCAACAATGTCTCCTACTACAAATGCCACAATCCCTTTTGGCCTGAAGCCACGATCAGGTAATGTGGGAAACAAAATTAACCAACTTGTGTGTACTACAAGTTTTGGTGGTTGTGTTTTATTTGGGTTTTTTTTCCATCTGTGTTATTAATAGATGTCTGTGTTTTTTCCCATAAGGAGGCAGTGATGAAATATTTTCTGTACAACAGTTAGAAGATTAGAACATTTTCAGGTTATAGGTTTGAATCAAGATAGAATTTGTAACAAGTATATATTTGGCACATTATGTATGGATCAATTTTAATCCCTTACTAATAAATTAGGTGTTTTATAAAATTATACATAAAATTATACATATGTTTAAAAATATGTGTATGTGTGTATAAATACGTATTTTATACATATATATCATTGTGCTGACATACTAATTGAAATGTTATTTTTGCTTAATTGACATGTAGTGATACAGTTTAGATTTTGTTGAATAATGTATGTGAATAATTAGACTTGTTTGGAAAGCGCTTACGCATTGCTCTGAAAATTGCTTATTGCATTGAGTCTTTTAGTAGTTATGCTTGTGTAAGGATCAAGCACTGTAAGAAGATTAGACGTTTACTTCAATCAGCAGCTGAGTTCAATGAATTTGCGGTGCATTAGTTCTGCATAACCCTCAATCTTTTAACAAGCAGCAGTTTATTTAAAAAAAACAAAAAACAACAAACACCCCCCCAAAAAAGACCCTATAGATGTATTTGAGGGCTTGGGTAACAGCTTCCTTTAAAAACAGGATTAGCTACAGGGTTAAACTCATTTTTTTATCTTCTCTGTGCTGAGGTAGTCAATATTGTTAAGTCATCTCACGTTACCTCTAAAGAATAACTGTAGGTTTTTCAGTATGTTTCAGTGTCCTAAGACTGTAATTCTGATTTCTCGCATTCACCACAAACGCTTTTAATCAAATGCTGGTAAATCACTACAAGCTTGTAGTTTCCATAACAAAATATCTTGGCAATAATAGCAGCAGTTTCATGTTTGAATGTTTAAGAAATTGTACCCATAGATTTGTTTTTTTTTTAAAATAGATGTAAAAAGCAAAGAAAATAGTATTGAATCCACCTGGTTTCATGAAGAAGTTATTTTAAATTTCTCATGCAGTTATGATATGTGGTTTGACAGATCTGTTCAGTTGAATTTCTTAGTTTATTGGACTGTTAAACTCTGTTCTTGTATGTTCCTAAAGCTTTAGAGATGTTGTTATTTCTCGAAAAGTATGGGTTAAATGATGAGCAAATGGCTTCTTTCAGGATTCGTTAAAAATGAAGCACTGAATAATATTGCACTGTCCAGTAGCAACATTACAATAACACTGTTAGGAGAAAGACGGTGAAGGCAAACGGGCCTGTGCCATGTTGCTGCTTTCATGGGATGTGTTCTGCTGAGCTGCCAGTGAAATCTGCTGCCAGGAACTGCAAGTGGCGTTGTGGGAGAGAATGCAAGACCGTGACGGCTTGTTCAAGTGTTAGTTCAACATGCGCTTCCAAATCTTGGTGTGTCAGTGCACCAAGATGCCCTTTACTCAATGGCCGTAATAGGTCAGGGCAAAATAGCCTAGTGAATGGTTTTTTTAGAGGATTTCTCGGAACTCTGGATTGCAATGGTTGCAGTCCTTTGCAACAAATCCTCCATGTCAGGTGGTAGAAGACTAGAGGTGTGCAACTCCTACGGTTCTTCTCCTGTCTATGTTGCAGCTGGGTATAGCCTCTTTAAATACCAAATTCAATTGGTTATATGTTGATTTTCTGCACTGTACCAATTTAAATTCATATATTTGAATCGCTTTGACTATGCCAATGCTATAGTGTCTTTTGGTCATAGCTATGGGCTGCAGAAAACTTGATAATCTGAATTTATTTTCCTTTCCATATCGTACACTACAGAGTCACCAACCAAGAGCCATTACTGCACAAACTGTCACCTCATTACATCCAGTTTCAGTCATGTTGCCCTAAATTTATACCATGGTAAGACAAAGGAATTTGGTGATATTAAAACTTTAGGTCCAACTTCATATAAAAAGTTAGTATATTAGCTATGTAACACAATGTAATAAAATGAAGGAGTAGTGAAGCTGCATATTGTTTCCTCTCCTGCTCTCACCCTAGAATTACTCTAAAAGTCATATTAACGTTTGTTTTGCTAACACAGAAGAGTAATCTACAGATAGAAGTAGTACATGACTGAAAATACTGGCATGTTTGTGAATCCTGGCTGTTTCCCATTAAAGGTGGTTAGCTTGCCATGTCTCTGTTTTTTTGACTGTATTTCCTTTAAAACTTTGTGCAAGTTTTGTGTGAGTTTGAACCATCCTATCAGTGCCTGAATTTGTGCTAGTTAATTATATACTGCTTTATTGCCCTAGGGCTGAGCTAGTCTAGGGTTCCAGCAATTCTGTGACCCAGGAAAGTTTTTCAGCTCAGTTTGTAGTTTATTTTAATAGCTTTTTTTCATTTATTCTTCATGGCCTTTGGGGAAACATTTAAAACTCACTGGAAATGAGTTTTAACTATTTAACTTCATTAGAGCTTACATTTGAATTACTCGCTTCTATAAATCTTCTAAATCTGAGTGCAAGATTAGAAGAACATTAAAAGGTTCTAACTAAAATGTGTACGTCGTGCTCTGTGGAAAAACAGTGGCAAATTTTCAATGAAAATATATGCAGCCATATCTTTCTGAAATTTGAGAGTTTATTTTCACTGTGTTTATTTTTATCTGTTTTAAATGAGCGTTGCTTTCCATTTGACTTCTCCCTTCCCTCCACCATTTCATAATGATTTATGTCTCTTGGAAAGGTGAAAGTAAACTGTTCTAGACTTCTGGTAAGGATTCCAGTTTTTTGAAGTACACACACAAATGGAAGTGCTTCCAGAGGATAAACCACAGTGGCTTAAACTTCTGTGTTAGTACATACTGATCTGTGTTTAGGACTGAAGATTCTCTTATTCTTTCGTTTTAAAGCTAGGCAAAACATTGGGAAAATTTGACATGGTACCCAAAGAAAATGTTTTGAAAGGTAGTGAATGTGTTTTGACTTCTTGACAGATTCTTTTCAAAGGTCAGATGTTTACATGGAAGGTAAAAAGAGAGAGGATTTTTAAAATTTATCAGAAGAATCCTCCTGTATTTTAAACACTTTCATAGAGTGTAGGCTTCTCCAATTCACATTAATTTTGAAAACCTTAAAATTACTAGTGAAAAGAACCAATAACTACAAGTTTTCTTAGAACTGTAGTTTTGTTCTTGGGAAGTGCTTTTGCTCTTTGAAAAAGAATCACTAAGAATAGTTAATAAATTTAAACTCTTTGTGCTTGAATCATGAATTGATTAAAATGTTCAGAGAGTCCAGCGGAGGGCTATGAGGATGATGAGGGGACTGGAGCATCTCTCCTATGAGGAAAGGCGGTGGGAGCTGGGCTTGTTCAGCCTGAAGAAGAGAAGGCTGAGAGGGGACCTTATAAATGCCTATAAATACCTTAAGGGTGGGTGTCAGGAGGATGGGGCCAGACTCTTTTCAGTGAAGCCCAGCGACAGGACAAGGGGCAATGGGCACAAACTGAAGCACAGGAAATTCTGTCTGAACATGAGGAAGAACTTCTTCCCTCTGAGGGTGATGGAGCCCTGGAACAGGCTGCCCAGGGAGGTTGTGGAATCTTGTTCTCTGGAGATATTCAAGACCCGCCTGGACAAGGTCCTGTGCAGCCTGCTGTAGGTGACCCTGCTTCAGCAGGAGGGTTGGACTAGATGACCCACAGAGGTCCCTTCCAACCCCGACCATTCTGAGATTCTGTGCTAA
>Ga0065711_1038177_pt1 | contig 19059 bp, 9 predicted proteins | sample Hoacrofraction12_FD_59098 | JGI IMG/M metagenome (GOLD analysis project Ga0065711, IMG submission 59098) | Hoatzin crop microbial communities from Cojedes, Venezuela - Epithelial fraction 12 v2 (version 2) | ecosystem: Host-associated > Birds > Digestive system > Esophagus > Crop | place... | reverse complement strand
CCCCCCCCCAATTACTTTGTCTGCATGTTTCCATTTTGTTCTGTGTCAAGCTTTGTCAAGGTACCAAGTCTGACATTTTCAAGAGGAGGTTGGATGCTGAATCCCCATGGCCCTTCTTGCAGGAACACCACCACCACCCCAAACCGTACGGTACAAAGCCGTGGGCACTCTGAGGGGCAGCTCATGCTTGTGTGATGTTTATTCACATTCAGTTGCCGGTTTTGTAGACTTTTTCTCTTTTTTTTTTTTTTTTTAAGAGGTCTGTGTGATTCTAGCCGAGTGCTAGCAGCAGATGGCCAAAGGGCAGGCAAGGATGGCCCGTGGTGCCCTGTAAGTGGTGTATTACCAGCATCCTGCCATCGCACTGCAAGTCTCTGGGTATTTGTTTTGTATTCTCTCAAATCACTCGACACTATGTCAGGTGTATAACCAGAATCTCAGCTTTCATTATTAAAACAAAAAACAGCCAATAAAAAAAAGAAGGAAGAAGGTTTCTAGTTGAAAAGCTAAGACTGAAAACATGAATCGTGGTTCAGAAGCCAGAAGGCAAATGAAGTTCAAAATATTATTATTATTATTTGTTATAAATCTCTTGTGTTTTCCAGCCAATTTCTGAGTATGTTGGGGCCTCACTCATAACATTTGAGCAGTCAGGTTTGGTAATAGGCTGAGTATGCCTAGCTGCTCTTGTGTGTGTGACAGGGCCTCTGCAGGAAAAGCCTACAGCTGTGCTCCATCTTTGTTCTCTCAGAAAATCCCTCCCCACAAATTAGCCCATCTATAGGTACGTATAGATCTTTGTGCCACAACTCATGATAAAAAGGGCAGAGGATACCATCTTTTATTAGGTATTTTATATGGGTGAAGTTGCTAGTGAACCCCCTGCAGGACTGTATGGCTTTTGCACTTTTCTGGCTTAAAAGGGCTCTTTCACGCTGAATGATTCAGCAAGCGTGTCACTTTGTGCGTGCCACCTTAGTGTCTCGGCGGCATCTGGATCGAGCGACCTCCATGTCAGGGCTGGCTCAAATCCAGGTAGGTACCTCCGTGTTGGCCAGGTTTCCCTGCACCCCAGAGCTTTTGCGACTCGGTGCAGGATAGAGCTCTGAAAAAGGAGAAAGGATAAAATACTGGGTATTAAAGTAGAGTGGCTGTAAGGGAGATGACAGCACAGAGGTGAGGTGTGGGGTATTGTAAAAATAAGAGTATCCTTGGAAAGACAAAGACGTGAATGAGCAAGGTGGCCAGACAATGGAGACAGGAAACAGTCGGGTTCAAGAAGCAAAAATATCTTTGAGAAGCAATAGAGAAAGAACAGCAAATTGGTCTTCACACCAGGATGGTTGTGGGACTGTGGGGTAATAAATAAATAAAGGCCAAATCAGCTTACTCATAAAGCAGAAGAAATCGTGAGCAATACTTTCCATTTGCCTTCCCTATTAAGTCTTATATCATCCCAAAACATGCTAGAAATGACCTTGCTCAGATTACAAACAAATTCTGCATTTTCTCACTGCTGACCCTCTGACTTCACCCTGCAGCTTTTTGCGTTGTGGGTTTTTTCCCCCTTCATCCCGTGTGCTGACGAGGGCCGGTGGTTCGGAACGTGCAGAGGGGCTTCCGACCCGTGGCAGTACGCGGTGCCCCATGAACGGCTGCGCTTCCCGGGTCCATCCTCGGCTGGTGTGCATCAGCATAGCTCCTCTGGTTCGGTGGTTCAGGTCTGTGCTAAAGGAGACCACGAAAGATGTGGCCTCCTGAATTGCATGCTGTTGTTTATAATCTCTTCTCTGATATGCATCTTTAAATGTCAGAAAGGTGTTTCGGTTTCTTTTCATGTCTTCTGTGCAGTTTTTGTGGATCACTTGGATGCCGATAATTGCAGAAGAAATCCAGCTAAAAAATTAAGTTTTTGTTTTTCCTTCTTGCGATTAAGACAGGAAGGCTCTCCTGGGGGAGGACCCAGTAAGAGTTTTTCCACTGGCCTTTTTTGATTGGAAACTTTCCCACGATCTGGGTACAGTTTGGGTGTCGTTACAGAGATACAGTTGGCCCTCAAACAACCTACTGTGCCTATCAGTGTAATCGGGACCAAGTCATTGTGTGAAGTAAATCATAAACAGATGGACAGCCGTGCCATGCTGCTCTACAAAGGGTAGAGGAAAGCAAAGACACAAACCACCGCCAGAACATGACACCATGATGGCTTCACTAAATCTAAGTGTGAGCAGGCTTAGGCAAATTTCTGTGTTCCCAGATGGAGAAGAGATAGAGTAAGGGAAGAAAGGGAAAGAAATCCTTGAATAGGCATCTGCCAGGATGCGTTGCAGACAGCTTTATCTGAATATCTAGAGAGGTTTGTCATAGGATAGTGTCACGGTAGCAGACACCCCTGCTCATAGCCAGCTCCCCACTGAGCTTGGAGTAGTGGGTTTTGGACTGCATCTAGTTTTTTTGAAAGAGCTTCTGCATCTATTAGAGGGAGAAAACACAACAGCTGTTTTAAGTGCTATCAGGTTTTTTCACATACCAATTGTAAATTGCTTTGTTGTGCTCAAGGCTTGAGTAGCTTTGGTCAGAAAAGAAGTTTTTCCCTTTCCTTTCTCAATTTTTCATATTCTCAGCTAAAATGTGAGAAGTTTCAACAGGAACACGCTTTTCCCTTGTGCTCTGTAGAAAGGACGTACGCTAAACTTTGGAGCTGGGACTGGACACAGCATAAGCCACATCGCCAATCAAGAAATGAGGCAGCAAGTGGGAGTGACACAGAACAGGTCCCACCTGAGGGATTTTGCCAGTGCTGTCTGGATAGGGAGAAAAGGGAGCTGGAGGTCAAGAGTTGCCATGCAGATGGGACGTACCAGCGCTCCTCTGCTCCAAGGCTTCACACAGCTCATCAGTTTTAAACCATATATTAGAAAATTATTTCTCTCTTTGGCTCTGATCCTTCGCTATGGGAAAGTAAGGAGAGAAGGGTGAAGATTTTACCTGTTTTAGGCAGGAAATGCCGGAGTCTACAGCAAGGAACTGGAGCTATGACACCAGAAAAGCTTCTTTTCTTTCTGTACTTTTATTACCACCAGTTTCTCAAGGACAGGCTGAGCCCTGAATTATGATCTTGGCAGCTAAAACCAAACAAAGCTCCTTTTTGTTTAAGACTTATTTAAATGCCTTACAATGGATTTCTTTCTTTTTTGGTCATTTTAAGTCTATGCATTCAGAGCAGTATTTGTCTGTTTACTCACAGGAGTACAGTGCCGCTGAAAAAAATTTCAGGCTCCTTATGAAGGCTTGAGTTGGTGGGTGCTCGACTCAAGGTTGTAAATTGTTGGCCTCGGTCTTCAGCACCTCTGCTGGTCCCTTGTGTACAGGGAGGGAGCATTTACCAGGAGCACCGCACACATGCGTTTGGAAGATGACCAACTAATTAATGTTTGCTAAATGCTTTGCGAGCCTCAGGGGAAAAGAAACTATGGAAAGGCAAAGTTTTATTATTGCTGTACTGCACCTAATGTACATAAAATGTTTTCAAGGCATCAGGCACTACATAAATGTTGTATGGTATTAAAACTGACCTGCCCTTGTCGGAGCAAATAATAATTATGCTGAGTGATGGGAGAATCTTGCAGTTTCTTTGCTGTGAATGTTTGCCTGTTTACTAATTCAGAAAAGGTCTCATCCAGCAACCGCTGAAGCCAATGACTTCAGCAGCCACTGGCTCAAGCCAATATTTAAGTATCTGCAGAAGGGGGAATTACTGAAGTAATTTATCTGGTGTAAAGCTCTGCCCTCCTCGTAGGCTGGACCATGGTCTCTAGGGCTTATTTCCCTAAACTGCATGCCTGGAGCTGAGTCACCTCTCGGTGCGTAAGGCTGCCAAGCCTATGAGGCCGTAGAGATGAAGAACAACCAAAGAGGACCTCACTACACAGCCCATATGATAGCCTTTATTTGCAGCATGAAAATTCATGCTGATGCCATTTAATATAACATAGCATGAGGAAAGAACGTTTGATTAAACTAAACACATGGGCCTTTTATATGCAAGGCCCTAATTTAAAGCACCGTCACCTCCATACAGAAAATACCAGCTGGAGCAGGAATGATTAAATTAAATCATCTGGCTCTTATGTGATACCATGAATGTCTGCTGAGAGGGGGGAAAAAAATCCCTCCTCTTTATTCCTGTAGATCTGCAGCAACTACCAAGGGACACTTCTATAGCAGGAAGGATTAAGTCTTGCACGAACTTCAGTGCTTAATGTGCTTTGGACTGGTGACATGCCCTTCGGACAGACCTACCCCAGTTTTATAATTCTCTTTCTCAGCCTGTTGGGCCTCTGGCAGTGCTTTCTCCTGTTTAATTTCCTCCTTGCCTCCCTCCCACTGGGATCCTTCCCCATTCAGCATTTCTGCCACCCAAGTAGAAATTTTGATTGTGTCAGACAAGTTTAGGAGGAAAGACTTTCGGGCCTCGGTGGGCTGATGAGAGAACCAGGGGAGATTTCCTGGGGGCTGAGTGGTTTTCAAGGAGGCGAGAAACGGGCAGCCTCTGTGCCTCTGATGGGCTTTGCCCTCTGCAGTGCACGGCTGGGGATTATATCCCGTCCACGAAGAGGCAGAGCGAGGCAAGCCTTGCATACAGGTCGGGAGCCGCTTCTGGAGAGCAGCTACTCTTCCCCACCAAGCCTAAGTTAAAAAAAAAGAATAACGAGGGTGCTTGTGTCTTAAAAGATGCCTGGCCCGGCACTATGAGCATGCCTTTGTGACAGCAGAGGGCCCCAGGCCCCCCGTCTCACTCCCAGTTATTTATTCGCTTTTCGTTCAAGGGCACCCAGTTCTCTTGGCACAGGAGTCTGGGACTAAGCGGAGCTGACAAATTTATGAAACTGAGATTGAAACAGATTTTCTCCTTTCTTTTCGTTGGTAGCTTGCCTCATAAGTGATTTCCTTCGTGATTTTCTTCTCTTTTCCTGTCTTTTTTTTTTCAGAGCTTCTACCTGATGGCACTCATTCTGTTCTTGCTGATCACCATGTGTCAGCAGTAATGTAGGTGGAAGAGAATTTCTGACTGTTTTGGTCGCAGCTCTTGTGTTTATCTGTTTGGTTTTGGGACACTGTTCAGTTTCAGGAAGTATTTTTATCTCACAGAAGTTTCCTTGTGAACAGTGATGCTACGAAGACCTTGTTTTGGCACCACGAAAGCTACTGGAGGTAGTGCAGGTCTGTCTTCTGTCAGGAGCTGAAGTCTTTGATTCAGAAAGCAAAGTAACATTAAAGAGAGTCGACACTGCTGTAACCTTACACTTTCTGGCTCTTTCCCCAGCTCTGCTGGGTGCATACTCGGAGCCACATTTTCCTCTCCCTTGCACTGATACAACCCCAGGGAGCTGCGTGGATTTACACCAAAGTAACAGAGGGAATTTGGCTACAAGATCTGCCATGTAATGTGGTTATCAGTGCGTTACTGGTGCGCCGGCCTTTCCCACCGCCTCTGAACTTGGCGTGCATATCGGCCCCTGCCTCTGCCTGTGCTCACCCGACTTGCGTGGCGATGGACCCGGCGAGTGGGGGAACGTGAAGGGCGGGGTAGGAGGAGGTGTGGGGGTGAGGGGCAGGTGTTTTAAACAAAATACTGTAATACTAAATTTTTTTGGCACGCACGGTCTTTAGGAGGAGCCGGGAGGAGTTTATTTGAGACATCTAAAGGAGTGGGTGCTGCTGCAGCTTGGGCAGTGCCTCAATGAGCAAGGCAACCCTCCCAAACCCGGTGAGCTTCCACCAAGGGTAGGGGCGAGAGCCTGCGGGCTGCATTTCCATTTGAGTGACAACCCCAGCAGATGAGAGAGGTGGCAGGTAACCCATATGGAACAAAGAAATAAAGAGAAAGCATGGGAGTGCATGTTTTGGATAGCCTTTGCCTGCTGCCAGGGAAAGAGGTATGAGGGGATTGAGCTGAGGACTTGCTTGAACGTTCATTTCTGAGAGCATGTGAGAAGGCACAATGCTGCTGATGAGGCTTTAGTGCTACCAAGGCGTGCTGTAAGGATTCAAGAGGAGAGGTGCTGGGCAGCTCAGGAAGGCCCTTGCTGTTGCACCTCAATTTGGAATTCAGGCTTGTTATCCTGTTTTTCATTCCTGTACCTTGTTCTCAATTCTGTAGTCAAGAACTGAATATTTTGCTAGAAGGCTAGGCTAAGAGTGGCACACAGGCTCTAGTTCTGTTAGGGGACGAGCAGCTCCTAGAGGTGACCAAAGAGTGGTCAAAACCCCAAGCAGATTCTTTGATCTATCGGCAGCTTTTGATCCATTTGATCAAGAAACATTATTGACCTGTTTGTGAATCCTGGCTGTGGTGATGGTCTGAACAGCTCTTCTGGCATATTGGCAGGGGGGGTGGGTGAAAGTGACTGGGGATGAGGCTGGCAGGTTTTCGACTCACTGCCTCCTATCCTATTGCTATCCAAAGTCTACATTTTGGGGGAGAGCCGGTGTGGGCTGTGTAGCTATGCGTACACAGATAACTCAGAGATCTGCATCTGCACTTCAGCAGATCTGCACGTCATCTCTCTGGCATGGACGTTGTCACAGTCACACCTGCCCATGAGGCATTTGATATGGATTGCAATTTCTCAGAAACCACAGCCGGTTCAGTCTCAGGCCATGACTCAGCAGCGCTAGTTATGAGGAATGTGGTCTCTGCAGCCTTCACTGCTTCCAAATCAATTTCAGGTGCATGTCACACTCTGTCAGCTTCATAAAATTTTCTCTGATTTTATTCATTTCTGGCTGCTGAGCCCCACCAGACCATGACCAATAGGATAAGTGGAAATCTTTTAGTCACTGTTGTGTACTTGGATTGCCATTCCCAAAACAGAGGTGGCAGAGGAGGATCTGTGCCTCGCTCAGCAGCTACTTTGGGGAAAAGTTAGTATTTTGTCTTAAACTGTTGCTGAAGATGGGCTCATGCTGGACGTCGTATGGAAGCGACTGAGGTGCAGGCATATGTTGCCTTCTGCTGACTTGGCTGTGGTGATGCTAAGCACAGCCAGCAAAGAGGAGCGAGCAACTGGGAACAGTAACATCTCAAACTGCAGCAGAAAGATTGGCGAGACCTCGCCTGTCAGCACTTGGGTTCCCTTGGTGTTCATTGAGGAATGAAAAGTTAACTGAGGGTGGTGGCAAAAAATAGGTTTGCCTGCCTAGAAAACGTTAAAGCCAATACTGAAAAGCAGAGGTGGATCTGAAGGCAGTTATCTCTCTGGGAATTTATATGGGGATTAAAACATGTATCATCCTTGTAGCACATCATAGACAATTTTATAATCACTGCTGGTGTTTCACCTCAGGGTACTCTGTGGGATGAAGAATTGATTTCCCACGTTTTTCTAAGGAATAGAGGCCTGGGATCTTTTGTTACTCATAAAGGGGAGTTTGTGGCCAAACTAGACGCTTTCTGGACCTCAGAAGTGATCGAACGGTCTGGGATGGGTCAGGGTGTACCACCGCACCTCCAGAAATCAAACCGGGGAAATACGCACACAGAGAAACGCCACAAGACTTTACATGGCCATTTCACTTCCACGTCAACAGGAAAAGATACTACAAGGCTGTGCAAAGCAGAAGACAAACTGCTGTGCAAAGCAGTGGCTGCAAAATTAAAATATGGGATGTTTTATTACATGCAATGTAGTGCCTCCTTTCTCCCCCCCCCCATCTCTACTTGTTACAGAAAGGAATCTCTTTCTTAATGAAAAAAACACCCATTCTTGAGTAAGAGGCAGTGGAGACATTTTTTTTGCAGGGGGTTAAAGTGGCATTTTGCACAACACCACCCCCCACCCCAGCAAACCTGCCAGCAGTTGAAAGATATAAATAGGGACGTTTAGGGAGAAAAGCGTATTTAAGTTCCTTTGAAAAGTGCTTGGCTAAAGGAATATTTTGAAGAGAGGGAGTGGAAAAACAAATGGAAAATATTTTCTTTGAAAGGGAAAAAAAATCAGTGAACTGTCCTTCCTAAACAGAGATACTTGGCTGGTGTGTACTTTACACAGCCCTGGGTCAGCCCTTGCAAACAACTGCTAAATTAGGTCCAGCTACTTTGATGCTAAAAGCATGGAAGTGCCAATAATTAAGTTGCATCAGATGTAGGAAATGACTGATGTGTCTGCCATGCTTACGATAGCAGAGTTCACCGTGCTGCCATTTGACTGACCCCTTTTTCTTTATGTAAGCAAAAGGAATTTTCTTCTAAGGAAAATCAGCTATTTTTGCACCTTTGTTTTGTTTTCTGAACTGCTAATCCCCTGAAGGTACAGAAGCTATTTGAAAGAGCAAATCAAAGCTCCCATAATTCAGTGTTATATTATTTGTTGATGTATGGCTTGATTTAGTGGCTACTTATGATATCAGGTTACCGTATAATTATCTTAATTATTGACTGCAGAAGTAGAGGGATTATGAGAGAGACAGGAAGGCCCAGTGGAAAGAGCATGGCTCAGAGAATTGAACACATCACAGTGTGCTCTTGGCTCCACCACTCATTTACTCTGAGCCTGAACTTTTCCCTCAGCCAGCCTGGCCATGGAATCGGGAGGAACTTCAGGGACACGACTCAGATGCTGACCCGGGATTCAGAGAGGTGCAGGAGAACGGTATAAAAAGGACAGAGGAAAGTTCTGAAAGAGAGATATATAATTAGCAGGGAAAAGAATGAATACAGACCACAGCATGCACTTGCTTCAAAGCGTGGAGCACCTGTGTGGTGATGGAGAAGCGTGGTTTTGCCACAAAGGGCTGAGGTTTCAGTCTGATCAAGTTCATTTCCAGCCTCTGCTACTGATTTCCTGTGCGAAATCAGGTAGCCCTCAGGTCCCTTTCTGCAAAACGAGGATGAGAAAAATCATCCTCCTGTCTTCTGTTTTAGCTATTCAGATCATTGGAGCATAGCTCCCTGCACAGCCTTCGGCCGTGGTTCTCATGATGTTGCTGCCGTTTGTGGCTTTTAGTCACTTAGTCCTTTGTCTGACAACCAAAGCCAAAGGTTTGAGTTACTGGGCACTACTGCAATGTAAAAGCAGCGTTGAAAGGCTGTCCTGTCAGTGCAGTCTATACTTCCTGCATCGATAATACTTGACATACACTGGCAAAACAGTTCATGTATTGACAAGCTGAGTTGCATCTTTTTCCCTAAGAGAGGAGCAGGCACACTGGTTCTGCTCAGCCTGTGCAAATTACTTTCTCTCGTTCTGCTTTTCTTTCCTGAGCCAAAAAAGATGGGGATAATAGAATGTATCTATTTCCTTCCTAGAAAAGATCAGTTAATGTGAAATGGTGCATGGTGACTTAGTGCTGAATAAGTGGGATACCCTAATCCGGCAAGGTATCCTCGTTCTATTGTGCGCCTTTTCTGCGTACCATCTGGAGTTGTTCTCTGCTTAGTATTTTCAGTATGTACCATATGTTTTTGCATGAAAATTCAATAAAATATGCATTATACATGAAAAGTGCTGTAGTAAATAAAGGGAGGATGGAATCCAGTCCCCTTTGTGAACGGCAGGGGCCCCAAATCTTCATAAAAGGTTTAGTCTAGTCTGACGTCTGTGCTTTTCTCCAATTTACTCCGTGTCACTCTTTAGGAGATGCTCTAATTTAAAGCAAAACTCTGCTTTCCTGACGACGTTATTAGGTGTACTTTGGCCGCCCTCTGCTGAGAGCATTGAAATAAGGCAGGGAAAATGTCCTTTTTCCAAGGAAGTAACAGTGGGAGAAAAATCTCCGTGCGTCCATGCGTCGTGTCACCGCTGCTGGTGGTCGTCCGCGGTTTGGTGTCTCTCGCTGTCTGTTTGCTGCCTGTCAGAGGGCAAAGTCTGCTGAGCTACAGCCCTGTTTGGCCTTTAGTGCCCACCACTCGTTGTCAAGGGTGGGGTGGTTTTGTAGCCCTATGAAAATGCAGGCTCAGGCGTTGCCTGTCATGCAAAATTAAGTAGCATTACTCAAGGGGTGGCCACGGGAGGAAACAGGCTTCTCTGCCCAGGCACTACTGCAGTCCTGCTGGGTGGGATCTGAGCTGTGCCTCAGCCCCCTCCACTCGGCAGAGCGATTTGCCACTGCGCGCCATTCCTCATCGGGGTGCCGGAAGAGGGCAGATTTAGATTAGATATTAGGAAAAAATTCTTCACCATGAGGGTGGTGAAACACTGGCACAGGCTGCCCAGAGAAGCTGTGGCTGCCCCCTCCCTGGAAGTGTTCAAGGCCAGGTTGGATGGAGCTCTGAGCAACCTGGGCTGGTGGAAGGTGTCCCTGCTCATGGCAGGAGGGTTAGAACCAGATGATCTTTAAGGTCCCTTCCAACCCAAACCATTCTATGATTCTGTGATTCTATCTCCCACCCCTCCGCAGGCAGCGCAGCACTAGCACTTTGCTTTATTTCTGTGACTGGGAAAGGGTGAAGGGTTTGCTCCAGCGTCAACAGAATAACTGAAGGACTTGCTGTTTCTTATGAACAAAGTGCTCCTGGTCTGCTGCTCTCTCGTCTTTGGGAAGAAACAAGGGTCCTGTGCAGATTTTAGTGCATGTATGAAACAACAGCTCTGTTGTAGCTGTTAATGCTCTCTGTAATGCCCTGTTTTCCATACTTCCTAGCAAGCTGATTTATTATTATATCTTCAGCTGGGCTATGCACCAAAGTGTTTTGATGATAAAAGGAATGTTATACACACATTTAATTACTGCCCACATTTCTGTATAATTTTATCATTTACTGTTTTAGATGAGACATCAAGTTCTTCTACAGGAAAAATGCCCAGTGAAAAATAGATGATTTAAAAGCTAATCTGAGATGAGTTTGGCACTTAGATGTGAGAAAATGTAATTGTTCCTTTCTTCCTGCCTTTTCAGATGGTGCCTGATTACCAAAATGTACAAGAACTCCCCTATCTGGACATGGTGGTTGCAGAGACATTGCGCATGTACCCACCTGCATTCAGGTATATCTTTTTTTTACCCACCTGCATTCAGGTATCTTTTTACCCACCTGCATTCAGGTATCTTCTTTTTTACCCACCTGCATTCAGGTATATCTTTTTTTTACCCACCTGCATTCAGATATCTTTTTTTTTTCCCCTTCTGATTCTACAGTGTAGATCCCTAGCTCCGTAAAATGGAAATCTGCTCCTGGAAGACCAATGTGCCCTTGGTCTCCGTGCCAACATCAATGCTGCTTGTGTGTTTGAAAGATATAATGTGGCCTGTTGAAGGAAAACTAGCTAATACTGGTATTTCTAAAGCAGTTTTTTACAACACATTGGCCAAGATTTCTTCCTTACCGTTCTTCACATCCTCTAAGATTAGAGGACGGAGCCATTTTGCAGCAGGACTGGCCTTAGAAAGCCAGATACTGCTGCTTCCGTATGCCTTGGGCCTCGGGGATATGGAGCAAAGACCTACCCTAGCCTGCTGGCTGGGGGGTGAGTTACCCTGCCAGTCGTTAAGGCCCCGATCTGTGGAAGGGTTGCACATTCGCACGTCGTGTGACTGAGTTGGACCCCTACCGCTTCGCGCTTAAAACTGTGTTACACTAATATAGCTAAGCTAAGGGCTACATCCATTAAATTTTGAAAGTTTTACCCCAATTCACACAAGACTAATTTTACTAAGTTGTGTTGATGAACTGAAAATAAGGGGAAAAGAAATTAGAAAACTGTTTGATTGCCAAATTTCCACATTATCACAAGCATAAATGCAAATGTTAAGAACGGAACTTTGCAAAGTGGTCAGCCAGTTGCACTGCTTCTCATGAAGGCAGGGGAAAAATTCAGATGACTGGAAAGGAGTCAAAGCTGAGTTTGCTGTGAGAGTCTTTGAAAAATTTACCCCATGATTGCAAGCACCTTAAAATAAAAAAGCTTAAAATCATATTCTCTTTTGTATGTTCACAAAGATCTGAAGTCAGGAGTTTTCCATGGACATCTACAGGATTGTTCAGAGACTAAATGTCACAGATACTCGCTCCTGGATGAGATGCGTGGGGTTTACCATGTTATACACGGTATACGAGTGGAAATTGTTTTGCCAGTGAAAGTGTCAGGGATCTTTGAGTTTCAACTGAAACACTGGGAAAAAAATCAATGTTTGTCAGATGGGAAACAGAAGGAGAACGGAGCAAAGTTGTTCCGAAGTTTCGGTTGGCATTGTCGGTGGTGTTTATTGATCTGGCTTTTACTCTGATGGATGTGGAATGGATAGGACAGCCCAGTGCCTCAGAAAGACGCTAATTGCCTATGACAAGGATAATGGTGAGTTAGGGGAAAAATCAGTAGCAGCCAAGCTATGAAATATTATAAAATGAGTTGGTTTTTTAAATAAACGAACTTACTAGCCAGAGAACTTTCTTCCCCAGAACTCATGTTTCCACTGTCACCAAATTCATGTAGGGATGAGAAGGATGGCTTGTCAACGTGTTTTTCAGCATGCCAGTGTTTTGTTCCAGGTTTGGAGCCTCTGTGATTTATTTGTCTATGAGAAAGAGGGAGATGGGTGACAGCGAGGAAAGAACGTCATCCTGTAATGATACCAGGCTGACGGCCCCGAAACTGAAATCTTTGTTCAACTTTGTAGGCCGAGGGCAGGGAGCAGCAAAGGGAGCTCCTGCACGTTGTCTCGCCCCTGCGCTCCCAGCTGGTGCCGGGGAATTGCTCCTAGGCTGAGATTGCAGGGTACCCACCTGGGGCTGGGCTGGGGTCCGCAGCGACCACCCAAGCACCAAAAGAGCTATATCAGGATCTGCTGCCGCACACGCACACCCACACACCGTTTTTTACAAGGTTTGCAGACCCAAGCTCTGCTTTGGCAGGTGGCTTTTTTCAGTCGTCTTGTCACGATGAGGTTCCTGAGGACAGTCCTGCTCTGTCACCTGTCACCACAGGGTGGGAGGAAACCGGAGAGTTTTGTTGCTAACGTCATGCCTATCTTTGTTGAGTGTATGTGAAACGCATGTCTCCAAGGCTTGTGAATTGATTGCATTTTTGTAGCAGCAGCAGCAGAACACTTAGCCCTAATATTAAAATCATCCCTTGCTGAGTTTCAGGTGCTGTCCCAACGTGGGGGAGCTTCTCAAATAAACAAACTCAGAACTATATTTGATGTATTTTTTTTCCTGAAAGCAAACCAGCACACTCTTTCTACCTGTTATTAGAGATGACTGACACATTTCAACTGCAGTTTCCATAAAAAAATGAGTCTAAAGCAAACATCGGAATCAAAATTGCAGTTGAACAGTTAGCGTTTTGAAAAGCCGTAAGGAGCCAGAAATGCTTCACTGTGAAAAGGGCAAAAGCTAGCCAGCTGGATTGGAGCTGTGTGCTTCTAGGTGGAGATGATTGTAACCTGAGAAGACACCAGCATCAGCAACGGTTGCTGTATTTATCTACTGGGAAGGTGTTACTCCCAAAATTGCAGGGTCAGTCCAGCTGAAGAGATTGACTTTTATGGATCCCTCCTGCTGCATTTTTACCTTTATTAATCATTTGGGATACATGACCCTTACTTTTGCAGGTTCACTCGGGAAGCAGCTAAAGACTGCGTAGTGCTGGGGCAGCGTATTCCAGCTGGGGCTGTCATTGAAACAGCAGTTGGACATCTCCACCATAACCCTGAGTTCTGGCCGGAGCCTGAGAAGTTCATTCCTGAGAGGTACGTGGAGTAATGCTTTCCATTCTTAGGCTGAAGTCCTTATTTGGGCCTGTGTAGATCAAAGACCTGCCTTAAACGCTGTTTCATGCGTTAAGGTGGGCACAGGACTCCAGCCTGTCCAGTGCAGACACCAGATCCTGCTGCTCCTTCACAGCCACGGTCACCTGCTATTCACCCGAAGCAGTATTTGCACTGGAGGAGCACAATTTAATTTAGATCATAGAAATATGTTATTTCTGCCAAATTCGACAAGTGGTGGCAGTGGCGCATCCCACAAAGGGTGCAAGGTGTGGCCAAGGTTGCGACGTGGCGCAGGCTTTCAGACCTGTTTCCAAATCCGATGCTGCACGTCGCGTCGCTTCTGGATGCAGAAATTCTGCGGTGAGATATTCACCGACATGGAGGTACCCGGCAAACCCGTGCAGCTCCTGGCTGGTTTAGAGCAGCCTTTTCACCTGAGAGCTTGTAACGGTGTGGGCACACTGTGAGTGGGGAACCAGTCCCATCTCCCCCTGGGAATTTGCTCTCTGTCCCTGAGTTAGGCTCCTGGGTCCTTAGCTCTGCTTGGCAAGGCACACTTTCACATGGAGCATTTAGTCTCTTCAGCTGGAGGCGGGAGAGGGGGGGAGCACTCTCAAGCTGGGGCACTGTCAAGTTGTGGGTTTGTACCCTGCCCTGTCTTACAGATGCAGACTTGAGCTTACAGGGAGGGTTTCAGCTGATGTGGTGCTGTGTGGAAGCACGATTTAGTTTTGTGGGCAGCTATATTTTAAGCTCTTTTGTGGGCAGCTGTATTTTAAGCTTTTCTTAGTCTACTAAGAACAAAAGTGCATGATCCACAAACAACTGAGTGTGAGGCAGGCAGCCCAGAACTGCCTTTGCCAGTAAGAAAACGCATCTATGGTGTAGGTGGGTTTGCCCAGTGCGCCTTCTGGAGCAAATCTTGGCACATGCGGTGCCAGGCACCTTAGGCCATGAAGAAGAGCAATGCCAGGGTTAGAGAAGCCCAGAGCTTTTGCTGGGGAGGAATCTTAGCAATAACTGGAAGTCTGGGGTATATTTTTAGCAACGCTTATCTAGAAATGCTGTCTGAATTGTTTATTCACCACTCTAACACTAGTATGAAAGCGCATTACAGGGTAAAATGGATAGTGGGGGCTGCAGTCCCCTTGACTCATAAGGCACTGTTTGTCATGAATCTGTGAGCCCTTTTGAAATTTCCTGGAGGAACGAACCATAATTACTACCACTCTCCCCAGCTTGTATCAGCTGGTAATGTTAGTAAGAATTATAAAATGAGAGCTTAATAAAAAAATGAATTAATCCAACTACAGCCTTTTTCTCCCTAATATTTTGGTTTGAAATCTGCCTCAGGAATAATAGAAGAGAGACTTTAAATTTACCAGAATAATATACAGGGGTGAGCAAGGCAAGAATTGCATTAACCTGTTTGCCTGGGATATGCAACAGTGCTCAGTACATGAGTTAATGGTCATTCAATCTCAAATTACGGGCTTCTAATGAGTTAATGGCTGTTCAGTCTCAAATTACAGGCTTCTATAGTACTTTCTGCAGTAGTATCCCAATTTTATTTAGGATATCTAAGCGTGGGGATGGGGTTAGCAGAAATATGCAATATTATTTTTTTTCCAAACCTCAAAATAGCCTGTATTACCTCTCATCTCTTTCTACCCTGCGTGAGTTCTCTGAGCCTTAGCAGTCTAAAGTTCTTGCAAATTGTAACCAAACAGATCAGAGATTTTCAGGGATAACCCTATACATGAAGGACAGAACCTTTATCCACGTACAGAACTGGAAAAGTAGCTCTGTACTACCAGAACAGCTCCAAATACCTGATGACATGGGAGGACGGGGTGGATTTCCAGGGTAATGCCATCGCTGTAAAGGTTTGCGTGTTTTAAGGAACAACTCTGGTCAGTGACTCAGCACAGGCCAGGATGAGCCTCACCTTGTTGATTATGCATGGACACTAATAACTTGTGCTGACTGACTCTGTACTCTTGTCTGTACTTATTCTGTCCAGTATATAGATGCTGGCAAACAGATTTTACTTTTTTTCCTTTGGACTGCTGTTCAGATAGGAATTTTGTTTCCTTCGTTGTGGAAAAAAAAAAATAGAAAAAAAGAGGCTCATTTATAATGGGTTGATCAAATATTTTAAAGCTCGCTAGTTGTTGCAGATCTGCATACAGACTGTCACATTAATCAGTTTTGCCAACTGGACTCTGAGGTACTTCAGCTCTAAGAACAGAACTTTCTGCAATTGCAGTGTTTCCCAACTGGGAACCTGGTCTCTCTGGGCCAAGAGCAGAAAGAAGGGCTGCACTAAATTGTCATAACTGTCTTCTATGGCCTGTCCAATCCTGTGAGATTTCGTCTCCCCTTGCAAGCTTCAGAGAGAAATTCCCGTTGATCTGCATCTGCGGCACTCGGCAGGGAAGCTCTGTTGCTAATTCTAGTTAGTTCACGTTGCAGCCCATTCGTTTGCTCTTAGCTGTCATCTCTCCCTCATACATGCAAAGGTCTACACAGCTAGCATGTCTGCACCTGAAGTTATCATTCTTCTCCGCGGGGTTATCAAATGAAGGCAATTCATTGTAGATTGGAGGTAATTCTAATGTCTATCTGTCCTCTCCTGGAATCACCAGCTGACAAAGGCTGATGGCTGTAAGTCAATTACCAGTTTACTTAAGGGCATCAGCCCCATCAGGACAGCATCTGTCAATGGTTCCCTTGGCCTGTACATTGAGACAAATTGAAATATAACCACCTTTTGAGATGTAAATGAAAAACATGGAATCAGGAGCAAAAAGCATTTCTCGAACCGGTTTCCATCTCTGCACCTTCTAGGTTTACAGAGGACGCCAAGAAGGAACGACATCCGTTTGCATACCTGCCCTTTGGGGCAGGACCCCGTGGCTGCATGGGCATGAAAATGGGTTTGCTGGAGACAAAAATGACTCTGCTGAGGATTTTGCAGAAGTTTCAATTTAAGACTTGCCCAGAGACTGAGGTTTGTACATACAGAGGCTTAAAGGCCACACTTGTCAATGTCAGGGAGTTGACAGTGTGTCGCAGACAGGGCGGCTGGCTTGCCTTTGTGATTCCTCTTCGTTTGAGAAAACTGCTAGAGCCACTGCTATAATACGGAGGGACAAGAGGCCTGGACTGCATGTTTTACTCAAAATGTGATTTAACCTTTATGATTTTTCCAAAAAAACAAACAGTTACACAGCCCTGCCTTAGCACAGAGCAGTGTAGCAATGCTGCAGTCAAAATCATAGAATCACAGAATGGTTTGGGTTGGAAGGGGACCTTAAAGATCATCTGGTTGCAACCCCCCTGCCATGAGCAGGGACACCTTCCACCACACCAGGTTGCTCAGAGCTCCATCCAACCTGGCCTTGAACACTGACAGGGAGGGGGCAGCCACAGCTTCTCTGGGCAACCTGTGCCAGTGTTTCACCAGCCTCATGGTGAAGAATTTCTTCCTAGTATCTAATCTAAATCTGCCCTCTTTTAGTTTACAGCCATTCCCCCTTGTCCTATCAAATACCTTGATTTATACAGGGTGAGAACGGGTGTACATCTTGCGTGGGATCTCAGCACTTTAATATATGCCTGTTGCTATATACATTGCACCTGGCACTTACTCAGCAGCTCTAGAGTTTATAGAGTTAATTTCTTTCTGTTCAGATCTACAGTATACCTGGGCAACCATTGCCTCAGCCTCTGGCTGTAAATTCTGTTTAGTATTATACTACCACAGCTGACTGTAAAACAAGTACTTTACAGCTTCCACAATAATCCTGGTAGGAATTGGTCCCCCAGCAAAAAAGTCTGTTTGTGGGGGTGTTATACACACATGAACAAATACATACAGCTATATATAAGATGCTCTTTTTTCTTTCAGATTCCTTTGCAGCTGAAATCAAAAGCTACACTTGGACCAAAAAATGGAGTCTACATTATGCTAGAATCTCGCTAAAAGAAAATGTACATCCTGAAACCTCCTGGCATGGGACCCCTTGTTCAGTGACTCACTGGGTATAATTATTTTTCAAAACCTGAAAGACAGGTAGGACCCTAAGTCACACTGATGGTCAGTAGGTGCTGCCTCACTTCCCTCCTGTGGGAGTGCCTCCAGTCACTTTTTAAAATGAGATGTGGGCTCCACCATCTTTTTGGTGGTTTTCAAATTGCTTTGAATAGTATCTTTAATGAAGTATTCCACTTTCACTTGCTTTTCTACATTACACTTCACTCATCTTTGAGAATGCTTTCTTCATGCTCAAGTTCATTAAATGGAGCAGGTGTGAAGTGTACACGTGATTTACAATAGATTTTAATTACAAATCATTATTTCACGCATCCTTCTCATGCACTTATAAGTCCCTACTCTAGAAAAGCCCAAGGGGCACCACATTTTTAGCAGAAGACCTGGGATCCAGTGCATTGGATTTTACCATAAGCTGTGCTAAAAAATCAAAGTTGAGTCTCCGGCACAATGCTTACTCTCTCCCTGTGTCTGTAAAGTGGAAGGAGTTGTACCTTCTTCATCCTTTTGCAGTGATTTGAAATACACTTAGATTAACGATATGGACTTGGCACACTGCATCAACATGGCTGAAGAGGAATGAAGAGTTCCCCTGCTTACCAGTGAAGTTCCAGTAGCTAAGGCCCAGGAAATGAGGTGACAGCCATTTTGCTGACTACCGAACTGCTGTTGGAAAGGTGGAGAAAAAGAATATATGAATTTAAAGAAAGCAGGAGGACTGGAGGAAATTTAAGGGTAAATCAGAACATGTTGATATAGCATGTGCTTCATGTTGAGGCCTTTCCTTTCCAAGCATTGCAATTGGCACCATCCTTGTCTAGCTCATTGACTTCATGAAATGAAGAGTGCTGCATGCACTAAAGCCAATGGCAAAGAGTGGGACCCAGGATCATCAGTCCCAGCAGCTCTTTTGATTCCTTATGTGACCCTGGAGCAGGTCACGTCCCAAGTGCCTCACTCCACTCAGGAGGGAACTTGTCTGCCAACGGCAGCAGCACCACGGATCCATTCAAGATCTATGACTCTGCACATGGATCTTCACAGCCAAAGCAGCAGTACTCTTCCACTCCTCACATTCCCTCCATGCTCTTTCCTGTTCCTCTACAAAGCCCTTCAATCACCACACAGCTAGTGGAGCATCACACAGCAGTGATCAATTGACCAGAAAAAGACCCAAAATATTTCCTTCAGTGGGCACCACAAACTGGTTGTCTGTACAACAAAACCATGAGAGGAGATGGTCTCAGTCTCAGGGTCCTTTTTTCTTTTTTTTTTTTTTTTTTTTTTTT
>Ga0065711_1038176_pt1 | contig 19062 bp, 17 predicted proteins | sample Hoacrofraction12_FD_59098 | JGI IMG/M metagenome (GOLD analysis project Ga0065711, IMG submission 59098) | Hoatzin crop microbial communities from Cojedes, Venezuela - Epithelial fraction 12 v2 (version 2) | ecosystem: Host-associated > Birds > Digestive system > Esophagus > Crop | place... | reverse complement strand
CTGGACAAGGTCCTGTGCAGCCTGCTCTGGGTGACCCTGCTTGGGCAGGGGGTTGGGCTGGGTGACCCACAGAGGTCCCTGCCAACCCCTGCCATGCTGGGATTCTGTGAAAAGAAGAGGGAGGGCAGGAATGGAGGGGAGATTTAACTCCAATCACTCTGCAAAATCTTCATTTGAAACTAGAAGGAAGTGGGCTCTTCCCTGGCAGTGTAGCTGTGTATTTAGGTTTGCACCTCTCCCTGTGTGTTTTTAATGTCCCATCAGAAGGAAATTAAACTTTTTGCACCATTAAAATGTAGCGGAATCTGCCTTGATCAAATGTTGACTGACCAGTTACCCCATTCTCCTCACGCTGTCATTTGAATACATTGTTCTTCATTTTTTGTCTTAAATGCTACATATGGTTTTGGTTAATTGCTGCCGTCGCCCGTCTTTGCCACAACATTGTCATTAGTAGGTGAAGTAGTGGTGTATCTTGTTTGAAAGACAAGCAATTATAAGAAATAAAAGGAGTAAGGATGAGAGGAAGCATGATTGTTTATACTCTTACATTTTTGTATCATTTACATTTTTGACTGGAGCCCATTTGAATGGCGTCTTTCAGAACAATTGTATCTTGTTATTAAAAACCATCCTTTTTTCACAATTATGAGGGAAGAAAATGCTGTTTTGCAGTTTTTGATCATTTGCCAAATGTCTCTGCTTCATTCCTCACATCAAGAAAGTTTCTGTCTATTGTGTAAAACCAATGGAGTTAGGTGGCAGCTTTTCATTGGCGTGCTTTTTCTGGAAAATTTAAATGTTGCTGAAAATGTTACTTTCATTAGGAAAATGAGGGTTCCCTAGCTGCCTGCCTGGGGGTTTCTTGGCAACAGGACATTTTGCTTGCAGAGAGAATATAAAACTGGGGAAGAGCTTTGTGGACAGACAGCAGGCAGGCTGAAAGATCTTCCTGAAATTTTTCTCATGAATCCCTTCTAAGAAGAAACTCGTATTCTTTTGCGTGAACCTGGGGAGTGTGTATGTATGTGTAGATTCATGGACGTGTTTTGTAGAAGTGGATTTTCCTTCTCCAGCAAGCTTCACGTGCAAGTGGCTTTAACAACCCTTCATCTCCCTTCCTGATAGGAGGACAGTTTTTAGAAGCACTACTTCGGGAAAGGGCTGGCTCTTAAATGGGTGTCCTGTACTTTTCTTGTCTTCCGAACGTGGGAATGGTGCCTCTAGGAGGACAAAAAAGTGAAAAGCCAAACTACTCCGAATAGTAGCTTGCGTTGTTTGTCGTTGTAATCTAGTTCTAGTCCGGTGAACGATGTTTGCAATCATTAATCATATTATCTTCAAGATAATATTGTGTTTCCTTCCTACTGATTTAATGAGTTTCAGGTTATAAGTATGGCAATTTCGCAAGTCTTGAACTGAACTTCAGACTTCTGGAATAGCCAATCAAAGGATTTCTACAGTCGGTAGACACAAGTTCTTGCTTGCTTTCTGGTTTAGATTCATGCTTCCAAAGACCTGTTTTATGTTTGATGTCCAGATCCTTGCTTTGTACATAAAGGGAAGTTGACATTTTCCCACGGTAATTAATATCTGACACAGAATATAAGCACTTAATATCATAATGGAATCAAGAGAGCTAGCAGCTCCATCTGGGTAGTACACCAGGCTGGTCTATTTACCAAAAGACAGAAACTTAGCAAGCTGTCTAAGAACAGACAGAAGAACTCTACGTGAAGCTTCCACACTTACACGCTCGGCAGTGACCTTTGGGTGGTGGTTCCAGGCAGTAGTGCTGGTTAGAAGCCCGTTCAGACTGGACTTCTGTGGTTTAAGGGCCCACAGAGGGACTGGGAGTCTCAAAGACAGTGGCAGTTTTGACATCTGGGCAACAGTCCTAACAGAGATCCAGGAGCTAGTCTGAACACCTCAAGGGTGTGTATCAGGCTATGAACTTGAGATGCTTTCATTCTCTGTGATCTGCAGCTGAACTGGGGCCGTTGAACTGAGGAATACTTGAAAGTCTGTTCCTTTACACATCAGTGTTCTCATCTGCCTCCATCTTCTAGTTTGCAATCAGGATCTGGTAATGAAAGGACTCCATTACTCTGGTAGCCCATACTTGATTTTTTTCTCCCCAGGCAAAGAATTATGAGCTGGGGGAGAAGCAGAAGAGAGGTAGTGTGCCATGATCTTGCTCTGCCCACTATCACATTGTTTGTCCAAGCGTGATCCTAGAACAAGGCAGTGGCACTGGACACCTTGTTGTCTTGCATGTAAAAATTGCAAATTTGAAGATCAGAATAATGTTCCAGCCACAACGTAGACCATTTCACTGTGCACTCTCAGTGGGATGTGCATTTCTTTATTTTCTTTCTGTCCAAGTTGTCAGTGACTGTATCTCTCAGTAGAGTGGAACTGGGCCTGGATTTCTTCTGGTTATTTTATGAAGTACTACATAATGCAAATTAAGGGAAATTAAAGGAAGAACTGACCTAGTTATTAACTCATCATAATGAATATTCAAGTATAGCTCGCTGTTAAGCTTATCCCTTTGCAATCTCTTTCCTCGCTTTTGTTCCAGTCCCTTCCGCTGTCCCGATGATGCATCAGGTGAGTCGTACTACCAGCAGCATCACACTGTCATGGCCTCAACCAGACCAGCCCAATGGGATCATCCTGGATTACCAGCTACGCTACTTTGACAAGGTGAGCAGAAAGTGATGCAGCGCTGATTGTTTTGTAGCTCTTATGCAAGAGAGAACAGGGAAATCTTCTGTTGGGAAGATGCACCCCTGGCGTAGGATGGATGAGGTGAAGAAAAAGGCTTCGGTTATCAGGGAAGAACAAGCAGTAGCAAAACCAGAAGTTCATAATATAAGCTTTATCTAAGATCAGTCCATCTGCATTTCCTGACTGGGATCCATCTAGGGACAATGCAAATAAGAAAAGAGAAGACAGTTGTAGCTAAGCTAAAAACCCGTGGCTAACAACTCAGTGAGTTTAGCACCAGCTGGCACAGGTAACAGTGGAAGGAGCTGAAGTTTCCAAAAGTGTATATTGGAATTGGACTCCATGCAACGTTCTGTCATGTGTTTGTGGAGCGAAGTCCTGTGTCCCCATTTATGCCTGGACAGACATCTCTAAGAAATTTTGGGAGGAGGAATGCACTCTTTCATTCACTGAGTGGCAGATATCAGTTACCTGTTTATGTGCTGGAGTTACAGGGTGGCAAGTAGAAGGCTGTTCTCCATTCACATCTTTCATGACTCCTAATCCAACTGATTTGAGGGGAAGAGGTATGTAGGGCTGTTCAGACAAGCTCCCATTCCATATTCTTGATCTTTGACATACATATTTTTGCAGGATTGTGAAGGGCTACTCTTTTACTAGCAGTAAAGGGGCCTGCTATTTGTAATAACATGTCTGGCAGCTTCCTAGATGCAGCATTGCATGTGTTCTTGCTCTGGATTCTCCTAGGAGAATACATGAGTTTGGAGCTTGTAGAAAGCAAAATTTCAGGACAGGACAGGGCTTTTCTTATGGATGTGCTTTGCAAGGAACCTCAGGACAAGGTAGTCTCATTTCTCAGTTTTGTTTAGGTCAGGACTGAGGGTCTTTGCAGAGCTTTGTGGGAAGCCCAGGCCTAAGGGAATGAAAAGCAGCAGTGAGGAACAACGAGTAGGGTGCGAAGAAGTCAGGTCTGGAAGAGCAGTTGTGGCTGGAAGGCTCTGTAACAGATTCAAAGAATACTGGGCCAACATGGAAATGAGCATTCCCTGATGAGGAGACCCAGTGGTGTGAGCAGAAGTCTCACATTCCTTTTTGGTCGCTGACATTCACAGGCAGAAGATGAGGAGAATTCATTCACCTTGACCAGCGAAACCAACATGGCCACCATATCAAACCTGAGCCCAGGCAAGATCTATGCATTCCAAGTACGAGCTAGAACAGCTGTGGGCTATGGGCCATACAGTGGAAAGATGTATTTCCAGACTTTAATTGGAGGTAAGTGCTACCATATTGTACTCAGATCTGCATGTGACCATCTTCCACTTGTGCGTGTCCTGGGGTGTAGTAGCTTACCCTCTGGAGGACAGCTACCAGACACTCCCAGTCAACTTATATTTCTGTGTATCATAATTTGCCTATGCAGACTGGGTCACTTATAGAAGCTCCAGGCTGTCAGAGCATGTTGTTTACACTACTGCCATATCACCCAGTCCTGCTCCTTGTTGCCTCTGCGCCTCCGACCAGCCGGAGCAGAGCGTGTTAGTAGCAGGGTGCTACAGTACGTAGCACTACACACTGCTGTAGTTTGGTCTCCAGCTGTCCCAGGACAGCTTACAGCTGAACGCTCTGTGAAAGGCTTAAAGATGGGTGGTGGACAGGACACATACCCAGAAGCTTGCCTTCCAGCAGTATCACCATCCATCCACGCAAAGAGCTGTGTGTTACCTTGTGATACTCTTTGGTCTGGATCAAAGGCGCTCGTGTCTGTCATCTACAAGCTAAATTAATGGGGGACAATGGGGTCATAGCCCAGGTGTAGAGTTCACCTGTACTTCAGTGTCCGGTCAGGGGACCAGGGGAAGGAAAAGTGAGTTCAGAGGGAGCGCTGGAGAAGCACAGTGACTGAAGGGCTAAAGGCATACCCAAGGCAAGCATTTGTTGAACTGTCAGGACCAGCCTGGGAAGCAAAGGGCTTGTAGGGATGGAATTCTGGGTGAGACCTAGTCGAGTAGAAGGGAAACTCTAACAGATCCTGTCCTCTGCATTTGTGTGTGTGTATGCATGTGTCTTCCTTGCTAGGGGAGCGCTCGGAGATGGTGCAGGACCGACTGCCGCTTATCGTGGGCTCAGCGCTCGGTGGTCTAGCCTTCTTGGTAATTGCTGCCATTGCCATCCTTGCCATCATCTTCAAGAGGTGAATTGCTTGACCTGCTCATGTGCACTGCAGACAGTGGAACTTTCTTACCCCCGCTGCATAACCCCATCCCAAGGGAAACAGCCTGATCTACATTTATCCAGATGTCCTTGAGATGCCATTTTCTAATTCAGGAAGGATCCTGCCCCATTACTCCTATCTGAGGAGCCTGTCCTTTGGTAAACCACTCATGTACTTAGCTGATATTTGGCTAGTTAGCAATAGGAACACAAGGAAGCATTTTAAAGCTGGTGCTCAAAAGATATTTAAATGCATCACTGTAAAGAAGGGACTGTAAATTGCATTTTAGGCAAGCAAGTGGAGAATGAAGCAATGTAGTGAAGAAGGACTGGTGGAATAGTATTTAGATCCACTTATTTAGAAGATGCTAAATACCCTTTAACCAAGGACCAAGAGACAGTAGCTCATTTGCTGAAGAATAAAATCTGTACAACCCCAATGGTTCCACGCAACACTGACTCATAAAATACAGGTTAAAGAAAGCAAATACCACTTCCCATTTTGGAAAGAAAAAAAGGTAGATAAGTCAACGTAGAGATAATCTGTTATGGCAAAAAAAAGAAGGACAAATTTGAAAGAGAAAGAGAGAAGAGTAAGGGTCGCTACTTTTATAGAAGTACGAAAACAAACAGTGGGTGTTTTGTGATTTGAAGAAGAGAAACAGTCATTACCCACTCCTTGAATTTACTGAGGTTTGAACATAATCCCCTAGATTGTCAGCAATGGATTTCTGTATCTTTGCTCTACTGTGCCTCTGCACTAGAGGGACTTTTTAGTTTTTTCTGATGACCTAAAAAATGTATAAACTACTTAACTTTAGAAAGTGACGTCTAGGTTTAGTTATTTCTTTTTTGTTCTCTTCCCGTTTCTACATTTGTTTTCTCCTTCTGTGTATATTCTCTTTTAATATTTTTCTTTCTGGAAAGAAAAGAATTATCGAATATTGTTATATTTGTATTGTTGCCTCCTTTTGTAGCTTTGAACTGTTAAAAATATAATTTCTTGTTACAGCTGGAAATGTGATATTATGTGCACAACTCAATAAAGCGTATATTTTTCTAAAAAAATAAACCAAACCCAGAATAAATTAATATTACCAAAACTGTGTTGGGGAAAGACATTAATGGGTTTCTGTAAATATATCTAGATAAAAGAAAATGTCATAAAAAATAGATTCATTTATACTTGAAGGATCTTACGCAGTAGACAGTTGTTCAGAAAAAGTGGAGATACCAAATTTCTATTTTAAATTTGTCCTTGCTAAGCAAAATAAATTTGAAGATGTAGGAAATGAGGAACACCACGTGAAATGAGTAGTTCTTGAAGAGGCTGAATATATGAAGAGTCAAATACTATAATTTTGACTTGGTTTTGTCAATTGTTGGTACACATTTTCCAGGCCATATACAACATCAAATACCTGTTTTAGCTAATTGAGTTCTTTTTAATGATGGAAAACCATTAGTACGTCAGGTAACCTATTAAAAAAAATGAATGTAGACCTGGCTTTCAGCTGCAACAGCAGAGTTAGAACTCTTAGGTATAGGCCCCCGGTAGAGCAAATTTCTTTCTGCAACAGAACAGATTTTGAAGGTGGAACTATCTCTGTTTTTGCAGTCCTAGGAGGATTTAAAGAGATAAGCCTGACAAGTTAGAATAATACACAGAGTTACCTTTTAGAATGACAGAATTAGTTATCTTAGTAAAGAAAAATAACATAATGTTTCATGACACTGTCTTCAAATGCTAATTGAATCAGCAGCTAGAAGCTCTTGTGCTGAAACAGCAAAGCGTACAAGTTGACACAAATCCATGCATACAGCAGGGATATTACAGGATACCACAGAGTTTGATTTCCAATCTGGTCTAATTTAGAAAAGATTGTAAGCTAGCACAAGCTGTACATTTTTTGAAAAAAAACATGAACACTGTTGGAAACAAAGGAAGTGACTTGAAAATGGAAAATACGTTTAAAGCAAACCAAGACTGGGATGAAACTTATAAAACATCTAGGTCACGTGGGAAAAAGTTGCTTGAATCACACTCATTTAAGAGGAGAAGCAATCTGAGAAACACCTATGCTGAGAAGGACCTATGCTTACTGGAAATTAGATGCATATATGCAATATTACATTAATAAAGACCATACCTGTTTTGATCTGCACGTGCGAAAATCACATCATGGAACAGATTTCTGTCCATCTGGCTCTGTGTGGTTGGTTTTGGGTAAAAAAAGAAAATTTATAAAAAGAATAGCCAAAGTAAATGCTGTTAAGGGACCAGGAGGAAAAGTAAAGAAGAATTAATCTTGGGGGAAAATTTATACGAATTAAGCATTAGAGTAAATGGCTCTTAGAATGTTTCTGAAGAACTTAAAAGACATCACAGGAGGTGCCTTAGATTAGTATTGAAAAGAGTAATTTGTTGTAATTCAGTGAAATTAAAAGGCAAATTTAGCCTGAATATCAAGAAAACTTCCAAGACAGTAGTGTTAGACTGTAATATTTTTTTTTCAGGATAGTGCTGGAGGCCCTATCATTTGTCGTATCTAAAGTGGGGATGCAAACAGTTGTGTACAAACTACCAGACAGAAAACAAGCATGCACTGGTTACCAAGAGATGGGCGGGATCTTAACACCCGTCTTCTGTCCTAAATTCAAGGATTCCCTGAGTCTTGCATTGAGAAGCCTACCCCTACGTCCTGTAAGACGCTCTTGTGTGTGTTTTGACTTTCCTTTCCTTTATGTCCTGCAGTAAAAGGCGAGAGACTCCATACACAGACCGCCTGCAGCAGTATATCAGTGCACGAGGTAAGTGTTCTTGAGCAACAGATGGCAACGGGTTGTCTCTTTTTAGGACTCGTTAACACCCATTTCTCTCAGGGTTTGATTCTGGTGATATTTTGGGCTGTCTCCTCCACTGCAGGACTTGGAGTGAAGTATTACATTGATCCTTCAACCTATGAAGATCCCAATGAAGCTATTCGAGAATTTGCCAAGGAGATCGATGTGTCCTTCATCAAGATTGAGGAGGTCATTGGATCAGGTAGTGTGAGAATGCAAATTCTGAAGTGCCTTGTTCACCGTGAGACCTGGCACACTACTGTCCTGCAGTGGACCCAACCATGGTACATCAAGTGTCTCAGGATAGCTAACCTTCATTTTTACCAAAATTCATCTTAACCTACTTACTCTTAGATGCTGGCTCCAAACCAAGTTTAAAACACCCTTTGAAGACTCAGAGCTGCTCATTTGAACCCTGAAGATGTAGTCTCCAACCTGACTGAATTCAGAGCCTTCATCATGAACTCAATCCAAACAGTCCTAGTAACTTATTTCCATGAAGCACCTGGAGTCTTCCTCAGTAGAATGTTTTAGTGCACCTGACTAAAATTCTTTGCTGTGTTTCCTCACTTGAGGTGTGTTTCTTCCCTCCCTGACAGGAGAGTTTGGAGAGGTGTGCTTTGGGCGCCTAAAACACCCAGGGAAGCGTGAATACACAGTAGCCATTAAGACCCTGAAGTCAGGTTACACAGATGAACAGCGACGGGAGTTCCTGAGCGAGGCCAGCATCATGGGGCAATTTGAGCATCCCAATGTCATCCATCTGGAGGGTGTGGTCACCAAGAGCCGACCAGTCATGATTGTCACAGAGTTCATGGAGAATGGATCACTGGATTCCTTCCTCAGGGTACCACAACCAGAGTCTCCCACAACTGTTACCTCTTCATCTTGCTGTGTTCCAGTCTCAGATCTGATAATTTTGCCTGTCCTTCCTCTTCACTCCTGTCTCTATACGTCCTCAATTGCCCTCTTCAGGTGCAATAGAAATAGTAGCAGATTACCAGAGTAAGTGGTTTTGGGCCAACATGGTGAAAATATTCCAAAAGCTCACGCATCATATAAAATTTCTTCGTTATTATAGATTTCTCCAGCTCAAATAATTAATGCTAAACAATATGAATTCCTTATTTTCGTACACAGCCTTCCAGTTCCTTATGTGCATGCTCCAACATTTGCCTTTCTAATAATGTTTCAGACTTTATTCCACTCAATGTTTTCAAGTTTCAACATTGTAATGAAGTAATGAAACTTGTAGTTATTTTTGGACTCAGTTTCCAGGATTTTTTCTAGTAATGAAACATAAATATAGACATTTTTGTAGTATAGGTGCTTAACTTCTTTGTTTTAACTGATTCCTATGCCAGTTCACCTACAGATGCTTTGGCTGGTACATTTTGAAGAGCACATGAACCCACTGCGTAGGATTGCATAGAACTCATTGTAAAGACTTTGAAGTAGTAAGAGCAGGTTTGTCTGCTCCCCTTCATTTAGCCGTCTTCGTAGTTAATGAGACTAGGCAAAGGGTGCTAAAGGAGGATATGGCCACAAGATGAGATTTGTCTTCAGAAATAGATCAGCAGTGTCTGACTTTGAGATTCGTTGCCCTAAGCCCACCCTCCTTTCTATTTGCTGTCCCTGAACCTTCAGATTTTGCCTGAAGCTAGGATGTATGTTCTCTGACTTCCTAAGTTCACCTTGTTACCTTGCTATTTGTTAGTCTCCCCTGTTGGCTTCATGTTGTGTGGTCACAAAAGCCTATGTTTGCCTCCTCACTTGCAGCAGAAGGAGGGACAGTTCAGTGTGTTACAGCTGGTGGGAATGCTACGGGGAATTGCAGCTGGCATGCGCTACCTTTCAGACATGAACTATGTGCATCGTGACCTGGCAGCCCGTAACATCTTAGTCAACAGTAACCTTGTGTGCAAGGTGTCAGACTTTGGTTTGTCCCGCTTTCTGGAGGATGATGCTTCAAATCCCACCTATACTGGAGCTCTGGTGAGTTACCACTGTGGAGTGAGTTACTGCAGTGCGGCCAGCTATGATTTTTCCTGTGTTACTCCTTGATTTAGAGTACACTTTTTACTCCATCTTGAGACCAGAGAGACCAGTGGGGTGGAGCCTTCTGTCTTGTGGACTATTACCAAACTGGTAAAAACCAAAAATATCTGAATAGCTGATCCACTCTGTGTGAAATACAGTCTCGATGCCATTCTTTGTGGAATGATGGTGAATAGCACAAACCTCATAACCTGGTGTAGGTGTTATCTTTCCCCTTTCATTAGCTTCATACAGGAAGCATAAAGGACTGAAGGAGGGATCAAAGTCCTGTACTACCACTCTTTGATGAGCTGTTTTTTTCCTAACAGAAAAGTTAACTGGCATAAGTATATTTATGGGCTTACAACCAGCCATCAAAGGAACTTCTTGCCTATGAAGTTCTGACATGTCTTACACATACCACAGAAATGATGGGAGTAGAACAGGCGGGTTGTGATTACCATTTGGTGATGAAGAAGAATTCAGTCACTGAAAAGTGAAACCAGTTTTAGATGTGTATGTTTGGAAGAACCGACACTTTAATGGTATTTCATCTGGCAGGTCATACCTGCAGTCAGAGAGGTCAAGATGGAAAGAGGAAGGAGTTAATGCTACCCACTCAGTGTATCTGTCCTTAGTGTGGCACGTTGGGATTGTTTAATTAGCTTTAGATTTCCAAATGGTTGTGGCTTTCAGGAGTATTTTACTATCTGCCACCCCTCAAACGCTGCAAAGAAGAGCTAGAAAAGTTAAAATCTATTACATGCTGGGATTTGTAGCAGCAAGGAGGCATGATTCTGTTTCTTCATCTGTATTTGCCAATAGAACAAGGTGGAAACCTTGAACATAGTTTGAATTTAAACCAACAATGCCTACGAGACAGCATCAGCTGGACTGTCAGCCCATGCTCAGAGTTGTGTCGCGCTACCAGCATCTGATCGGTTCAGTGGTGTCCATTTCACAAGCAGTCCTTGTCTCACCAGCATTCCGCTTGCTCTCGCTTTCCAGGGCTGCAAAATCCCCATCCGTTGGACTGCCCCTGAAGCTGTCCAGTACCGCAAGTTCACCTCCTCCAGTGATGTCTGGAGCTACGGCATTGTCATGTGGGAGGTGATGTCATATGGTGAGAGGCCTTACTGGGACATGTCCAATCAGGATGTAAGTTTTAGAAGTGATGAGAATCTACATCTGCCTCTCTGTCCCATATCGATTCGAGTAGAAGAAAGTCATACGCCACCAAATGATTGAAGTTTGTCTTTTTATTTTCCCAGCTGTGATCAAGCTTTGTTCTTCTTTTCCTGCAGGTAATTAATGCCATTGACCAGGACTATCGCCTGCCACCACCCCCAGACTGCCCGACTGTTTTGCACCTGCTGATGCTTGACTGCTGGCAGAAGGAGCGGGTCCAGAGACCCAAATTTGAGCAAATCGTCAGTGCCCTAGATAAAATCATCCGCAAGCCGTCTGCCCTCAAAGCCACTGGCACTGGGAGCAGCAGGTGAGATGAGTATTGAGTGCAAAATAATAGGGCTTTTCTCTCAGTAGGTATCATGAGGAAAAGAAAGGAGTAGATCAGGCTATATAGTATTTTTTGCAACCCTCTCATCTGAGGCTGGGAACAAATAGGAAGGAAAAAAGTGAGGGAGAGGGTTGAAAGAACTGTATATCCTGATTCATTTAACGGGTGATGAGGAGTTGTGAGTGCTGAATGTGAGGGAACATAAATCTCTTGATGAAGTGCACTGAGGATGAACGAGTGAGGGATCTTAGGGAATGAAAGGAGGGACACATCTGGGTGCAGCTGCACAAGATATTCTGTGATCACACACAATGTGGTTACAAGCGGTGATGAAGGAAGAGAAGACTGATGGAGGGAAGGAAATCTGTAGCTAAGACTTAAGTAGAACTGCAGATTGCATTCTGTATTTTCCCAGCTGCATTTTGCAGCCTGATGGAACCAGAGGCAGAAGGTCAGCAAAGGAGAAGTCTCGGGGGGGTAAATGGTGCCAAGATTAAATGTCTGTTGGGCTGATGACGGAATTATATCCTGCTGGCCTGGAGGGTTTTTCCCCGTGGTTATAAATCTTGTCATAGTGGAATGTACTCCACAGCTGGGGGAGGGGAAAAGTGCCTAGTCATGCCCATTTTACTAAGAAGAGCACATAAAGAGAGTTACAGCTTTGGGACAGGTTCAGATGATGGGGAAAAGAGCAAACGCCATGAATAAGCAGTCATTTCTTTGGCCTTTTACTACTATGTTGTTATCTGATGGGTGTTGGAGCTGAAACGATGCACTCGTTGTCTCACAGGTTATTTTCTGATCCAAGGAGTGCATCTAGGAGAGGGAGAGCAAGTCACAAAGGTAAAAAGATAGAAGGTCTCATCTCTGCCTCAGAAAACTCCTCACCGCAACTCTTTGCCCAGCTAATAAGTCTAGACCCAGAAAGTGTGAAAAGATCTGGGGCAACAAGAAGAAAATGTGCCACAGAGAGTATGAAATGGGAAAGAAGAATCTATTTCTTGGGTTGGGTTGATTGCTTTCAGGCAGAAAAGGGAACCCAGGTAGCCTAGAAACAGGGCATCAAGATGGGACTTCAGGAATCAGGGCATGAAGAACAAATATCATTGTTCTCCTCCATTCTGTGCTCTTCAGAGGTTGTATTCTCTCCCTCTCGTAACTCTTCCCTTACTAGTGTGGTCAGCTGATGTTGATAACTTGGGTTTTTAGAACCTGCCTCTTTTGCAGACCATCTCAGCCTCTCCTGAGCAACTGTCCTCCAGATTTCCCTTCACTCAGCAATGCCCATGAGTGGTTGGATGCTATCAAGATGGGCCGTTACAAGGAGAATTTTGACCAGGCTGGTCTGATCACATTTGATGTCATATCACGCATGACTCTGGAGTAAGTAGCGGGGCAGAGAGCAGAAGATACCAGACACTGAGTTTTCTATGCAGAAAAGTGAAGGCAGTCTCAGAAATATTTAGTAAGGGCTATATGGAGAATAGATACACATGAAAAAGGAGAGGGAAGCCAGAGCAAAGCAGTTACTGGTTTTTTGCATCTTACTAGGGCCTCTGGACACCCTCGATATAACTGTACACTTGTAATCCATTTCTATAAGCACTAATACTGATCCTGTGTACACTACAAAACATATTGGCAGTGTTGAGAGAGACCATTGCATCAGAATGTTCATGGCAGCTGCCAGAGGTAATAACCACTATTAAGAGGACGTGTAGAACCAGCCGTACCATATGCTGGCTTCAAGCTTTATGCAGAAGACAGAAGTCAGGAAAAGGAATGTTTTTAGAATTGTAGAATGGTTTGGGTTGGAAGGGACCTTTAAAGATCATCTAGTCCATCCCCGCTGCCATGAGCAGGGACATCGTTCAATAGATCAGGTTGCTCAAAGCCCTGTCCGATCTGACTTTGAACACTTCCGATGATGGGGCATCCACAACTTTGCCTGGCAACCTCTTCCTGTGTCTTACCACCATACCAATCTATATCCAATCTAAACCTATTCTCTTTCGGTTTAAAACAGTTTCCCCTTGTCCTGTCACTACAGGCCATGGTAAAAAGTGCAAAAAGTCTCTCTCCTTCCTTGTAGGCCCCCTGTATATATTGAAAGGCTGCAAGAAGGTCTTTCTGGAGCCTTCTCTTCTCCAGGCTGAACAACTCAACTTTCTCAGCCTTTCTTCATAGGAGAGGTGTTCCATCCCTCTGATCATTTTCATGGCCCACTTCCGCTGCTTCTTTTTGTGTCATAACCTACCAAGTTCTGCCAACACCCCCTCCACCCACACGTTTGCCAAGCAAAAGCAGAAGCCTTGTCAATTGTTTCTTAGAAAAGATACAGATATATCCACACATGTTAATTTGAATCTACAGGGAAATGAACTGGGACTGTTCTAGAACAAGAAGCTCGTTTTAACACCTTCAACATCTTCTGTTCTCTTGCAGAGATATTGAGCGTATTGGCATCACGCTCGTTGGTCACCAGAAGAAGATTCTAAACAGCATCCAGCTCATGCGAGTCCATTTGAATCAGCTTGAACCAGTTGAAGTGTGATGTTTACACCGACTTTACTCCACTAGTCTCAAACTCTGGAAGGGTTCTGCAGGAATGCAGAGGGATTTTCACTCTAAGAAGAAGAGATGTCAGTATGCTGCTTGAAGACTTAATGCACCCGGAGAGTGCACGCTACATGTCCCGTTTCATGAACAAAAACGAAGCCCTGCCAAGATTTGAAAGCAGAGCTAATTAACTGGTGGCATTGAACTGTGGCTGACATCATACACTGGGAGTGGGTTCCAGGCGGGAGAGTTGTAATCACACGTGGAGGAGATGGAACAATAGCTTGGAGAGATCACAAACACATGTAACCTCTTCTGTGCTCACAGAAGTTAGCAGGCAACTTTACAAAGCCATTAGCAGGCTTTGTCTGTGGCTGGGAGCCCAGCAAAGCTACAAAGACACAATAAAAGCAACAAAAAATTACCATTTTTTTTCCAAAAGAATGCCATCCTGGTGTGAGAGATTATTACTCGGATGGAGATGAGCATCAGGCTATCACTTGGTATCCCAGCTTGGTCCAGAACTCAAGTTCCATTTAGTGCACAGTATGTGGTAAGCAATAAGACACGTTACCTGGTAAAAAGGGTGAGAGTGAAGGGCTGAAAATTCTGTGTTATTTCATGTGCAGTTCTTGGGTCTGCTCCATGATCCAGGAGGAAAATTTACCAATCCTTTGTGCTGACACAAGGAACTGGAAGTCCTTGGTCCTGCACAGCTCTATTTATGGGACTGCAACAGAATGGAACAATGAGGATTCCTAGAATCCATCCCGCTGGATTTGCAAGTGGAGAGGGAAACTAATAGGTTCTGGTCCTCACAAAGCCTTTCTTGAGAGGAAAGGTCTAAGTTGTGATATTCTGAAATCCTGAGCACCCAGAATTTCTTTGGGTTTTTTCTGACGCCCTTACAGACATTGAAGAGTGTGACAAAAAAATCTGAAACCCTTTGTTGTTGAAAAATACTTGCTCTTTTTCTCACCCTAACCAGCTACATCAATGGGCATAGCTGGCTGGTATTGTTTCTGAATAAAATGCAGACCTGCAGTAGCCAACTCCAAATAGAAAATTGGAACAAGGGAGGTGAAAGGGTTTCACAAGTTCTTATCAAGAGTGACCAGGGAAGGGTACCAGTCCCACAAGTCACTTCAGTCCTCAAAAAAGCAATAACAATGTCCTTGGGATCAACTGTGTTACCTGGTAGATGTGCATAAGAATGACCAGAATGACAGAGCTTAGGTCTCCCTTCAGACAGACTAGTACCTGTGCAAGGAAAGATCTGCTTTGAGGAGGAGCAGAGCTTCAGGACTGTACCTTTGTATCTATCCCTATGCAGGAGCATGAACACATGAAGCTGAGTTTGAGAGGAAAATTCAAACTATACACTTGTCCACCTGGCCAACACATGGGAAGAGAAATGCAAATGGCCTTGTTAAGCAAGACCCCGGTGAAGACATTACATAAAAAGATACCTTCTTTGTGTAGAGAGGAAATTACCCTAGCTGTTCCCATCAGTGCCCAACTGTTGGCTCACTGAACTAGTCATGAACTTACTGTATTTCTCCAGCTGTCAAGGTTAGAAAAGTACAACCTCTGCAGGTACTACTCTGTACTGATTTAAGGATTCCCCCAGTCAACCCAGCAACTGCAGACTGAGAAGCCACATTTAGTAGGTATTGAAGAGTCCCATAATATGATAGGAGGTGCTCTAGAATAGTTGCACTAGAATGGCCAACACAGTTCCCACTCTTTATTACACCATTAGAGCAACATTGTTGTGTTTGGTTTTTTTATGTAAAGAGGGAGAAGAGCAGTGCATTCTTTCAAGGTATAAAAAAGTCAATACAAAAAGAATACGAGGAAACAAGAATAAAACATTAACAGTACAGAGAGAGAATGAAGATTTAAAAAAAAACACATCAGACCAGAGTAAGTCCAATCCTAGTAATTTTGAGCCTGTTGTTTTTTAAGGGGTTTCTACAAACTTGTAATACTCACAAATCCAGTTACACGTATGCTGACTGACTGTCAGCTCCACCTACAGCATCTGAGACTGAACAAGTGTTGTCCTCTTCAGAAAGCATATTGAGCACAAGATGTTGAGGGGAATCTGTGGTCTCTAGCACCTTCCATGTGTATTCACCAGAGAAAGTAATGCGTGTATGCGTACTCATATATGAGTGTATTCTGGAAGTTCTGTGGGCCATTCAGGGAAACACGGCAGGCTATGGTTTCCATGCCTTGGGAGGTCAAGATTAGTGGAGGAATTAGTGATCTAGTTCAAATCCTATGGCCTTTTTTCAGCCTAGTGCAAAAAAATACATTCTCTCTCTTCATGCAGCTGGAGACAAAACAGGAGTCGTGTCTGAATCTCGTACCAACAACAGTAAGATTTAATAGCCCGTTATGGGGAGCTGCCCTGAAACTGTTTGGTGGCAGTTTGGGCAGTAGGACATTTACTTTTGCTTGTGAAGTTTATGGCAAAGTTGTTTTCACAGCCAGAGGAAAGGGATGAACTTGCTATACCAAGCCAGGCAAGCAGTGATTTGGCATCATAGATCACTTCTTTCTCCTGTTCTAAGGCAAGGTTGAAATGTCCCTATGATAGTTCAAAGGCATGAAGTCTCAAGATGTCCTGGTTGTGGCTAGAACTGCACAGGGACAGGCTTGGGATCGTAGAGAGCAAAATGATGACTGTTTTCTGTAAGAAGTCTCTCCATTTTCTTTATTTGCAGGGTATTCCCTATTTTCAGAGTACTTCTTCCGTAATTTGGGATGCAGAGGCTCACGTGTCGCAATGCATGTTGTGTTATTTGCATCATGTCGGTCCTGAACTCTGCAAGCATGGAGGAAAGGCAGTCATGGCAAAAGCATTAAAAATATCCTGGTCTCACTTTTCTCAATCATATGAAAGCGGAAATCCTACATTCTGTTTCCACAGACATCATCTGGGATATCCTGAGCACCCTCAACAGGTAGGGATGAGAATCAGGAGGGATAGGACTGGGGCTTACCTAGGCACCTGATACCTGTCCTTCACCGGAGAAACAATGCAAAAAAGTCTTACAGAGCCATATTCTTTGCCAGAGAAGCAACAGGAGATTAACAAGGTGGTGCCCACATTTACTCCATCTGATATCTATAATATGCGGTGCGTAAGGAGACTGAGTAAATTAAATGCACAGGTATCAGAGCGTAGACCTTCATGAGGGCATTTGGCATTTGTGTGAAAAGTCTTAAGAGTCATACCTACAGTTAGAAAGAATATATTGCAACGATTAATAGCTCTTCTGCTTGAACACCAACTTTTCATTATCCGGAAACAGGAAGGAACTTCACCTTAAGGCAAGCTGGTTTGTAATTATTCCTGATGAGGTTCCTTGCACCTGCCTTTTTGCTGTCTGCTGCTGGACAGTCTCCCAGACAGACAAGGGTCTGCACCATCATGTCAGTTAACGTATCGTGCTGCCAAAGAGCGTGTCAAACAAGCAAGTTCCCCTCTATGCTGGGTCAGTAGCCAAGTGGAATTCTCAGCCAGGAGCTACGTGTCTGTGCGCCCCTTGCCTCACTTAGCCATGGCATGTTCCTGTCAAAAGCAGGCCCTGCTCACCCAGGGTGCTCAAAGACAAACATGGAAGCTGAGATTTTTGCATCCATGCCTGAAATGATGTTGAGGAAAGGCTCGATGACAGCATGACTTACACAGCGGTTTCTGTGTTTTGGCACCCAAGTATCCTCAGTGTATGTGCAGATGATATGGCTTGCAGTCCCTATTTTTTGGTTTGCTTGTTTTATAAATTTCAAGGATGTAATCTTAGTGCATATTTTGATAACACTATATTAGGGCTAGCTGAGGGAGCACAAGCTGCTTAATGCAGCTGAAGGAGAGCTGAAGGAGTCTGTCTGTTTAGTACGAAGATATTCAGCACATGGGACTATCTAGAAAGAAAGAAGCTGCTGTAGCTTCTTTAGTCCCAGACAATTCACATGTTACTAAGCTGAACTGAAAGCTCTGGGTGTGGTGGGAAATGATGAGCAACACCAAGGAACTTACCTTTAATAAGCAAAGGTAGAGCTGTCCCTGCCACTGGATCTTCTTTGGTCAGGGATTCCAGCTGATGGTTCTACCTGGGGGGTAGTGCGAGTGAAGGTAACCAGCCTGAATCCATCCTGCCTTTGGCATGCTGTCTCAGCAGTCAGCTACACAGCTCTTCTGCACATAGGTGCAGCTAAGCAACAGAGTTGGGTTCGGCACAAAACCGATTCTTCCACTTGGCTGAAACCAGCTGATGCTAAAGGGGGCAATGCAATAGGCTGTCCGTGTGCATTCCATGCTAGCAACAATTCATGGGTATCAAGCATCCTAAGCATTGTGGATCATAACCTAAATTTGAATCTCTGGATAGCATTAAAAGACAGTATGGAAGAGCAAACCTCATGTTCTACTAAAAAGCTAGTCTAATCCTTCACCTTTCAAATCTATGGAAAAAATGGCACCTCCCTCAGAATACAGATTTTGTGGTGGCATTCAGGATCATCGTGCTCTGTGCATGAAGCTGTTCCACTGCCGCGTGACTGAGCGGGCTGCGCTGAGCTGATGGGAAACCGCCCTGTCTGAATTTCAGTGTGCCGTTCTGTAACTCGGGCCTGTCCAAAGAGGAATCACTCCCACCTGAAAGGCAGAAGAGAAGGTTTAGCAGCCCTCAGAAAGCCTTCTAGCTCGTCTATTTTGTCTCCCTTTTCTGGGTGATGAGAAAACTGTTTTCCTGAAATAGCCTCAGCTGAAACATGCAGAGTCATGAAAACATAGCAACATTTCCTTCTAGTTTCTTCTGTGATCTTTGTTCCTTGAGTGAACAGAGTAGTGTGGTCTTTTAGTCGACTGCTGTAAGAGCAAGTCACAGGTAGCAGTACAATGGTTTGGCATCTTGGCAATTATGCCTCAACTAGTTACTAGATCTTTTTACTAGATAATGGAGTCAGTTATTTCTGGCTCTTATACAAGACCAAGTGTGTTTATGGGGGCTAAACTCTTTGCAGTGGTGCCCAGCGACAGGACAAGGGGCAACGGGCACAAACTGAAGCAGAGGAAGCTCCAGCTGAACCCGAGGAAGAACTTCTTCCCTCTGAGGGTGACGGAGCCCTGGCCCAGGCTGCCC
>Ga0065711_1038175_pt1 | contig 19063 bp, 10 predicted proteins | sample Hoacrofraction12_FD_59098 | JGI IMG/M metagenome (GOLD analysis project Ga0065711, IMG submission 59098) | Hoatzin crop microbial communities from Cojedes, Venezuela - Epithelial fraction 12 v2 (version 2) | ecosystem: Host-associated > Birds > Digestive system > Esophagus > Crop | place... | reverse complement strand
GGAAGCTCCAGCTGAACCCGAGGAAGAACTTCTTCCCTCTGAGGGTGACGGAGCCCTGGCCCAGGCTGCCCAGGGGGGCTGTGGAGTCTCCTTCTCTGGAGATATTCCAGACCCGCCTGGACGCGGTGCTGTGCAGCCTGCTGTGGGTGACCCTGCTTGGGCAGGGGGTTGGGCTGGATGATCCCCAGATGTCTCTTCCAACCCCTGCCATTCTGTGATATTTATGGAGGGGGAAACTGAGGCACTCGGAACTGGGTGTTACTCTCCAGGGCCATCAGCAGGTCTGTTGGGATGGAAAGCTGAGGTCACCCATCTTGTAGGACTTAGCCTAGGAACACACAGTGCGCTGCTGAAATGTGAATGGTGGCCAAGGTACAGCTGGCAGAGTGTTGGTGGGCAGTGGTGGGACAACCCTTCCTTCTGCTCTGGCTTCATTGTATCCCAAGTTTGATGGGTGGGAGGAAGAAATACGAGGGCTTCCAAGTATTCAGCTACTCAGGCCACCGCTTTACCGTCCGTCTGTTTTAATCCAAGCTCAAAGTGTGCGGCCGTGTATCTGCCGTATGTTGAAGAAGTGTTGACCAAAACAGCGTTGTGGGGATGTGCGTTGGGTGTTTTGGCCCATGAGCAGCATTAGGAGGTTGGCTCTGCTTTTGCTCAAGGGACTGTCGGAAGCATTCTGCCTTTGTTTGGCACTGAGGTAAAGCAGGCCCTGAAGCAGGTGGAGGAAGCCTGAGGCTTTATCGCGCCCTTCCACAAAGGGATATCAGAGATGAAGTTACAGGGGAAGTGTGTGCTCTGTTAAGCGTGAGCACCTTGCTCAGTTAAGAAGTGAATCTTCTGAGTGCAGTGGAGTCTCTGTAAAGAGAAAGCCTTGTCCAGAAAGCCTCCGCCGGACAGAATCTCTGACGACGGCTGGTGTTTAAAGGAATCTGCTTGTGTTCACCGCCTAAAAAGGGAGACTGGTCTCCAGCTTTCAGTTAGGTGTGAATGGGGGTGAAGTCGGGCAAAGTGAGGGAGTGGATCCCCTCTTTTTTTTCAGGCCTGCAGCATTTTAGTCAAGCGCTCAGCATCTGTTACTGTGTGAGAGTTTCCCATGGAGAACATTGCAAAATTAGCAATGTATCCCTCACTTTTAAAATCTGGGAAATCAGCCTCTCTGTGGGATGGAGGGAGGACTGTAAATTGCCCATCTCTGCTGTGAACTCCTTGGTGATGCACTGATATCTTACGGAAACAGGGTGCCTCCCATGCTGCGACAAGGCTGCTGGGCTTACAGGAGTTCAAAGCTGCCAGTGTTGTAAAAATAAATCCCGATGCTCCCCAGAAGAACGCTCGCTTTCTAACGCTGGAAGTAAGTGAACGTGTTCTCTCTTGATTCTTTTCTTCACGCAGGGCTCTCACCAGGCTTGCTGCTCTCTTAAAGAGCTGGATGTGTTCGACAGAGCACGTGAAATTAAAGTGGATCCTGACAAACCTCTAGAAGGTGTTCGGCTAGCTGCGCTGCAGGTAACAGCACCTTTGCACCCCTGAGGAGGAGAGCGGGGCAGAGCGCAGCGCTGGGCAGCGTCTCGTGGTCAGTGCCTGCCATTCTCCAGCAGGACCGTTACCGGTCCTGAGCCGCCTGAGGTTGTGCGTGTGAGGATGTCTCTGCCTCTTTGGCAAATGGCAAAGGTGCAGGTAGGGTTTGGGGAAATTAATGTTTCTGCAGAGCAACAGCTGTTTCACTGTCGTCGTATTCTTACTCCCCAAAAGACATGAGGTGGCCTTGCCTCGGGGTGCCTTCCGTTTATCACCAGATGGACGTGTGACAGACTTGCCTCAGACCTACGTTTGGTCACTGGCGTTTCTGTGTAGCTCATTTGTGGACATGCACTGTAGACCAATAGATATGTCTTGCCATCTGTATCTTAAATAAGATCGTGTCTGGAATTTTGCTGTACTGGAGGGGATTCATCTGCAAGCACTACGTGATCAACAGTGCTGACTATAGCAAATAAGGTGACTGACCACATGGAGACCTATGGGACAGTAAGAGTATTTCTTTGGTGTAAAATGAGCCCACCTGTTTTTAATGGGAGAACTTATTTTGTTACACAGGCAAGGAAGACTTTGTTGGTTCCAACACCACGTCTGAGAACTGGGCTGTTCAATAAGATTGTTCCACCTTCAGGTGCAACTAAGGAGATCCTGCGAGTATGTGCTACGTCTCAGGTAGGAATGAAAAATGGGGGAGGCCTAAATTAACTTGTAGAAGAGTGTTGTGTTGTGGTAGTCCAGCTAGAGGTCGGAAAACAAGGTGCTACCTAAAGCACTGTTCTGCTAGTATGCTATTCCTGGTTTTGTGTGCACATCCACCATTAATATTTTGTTGTTGTTGCTGTTACTTAAATAATGAGGAAGTTTAGTCTTTTTGCTATATTTTATTAGCAGAATGGTATCGCTAATTTATGAATGCTATTTGGAACATTATCAGCGACTTCATAGGTGACGTATCTTTAGGTTTCTAAGGAATAGTACTCCTATATTCTTCTGCAGTTTTGAGCTAGTGAAACCCTATGAGGAATGTTTTAGTGTTTACAGTTTTTGCATAATTTGGTCAATTAAATATGAGGTTTTACAGACCAGGAAAGATCAGTTCTTTCAGAATCTGAAGGGTCTAAAGAGACGTTCAAATATGAGGTTTTACAGACCAGGAAAGATCAGTTCTTTCAGAATCTAAAGGGTCTAAAGAGCCGTTCCTTCCGCGGTGCGCATCGGCCCCGGGTACAGCCGCCCGCTGGCAGCTTTGGCTGGCGGTGCGCGGCTGCCCTCTGGTGGCGAGCCGCCGTGCTGCGCAGCCGCCGTCCTGCGGCGGGGAAACCGCCGGGTCTTGTGAGAACGCGACGTGTACAGAATGAATAGGCCAGCTGTGTAGGTTTATTTCGTTCTTTACCTCCTGCTAAAGGCAATAAAGTTCTACAGCAATCCCGTATACAGCTGAGGGTTGTAAATGGATGGTAATTAGTAGCGACTGTCTTTGTTGGAAGTTGTATTAAGGTCATTAACTAATGAAGCTTTGCAGGGTTGAAGAGCACTTTTGCAAGAGACCTTTCTCTTGACCTGCTTCAGGGCTCGTATCTGATCTCTGATCTTACCACCATGTGTCTGGTTTTTCCTCCAGCGAGGCCTGCTAATGACTGAATGCTATTAGCAGTTTATATTTACAAAGCACTGTGCAAACAATTCTTACCACACTGCTGTGAAGTGGATAATGAGCATTATTACTGATAGTCAGCCACAAATCACTGATCTTTTTGGGTTTGTGCTCTATGCAGAAAAATGTTTGGCTTTTTATTGTGAGGATGAACTTAGCACAAAGTTGAACTGAGGTGAGGAGGATTTATGATACGCTGTACATATGTGTTAAGAGTGAATAAATCAGAAGATACATTTCTGAAAGTTTTAAACCTCTGATCTATGAGAGCCCAAGTAAACACTTTTTAATTTCTGCAGCTCTGGGCAGAATTTTGTTAGGATATGCTCTTTAGAGAGGAGCCTGAAGACGGGCGAGTGGGAATGAGGGGGGAGAGAGGGGAAGAAAAAAATGGATTAGAGGGCTGTGTAAGGTTTTTCCTTCCACTTGTCAGGAACAGCTCGTTTTTCTTTTCGTTACTGTCTGAGATAAAAGCTTTTGGGAAAGATAGCTTAACATGGCAGTGGCACATCCTGAACGATGATCAGGCAGCGAAGTGTTGAGGAATGTAGTCTCAGGGAACACCTAGGCAGCTTTGGAAGGGGCTTTTATGGAGAAACTGGCAGTGAAGCCGATGCAGTATGAAATGGAGAGTGATCCAGCTTGTGTACTTCGTTGCGCTTCAGTAAAGCATTTTGTGTGACTTCAGACAAGAAACTTAACATCTTTATGCTGTAGCTGTCTGTGTCGAAATTAACTTGGTGAGGGTGAATTTAAGAATTTGTAGTGCTCTGGTATTCCTCATGGACGTGAATTTACATGTTATGACTTTTAAGGTAGTAGTAGTAATAGGGCAGGAAGTGTCATTTGCCCTCATTTTTAGAAATAGATGTCCAGTGAGGGGTTTGAAAATAAGAGTTTTTGATCCTAAATAAGTAACCTTGCTTAGAAAAGTGCCCACCCCCCTTAGCTCTCCTTGAAGTGTGCCAAAATGCTTGTCACTGTAGTAGGGAATGTATTCTAGGATCCCCCAGAGAATAACTTTCCAGACATGTACAACTTGGCTATACATGGAAAAAAACACTTTAAAACGTGGGGAGTTTCTTGGATTTATCAAAATACTCTGGATTTCTGCCTCACTGGTTGGAAGACTGCACTCTGTGAACCAAAAATTACGTTTTTCTTGCAGGGTATAAAAGAATACAGTGTGCCTGTAGGCCTTGACGGGAAAGCACGAGTGGACTTGGTTGTTGTAGGATCAGTGGCTGTCTCTGAAAAAGGTAAGAGAAAGCCGTGTAAGCTTTTCAAGTGGAGGGTCTTAAGTCGCAGTCCGCAGTGTCAGTAGGCTGCCCTGCGTGCTCCTTTTGGCAGACCCCAACGTGTCTTTGGAACTGAATTTCGGTCATGAGTTCTGTCTCTTCTGTGTGACAAGTCACTGACCCAGTCCAGCCAGGAAGAATCGGTGCCTGATCTGCAACAATGCCACCCTGCCATTCAGTGGGCAGAGCGGTGTGGTTTAGAGCATGCTGGCCAGTGTTTTGGCCTTCAGTACAACTATTCAGGCAAGGATTTTTTTTTTCTTCTTTTAAAAGAATCAGAGGGCTCCCTGTTCAGAGGATCTGCCCTGCTCTCACAGGGTGTGTGTGAAAGAGCATGTGTTACAGCTGCTGATTCAGTACCTATGTGGAGATCAGATTTTGCATTTTCTAGTATTCTGAAGACCTGCTGGTGGTGAAAAATTTTCCACTGACTTTATCCATTGCTGAAAAATAACATGCTTTTTGTGTGTGTCCCAGACTGCTCTTTACCCACGTGAAGTTAACTTATGTTTGACATGAATAGAGGGTTCCAATTACAATGAGGTAAATAGACTCGTATGTCAACTGAACTGGGCTAAATTTGGTTTATTCTGAATGGGAAGCTCCTGGGATGCTTTAGGACCTCGTTGAAACTAATGTTTTATTTTAATTGCAGTGCTGATTAGAAGGAAAGTTGCATTCTGTGAGAGATGTTGATCTGAATTTTTCCCAAGTTTCAGCTGTGTGCTTGGTTTGTCTGTTGAAGACTGCTTAGTGCAATTGCCTGCTTTTGACAGTTACCAGCCTTTCCACCCTGCTGTGTCCGTGTTTCCTGTCACTGTTTGCTTTTGTGTGTTTCAGGCTGGAGGATTGGAAAAGGGGAAGGTTACGCAGACATGGAATACGCAATGATGGTGTCAATGGGCGCAGTGCAGGAGGATACTCCTGTGGTTACTGTTGTGCATGACTGCCAGGTGAGTTAAAATATCCACTCTCAAGTGACGAGTCGGAACTGTGTGATACTGGATGGTATGTCTGAAGAAGAGACTTGCAGTTATGTTGGTGTAGCAGCTTCACTGTGTTTCCGCTGTCACTGACAGATTATCATGTGTTGCAAGACATCAGGAATGGCGTGCAATTTTAGTGAATTTGTTTTTAACTGTTTACCAAATCACTTGTTCCTTGTAGGTGGTTGACATAGCAGAAGAGCTTCTTGATGATCATGATTTAACTGTGGATTATATACTTACTCCAACAAGAACTATCAAGACTAACTGCAAACGACCGAAACCTCAGGGAATAATATGGCGTAAGGCAAGTTACCTCTGCTAACAGTGGCTTACTGTTACGGCCATTCTATAGATAAGTCCCCCATTTTTACATATAATCACATTTTTGTATTAGAAATACTTGGAAAAGGAGCAAATGTGTTTGTCAGATGAAACAAAACAGCGTATGTGTTCATCCTTTTTGAGTGGTAGTGGTGAGGAGGAGAAATGTGTTATTGAAGCTGAGGTTGCTGCATCAAATGGATTATATGTTGAGAGTGACTGGAAACATCGCTCGTAGATTTTTAGGGTAGACTTAGTTCTTGTAGTAGTTTGTGGTAGAATAGTCTGTGTAAGCTGGGGGGCTTATCCACCTCATGTGTTTTATTCCTCCAGGCTCACTGGAATGGGCCCTGTTGGTTTTCTGGAAGCAGCGCCGCAGAGAGCGCTTGGTGGCATCGGGCCGTGCGGAGCGGGTGGAACGTGTGCTGCGCTGGTTGGGAGAGGGGAGCGTGGCCTGGTGGCTGGCACGTTGCTGTGTACGTGGTGGGTGTGTGGGATTAGCTTTGAAAGGATAAATGAATTTATGGCTGGAGCTCATTTTCAGGTGGAGTAGTAGTGACTTTATACTGCTTTAAATCATGAATTTTTATTTATTGATAAATATTGTTTTATGGGTTTGGCCTGCTCCCCAAGATTGTGAGAAACTGTAACAGCTTCACAAATGGTTTCAGAAAAGCATTCAGTGAATTGTTTTACTGGAAGTTCATGCTGGGAAAACTTGTCATTAGATTTTCATTCCTAAAATCATTCAGTCAGGGAGCAGACACAATCCTGCATGACTGAGTAACAGCAGGAAAGCTGAAATGAGGAACAGTACACCAGGGTCTTGCAGAAACCACGGAGGAATTATTATTAAAGAGTTAAATTTGTTAAGGTAATGTATCTACAGCAAACAATTCTAGCCAGTACTATTTTTATTCCTATGGTGGGAGAGTATTTTACTCTGCCCGTGGTTGAGGATTTGAGGTTATAAATAAATAAATAAAAGCTCTGTCTGTACTGGTGCATTTTTTCCATTGAATTATTTTTGAATCGCTTTTTTTTAGTATATTATTGAATGTAATTATTTTGAAGGCCTACCCCTTGTGCTCCATCCATCTTGCCAACATACTTTTGATCACAGTCTGTCTGTCTTAGTGTCAGACTTCAGTCGCAGTAAGGGGCTTTGCTAACACTTTTTTTTCACCTTTTTTTCTGTCTGATTCCCCTTAGCTGCAACGTTTTTCAAAGGTCTGGGGAACACAGTCTCTTGCGGGGGGCTGTTGAATTTGGTGCAACTTTTGCCACTCGTAAGTCAGTTGGTCCCAAGCGATGTATCAGAAGTGATGTTACCTTTGCATTTCTTTGGTTTTTAGAGAAAATACCAAGGTCAGTGTTAGAATATACGCTTCGTAAACTAATGAAGTATTTGCCACAGCTCCTTTGTGCTTATGTCTAAAGCTTGAGGAGATGCTTAGTAGAGTCGTGTCTGAAGCTCGTGGCACGCTTTTAGCCGGTTTGCATGAGACAGTGAAACTTCTTTTCTGTAGTAATATCTACATTAGTGGTGTTGTCTGAAAAATACAGCTCCTGTTGAATTTTCTGCAGCTTTCACTGAGAACAGAGCACATCATATGACTGAACATTTATTTGAATGTAAATTTAACACCTAAAACTGCTTTATGAAGAAGAAAGAAATTGGCATTATGCTTTCACAGGGAGCTGAGTGACTGGTATATATTTATGCTTGTGGTTGTGGTGGTCCCTGCATGATCAGCTCTTGAACAGAGGGTCTTGGAGGTGGGAGGTCTAGTTAATCAACAGGCTGTTAACCATGCAGGATTTGATACGGATTATTAAAGTGTTTGTCCTTTGACTTTTCCTGGCTGCTTCTATTCTTTTCTCTACATCCTTTTCTCCTTCAAATCCTGGCTTTGCCAGTGCATTCCTGTTCCTCAGAGCAAAACTAAATGAATCGAGAGGTAGTGAGTAAATAAATAACTCGCTTCTAAGTGTGGCGTTTTGTCAACAGAAAGTAGCTTAATGTGATTGTTGAGATGTGTGGTGTGTAAAATACATTACAAAAATGTCCATCCTTCAGGAACACGGCTGGACCAAGCCAAGACAGTGATTTAAGAGCTTAAATTAATGCTTAGCTGTAATCCCATGTTTGCAAACACCTTTATTGTAAAGGATGTGCTTTCCTGAAGCTGTTAGGATAAATAGCCATTAATACATACACTCAGTCTTACCAAGAGGTAAGAAGGTACTTATGCAGCAAACAGAATGCGTGTCTCCAGGCTAGATTTCTGTGCTGAAAGAGGTACTGCATTTTCCTGGAGTGTTTTTGTTCATTGTGTGCTATGTAGGAAGGAAGTAGTGTGTCGGACAGGGGGACGGGGTGAATAGGTGTTACTCTGTGAGTGATTCACTCCTTGGGGTAATTGGCAGGACTTGCCCTCGGTTGCCTCCTTGCAGTTCTTCTCAGTACAAAATTTCCAGCTGAGCTATTTCTTGCTATCGAGGTAGTGTGTTTTTCCGAACAGGAAGATGTGAGTTACTTGCTGTGATTTTTGTCAGAGAAATGCTGATGTAAAGACTTCCAAGGAAGTATGAGAGCTACAATATCATTAATACCAAAAGAGCATTATCAAAATCAGTGCTAGGCACTCCAGAAACACTTCTAAATTCAAAGGCAGTACTGGAGTCTGCATACGGGTAGGTTTCCTGTGTCTGAGTTCAGGGATTTGAAAAATCAGTACGTGCTCTTCGAGGACAGCGAGAGCTGCTGAGAGCTGGACGCTCTGGAAAACTTTATTTGGATGCCAGTGGAGAATTGTTTGGCTTCATCGGTCTTGCAAATCAAACCCATTGTTTCTGGGAACTCTAAATTCATGAAACGACTTACTTTCTCATTTAGTATTTTGTATGGGTAGCTGTGATCTTTATCTGCGACGCTGTCTATTACATTCGTCACAATTATGAAGTTATTTGTGCTGTGCTTATTTTAAATTGAAACGATACAGACCAATTAAAATGTTTGGGGTCATGAAGAGGGAAATGAGAGTAGTTGGTGGAAAAAAATCACTAGATTCTAACAGACATTTCCTTCTGTTTCTTTAATCATTCTTTTGATGAGAATTTTATAGAAGTAGCAAACGATTTTTTGCAAAACGAACTGGGGGGAATCCCTGGGTCTAATGTTGAAAGAGTTTAGTACACAGTGGCAGAGATGGAAACTATCTGACAACAAACAGCTTTTGGTTTGGGTCTGTAATAGAGTATTTGGAAAGTAAAATAATATTGTTTTAAAGCTCAAAAAGTTAACACATTCAGGCTGGCAAAACCTTCAGCAAAGACACAGTGTTGCCATCAGAATAAAATTGCTGTTAGTTTAGCCAAGGGGTTGGTTTTTGTTTTTTGGAGGGACCGTGTGAGCAGGGCGTGCTTCCACGCGTGGTTAAACTTCTCAACACCTTTGCAAATCTGACCCTTGCTGCAGAGTCCATGGAATCAGTTTTTGCTGATGGATTCCAAATGTGGGTTGCATAAGTTCCTCCTGAGGGACACTAGCAGACTTTGTGGGCTGCCAGCTCCCAGAAATATGCCCTCGGATTGCGTGCACATATTTGGACATTTTGTGCAAATGAATGATAAAATGTTCGGCTGTGCTGGCCCGTTCCAGCTGTCTTGGCTTTGTCTGTGCTTTAAACCCTTGTGAGCTCAGCAGTCCTGAGCAGTCCAAGCAGCTGATTCAGGAGACAACACGAGAAGTGGGCTCTGTCCTGGGGGCCTTCATGGGGAATCTAGGGTCAGATGTCCCTTAGGGTGGGCAAAGATGAATCTTTCAAACACCTTCTGCCTGCCAGCCTCAGTGCTTGGAAGGGCTGGTGGATCTGCTGCACCAAATATTATTTGGTCTTGTTCGCAGCCTTCCACGGCGGGGCAGCAGCAGCATCTGTCTGCATCTGAGCCCTGTGTTCTTGTGTCAGTTGGTGTATGCAGATGGGCAGCTGTGTGAAGCAGAATTAAACAGCAGACCTAGCGTGCTGTCCAGTCCGTAGCTATCCTTCCCTCGTCTGCCATACACCAGAACTGCACCGCCTCTGCTGCCAGGGAAATCGAAGTGGTGTTTGGCTTGGCCTGCGCTGTATCAGGGGTCAGCATTACTCATTCTGTCAGAGGACAAACACAGCTTTCATTTTCCCCAGCAAAATATTGAAAGTGGCTACGTTCACCGTTCTGGAATGACGGAGGTTGAAGAGAGCCCCGATGTTCCAGCAGAGACGTTGCAGAAGTCCATCTGCCACTGTGTTGTTTTGGGACCAAACCAGGTGTCGTAAGAGTGGATGCTCGGGGTTAAGTGCTGGGAGATTTGTCCTGGCAGTCAGCGTCCGAGACTGTTTTCTGCAGGTTGCTGTCAGAAAGGGGCCACGTTTCCCTGCTAAGCTCCTTTCCCATAGCCCGGTAATTGTGTGCCAGAAGAATTCATCTACCCTACTGTCCTCTTTCCCCAAGGCTCTCCCAGCTATGGCAGGGAGTAGGCGGGATTGTTAAATGATTAATTGCCTTTGGTAGAGTTATTTTTAACCTGAATCACTTCAGTTACTGAGTTTATAGCACAGACCCACAAGCACTTCTTTTGGCCAACCCCAGAGGGCTGAAGTAGTGAAGTGGCCTGGGAATTGCTGGTCAAGGGATAATAGGAAACTGCTTAGCTGACTTCACTGCCAAAGCCAATCATTTAGCTAAATCCCAACACTCAATACAAAGTTTACAAACATCAATAAATGGTTTGGCCTTGACTTTATAGGGATGGGGAGAGCAAGGGAAGAAGCTTCTTCCACTGGGTTTGCCTGGGTCTGCATGATGGGATCAACCAGGCTTGGGGCAGAACCCAAGCCCCATGCATCCTGGCTCAGCCTAGAGCAGTGGGCAAGGCTAGGGAGGAGTGACCAGCCGGCACAGGACCAAGAAACGTGCAGCTTGTTTGAAAGAGAGGAGGAATATCTTTGGCCTCTCTCCACGTGAAAATAAATCATTGCAATCCTCCACAGCTCACAAGACAAAAGAAACTTTTTGCATGATCCTAATTAGCAACACATTGTACTACCACAGAGTTCTTTTGTTTGCTATTTTGCAACAGAGCAGAGCGAGCTTTTTCCTCTCCTCTGCCACCCACTGCCCCCTTTGGCCTTTTGGCTCTCACCCCATGCACCCCAAAAAAGGTAGTGGATTGGTTTGTTGAACTGAAACTCTGAAATCCCAAACTGAATTTCTGCCTTTCCTTGAGACAAAAGTGGGGAAAAATAGGGAAGGGCTTGAAAGCCTTCACCCAGCTCAAAGATTCTCCTAGACCCCAGGGAAAACAGCCCTCAAGGTAAATCCACTCTCTGTTGTGGCAGAAAGACGTCAGGTGACAGTGTCAGAACTCATCTAATGTAGGTTTTTTTACAGAGTGTTTTCTGTTGCAAACGAATCTGAGTGCCAAAGGAACTGCCTCTGCTGAGGTACTGTTACCTCCACAGAGGGCTGAATGTAATGATAGGTTTGCCCTGTGGGGTGGTATTGATGAGCAGAACTTCAGCTTTTGTATGTAACTAGTTCATAGCCCTTACAAAGATGTGTATGCTGTTGTGGCTACATCTTCCAGAGTCTGCAGGGAGCCTGAGATGGCAGCGCAAAGATCTCCAAGCAGAGGCCAAAAACTGCTGGTCAGTGTAGCGAGAGGAGAGGCCGTGCTGAAGCCTGGCCAGTTGAAGTCTCTGAAGGAGTATGCTGGCCCTTGGATTATCTAACTCTTCTCCATTTGCCGTGGAAAGACTGGGAAGTTCCTGAGATGATCCTCTCGGTGCCCATCTCGTTGATTCCCTGAATCTACAAAGTGGGTAGCGTTGATCTTTCTAACTAAGCGCCCAGTCCATGCCTTGGGAACTGAGTTTAATTTCAGGGTGAAAGGAACTGCATGTACACTTGGTAAGAGGTTGAGTTTGTGCTTTGGGCCCAGGAGTGATTAGCTGCATGAGGATAAAAAAATGTTTTTCCTGTTTGGGTTAATTAGCATAAAGCTTACATTTCACATAGAGATTTGACAGAGGACAACAAATGTTCCTAATTGTTGGCCAGTTGGCTTCAGCCATTGGTTTGGTGTTGTATCGCCCAGGGAAGGGGAGTCTGCTGTTAAACACAGCAATCTGAATTCTTGGTGGAGAAAGACAAATCAGTCCAGGAATCCACAGAGCAATAACTCTTCAAAATCTGAAAATGGCATGTACCTTTCAGAGTGCGGGGGCTCCCAGAGCCCCAGAGGAAGTCCTTGCCGCTCTGTGCTGGCTGCCAGATCGGGACAGGTTCATTCAGAAATTGTTCTCGGTCATAAAGTTTGCTTGTTTAAAGGGCCTGATCCCAAACACCTGGACGCTGCGTCTGCAATGTGGCAGAATGGAGGTGGCCTCTGCCCATACTGGTTAGTCCTGTTCTGCTGTTTGGTTTTGTATTAACAAGGTAGAGCTAGGATAACAAGACAGAGCTAGGACAGGCTTTATGTAAATTTTATTGTTATTTAATTGCAGCCTGAAATAAAACTTGCATATTTGCTCCTCAGAAGAGGAGCCTTGGGAAGGTATTGATTTGCTTTCCTGTTACCTAAACCTAACTTTGTCCCCGCTCCGTCTTCAGTTTTACTCGAGTCACTTCAGAGCTGGGTTACTCTCCTACAGATCTGTAAATTTTAGGCTTTAAGTGGTGCAGCCAGATCCAAACTCACTCTGTAACTGTCGAAGCAGGGATTCGGGGGCTCTGAGATGAGAGGGATCTGAGCTGGGACATTGCAGGCATATTCTAGCCAGGGTACGCCGGTGCTAGTCCAGCAGAACCTGCTGAGAAGTGGTGGCTCGTACGCTTGGGTGCAGGGCCCTGCGAGAGCGGCGTGCTCACACTGTGAGGGCTACTAGCTTGGGTCTCTGCTAGCTGAGGCATCGCTTCCCTAGGCTCTGTTTTGCTCCCTAAACTGAAGAATTGGATCTTTTTGTTGATGGATGTTCTGCTTGTCCAGCAGCCAAGTACAAATTATTCCTCCTTCCAACTGCAGTCTGCAAGCCAAGCGCTAGACCACATTAGCCCGGGAACCACTGCGTTTCCTGCCAGTCACTGAGTGCAGCCTGGGGCATCTCATGCCTGAGATGGATAGGGTTCAGCTGCTGAGAGGAAGAGCCCTTGCAGAAAAGCTGCTTGGGAACTGGAGATGGATGGAAGGGATTGAGTGTTCATAGTTTTGAAGTACAGTGCCCCGTTGCTCCTCTGTTCTGCGATCCAACCCCGCAGACTGGTGTGGGATCTGATGAGTAGCTGCGGGTGGCGCCTGAAGTCAGATGACAAGAGGGGAGGCTGTGGTGATGTGCCACAACCAGAGAACGTGCCTCCAGCTGGGCCCACACTCCTAGGAGCCCCGCTACAAGGCATGCTCCCTTAAGCTCAAACTTCACACCATCGTCCCTCCCCCTTGTGTGACCCAGCCTACGGGATATCCTGTTTTGGGGGAAAAGAGCGCAAAGAGGTCTGCAGAGCGACAGTGCCTGGTGGTCTGATGAACTGTGGCATGTAAAGTTCTGCCAGAGCAAGAGCACAGGCCCTCGGTCAAAGCAAATATTAAGGGATAACAATGAGAATGCGAATCTGAAAGCACCCTGATAAATAAATGTCAAAATCGAGTAGTTCTGAGTTTGGTTTTGGTTTTCCTGCTGGATCTACATTGTGCTGCTTGCTGAAAGAGTAACTAATGTTTATTTTTGTCCTGCAGTGTGTATTTAGGGAGCAACTTCAGAATCAGGCCAGCAATTAGTAACATTTTGAATGCTCTGGCACTCTGGATGGTAGCAATGTAATAAGGTTCCTCTCTTTTTTTAATGGCACAAATGAGTCCTGATGGTCATTGTTTTTTCTGGAAGACGAGAAATGTCATAATAGTATCTGTCTTTCTCCTTTTTAGGTTAGCTATGAGATGCTGGGAAAAATCCCCATCCTAAAGAGTCTCCGATACAGAGAGAAGCAGACTGGCAAGGACGTCACCCTCCAAGATGAACATTCAGACTTGGCAGATGCCAGCACACCAGCAGCGTTAAGTGAGAAGGCGATGGCTGAAAACACAAGACCACAGGCTGCTGCGGGCTCAGCTCAAACAGGACAACATTATGTTGAAGGTGATTCTGTAAGTCCCAGATTAGAGGGATCTGGCGTGATTACTACTGTGTATGTGGGCAACGTACCTCCCAGCGTAAGACTGAGCGAGCTGAAATGTGCTTTAAGGGAATTCCATGCAACTCCTTTACGACTGAATTGGCAAGGAGCACAGCACAGGGCTTTTCTCGATTACCAGGATAAAGCAACCGCAGAGAATGCTGTGTCCTCTTTGAAAGGTCTGAGCCTCGGGGGTAATACTTTGCGAGTTGAGCTGGCCAAGAATCAGAGGAACAAAGGGCAAGTGGAAATCAATAGTCAGAAATGAATATGAATAGAGGAAAAAAATAGGCGTGAAGCCAACCTAAGTTTTCAGGGATATTAGTATATCCTCTGATTTCTGCAGGCTGCACAACAAAGTGCAAGACCAACTTTTCAAACAGATGAAGCGTACATCTCGCTGCTGACTTGCCTGCCTCATTTGTGCAGCTGTGCATGCAAAGTGCATTTGTCAAGTCAGATGACAGAGGGGCCATTTCTTTAAACGGTTATCCACAAAGTACCCGCGCTCTGTGTATTTGGTTTTCCTCGGCCGGGGGTTGATTTGCCCTTTGGTGCGTGGATTTCTCAGAGCTGGATCGAAAACCTGCCCTTGGTAGCTGTGTGCAGCCACGTGTAGCGAGGTGGTTATGTTCTGTCATCTAAAGGTTGTGCCTGCACGTTTGTACTCGTGAGCTTAAAAGCCAGCTGCAGAAAATCTGTCTTAAGGGTTACAATTCTGTTTACTAAAAAATGGCGTTTGCCTGTTGGGAGTTTTCAGCTTATTTTTCATAAAAATGGACGGGGGGGAGATTGCCCTTTTTGTGCTCTTGAAGAACATCTGTGGAAACACTGGCTCAGCCACCGAGTTCTAGTAATAGCTATTAACATCAGGTGGAAGAAACGGTAGCCGCTTTCTCGGCTTTGGTTTTTTTTTAGTTCAGCCCTTTGTAAACATTGTATTTCTTATTTTGGTCTGGCAGGGGAAAGTAAAGACCAGTATTCTCCTCTGCTTTTCCCCTGAAACACTTCAGGTGCCTTTTTCATGGATGCGAAGAAATAGAAGCTTTTCCCAATTATCTTGTCTCTTATAATTTCGTGTGATTCCATTCATTGCCTCTGTGAAATTACATTAATATTAATCGTTGTAGTGGAAATGAAAAGCAGACAGACCACGGTCGAAACTTGTGGGTGACTCGTCTGGTATGGAGTTGTTTGAAAAGTTGCTGGAGGTAGTAGCAGAGCCTGTTCCTGCTGTGTCTTTGTCACCACCAGCGTGGTCTCCTGCAGCCACACCATCAGACAGAGGGGAGGGTCAGACAGCAGCGCTGTGAAAGGGGTGTCAAGCGCTAGCTGGAACAGGGAGATTTGCACACGTGTGGACGTTCACTTACGGTGTAAAGGAAAATGGTGATTTATTTGGTGGGGCTTTTGTTACATTTTCTTCAGTTTCCTATTCCTGAAAAACAAGTTGAATTTTGGCTGAACCATCCTGTCTAAACAGAAGCACTTTTGCCATTGATGCTGGGCACATAGTCAAAGTAAGCATCTAAATGGATATTTTTTTTTTTTTTTAAAGTATGAGTTGGAAACCTTTTTTAGCCAGAGGGTACTGTTAAGTGTGTTTTAAGCATGTTATTATGCCTCAAGGGTCAGACATTTCATATAGTATTAAACAAAAAGTTCTCATCGTTATCATATACTCTGCACAGAGGGGCTCAAGGAAAGCATTGCTTCAACTTCTTGTAAGATCAACAAAGGAAAGGTTTCTGGGAGAAAAAAAAAAAGTGTCGTGCTCTAAAATGCTCTCTTTCTCCAGCTCAAAATTATTTTCAGTATCACTTAGTCTGAATTAAAACATAAGCACTGCGGAGTCCTCTGCATCTTGTTTCAGTAGTTGTGTACTTCAAGGGTAAGAGTCAGGGGTTGTGTTACTACTTAAACATACTCATTACATCATGAGCTTGGAAAGTAGAGGAAAGAAAAGCAAAAAAATAATTACACATCACTGCCTTCCCTTTCCAAATGATGGCAAATTAAGTAACACGATCATTTGGTGTTCTTTTTCACTCTTGCAATGCTGCTTGCTTTGGTGAAGATACCCAGGTGACTTTAGCAGTTAAAAAGCAGTTACTCTGCCAATGAAAACTTCCAGCATTTCAAACTTCACATTTACACTCAAACATTACATTGCAGATTGAACCAGCCTCTTCTGGTCAAATTTGTAGGAATTTCATCTTCAACCTTATTTTCTTTCTGAACATCTGAAGTTTCGGTGCAGATACGTTTACGTGTTACAAGACACGTAAATGTGTTATGTTTGCTTGCTTTGCTCTCAAGGCTGCGTGCAGTCTGTGGGCAGTTTTGTCTGGACAAGCACATCGGGATGGTTTTCTGCTTGCTGTTGTGGTTCTGTGTGTAGCCCCAGGGTGAGCTGTGCTCGGTCTGTCCGGGTGGGCAGATCTCCGCAGTTTTCCAGCCGGTCGCTTTTTCCTGTCCCGCATTGTGAGGCCACGTTTCACAGTACTACGAATAGCTTCTTACTGTCCCAATGGGCAATTAACAGTCCGAACCACACTAGGGAGAAGATATTAACTGGACAGAGGTATGTAAATGTAGTTAGCCTCTGAGAAGAAAAATAATTAAGCTTAAGCTAATGCACTATTCATTAGCATTTTGAATGGACTGGAATAATGACGTTGATGCTGTGATGATTGTAATTCCAGCTTAAGTAGTCATTTCTGATCCAGGTTGTTAATAAACGGCAAGGTCTTTTGGGCCTTGCCATCTTAAAGTCATTAAAGAATGCTTTTAATTCAAAGTAGCGGCTGCTTCAGGTCAGAGCTTGGCAGCCTGTTGCAACCCATCTGCACCAGCAGCTTCAGCGAATTGGCAGCAACTGGAGTGCAGGTACAAGTTCATTTCTGTCATCTCTGCTTTGTGAGCAGCAACCTGCAGGGCTGAGAATGGAACCTGAAGCTGCAGAAGGCTCACCAGAGCTCAGAGCTGCCGCAGAGGTTTGGTCGTAAGGGGTTTACATGGAGGCAAACCAGTCGTCCTTAGAAGTCGCCTTTGGGTTGCTGTAGGATTCCCACAAGGAAAACAAGAACTGGAGTATTGACCTTCTGCAAAAAAAGCAGCGTGACTTGCAGCAAAGGTGTTCTGTAAGCCTTCCTGTCAGGAGGAGGGTGTAGCTCTTGCTTTCAGAACTGCATCGTGTACCAACACAGCAGGAGTTGGGAGTCTGTGAGCTGTGAAGTCCATGCGATTTCTGTTGTGCACAGCAAGGGAAGCAGTGGCAAGCACGGGGCCCTTGCTGCTGCTTGGGAAGTTGCTCATCTTTAGCTAAAAGACATTTCAATGCAAGATGCTAAATGGCTGTTTAATTAAATAATGCAAGACTGCCCAAGGCACACGCCTACATGGCCTTCTGGTGTCTTCAGCTGTATGATGTGGATTTTTTCTTGTGGGCTGACCACGTTCCTACTTGAGGAAACAGCAGATTTTCAAGAAAAAGTGAATGGGGCAGTCTGCATCTCTTAGATCTATTGTTTCAGGCTCTCTGCATGCTCAGGAAGACATCAGTTATACATGAATCACTTCTGACTTTTCTCTAATTCCCCAAGACTCTCAAATGCAGTACGTTTCAGTGAATCCTTGGACTCTCATCCCGTAATGAAACTCAAGGAACTGAAGCCTGCTTATGTTTTACGTTGGCCCAGACCAAGACTACGCAAGATATTTTACTGACAGTCAAACGATAAAGTCCGTGCCCTGAAGAATTCATAGGCAGAATTAACAGGCTTTAAAGATGAGAACCCTTACTCAAGTAATAATTCTTTGTTTTGTACATGTTTTAGTTGTGGCCCTACTGTTAGCACGTAGGTTGAACTTGGCTGCGTCTACGTGGATGTAGTTTGTGCCTCGTCTCGGGTGGGTACCAGCCCGTATGTCCCTTCTTTCTGGCTGTGACTGAAGCACCCGCCTGGGACTGCAGAGACCTCCATGCTTGAGGCCAGTTCTCTGTGACGGCTTTCTGTGACCGCTCACGCCTGGAGCAAGGGGGAGAAGGTATCTGTAAGCACTTAACCCCCGGCCTTTCTCTGTAAGGGCAGGGGGGCATGCTTGCTTCTTAACACTCTCGTGATAAAAACACCCACCATGACAAAGAAGTGCCTGGGCACTGCAGAAAAGGCTGGAACGCCGGTGATAGATGGGTAGTCTGCTTTTAATAGGAAAATAAGTGATCCCTAACACAGACTTGATTTTAGTTCACTTGCAGCAGCGGAGGAGCCTGCGTTTCGCTGCTGTGCGATGAGAAGAAAAGTTCAGCAGTACAATGGGAAATACTTTACTGAGCCAACTTTGTTCAGCAGTAATTAAAAATGAAGTCTTTCTATTCTCTGTGCAGCCTGATGTCCTCGCTTGTCATGTGGTTCAGTGCATTCTTTCCAGCTCCTTTCATGGCACAAACATGTTAGGCTGTTGTTGCTGCATGCCCCTCTTTTTGAGGGTTCAGTGGGGAAAGATGCTGAGCAGCTCTGGAGACGGGTCGGTGTCAGCAAACCCAGCTCCACTCGGAGGGCGGCTGGGGGGGTGTGGGATCCAGCACGGACCTGAGCTTCCCAGGGTGTTTCTGCCCTCTGCCTGTCCTCGCTGGTGGGAGAGGTGCGGAGAGAAAATGGTGTCGGATGCATGGGACCTCTACCAGACCCGTTAGGCTCGGGAACGTGGTCACTTTGGAGGAGATTTTCTTTTGTTGAATGATGTTAGTCACAGCGTGGTGTGTGGCACAGCGCAGTGAGGCAACATTATAATCTGCTAACAATAAAAGTGAGGTGGCTAAGTGCCACTCAGCTCTGAAAACTGTACAGTCGTTCGGGTTTTCCTGCAGACAGCTACGGCCATGCGTTTCCTGGAGCAAAGACAAGGCCACACAGCTTCAATCCACCGAAGACAACAGCGAGTAAACAAGCCATGTTGCTGTGTAGACTTCTCTGAGTGACAAGAGTCAGAGATTGTTTGTTTCCATGGAGAGGAAAAAAAAAAAAAAAATCCATGAGGTC
>Ga0065711_1038174_pt1 | contig 19063 bp, 8 predicted proteins | sample Hoacrofraction12_FD_59098 | JGI IMG/M metagenome (GOLD analysis project Ga0065711, IMG submission 59098) | Hoatzin crop microbial communities from Cojedes, Venezuela - Epithelial fraction 12 v2 (version 2) | ecosystem: Host-associated > Birds > Digestive system > Esophagus > Crop | place... | reverse complement strand
AGAAAAAAAAAAGAAGAAATCTGTACACAGAATCCAAAACACTGCTGATACTGGTATCCGTATACTTTTTGCGTGGGTCTGATAAACTACCCACAAGTCTTCTACCCTTGCTTTATTTCCAGTTCCTAGTAATAGGAGTGTAGCTGTTCCTGCATGTTTCATAGCAAGCTTCTGAATTTCATCTGTAGTTAAGAGGCAATATTTTTATGAAATTTCATTTAAAAACATGTGTTAACAGAATTTATTATTCTGTCTCTAATATTTCGATTCATATAGGTTTACAACTCCTTAAACACAGATCTGGAAATGGTAGAAATGCAGATATTTTGGATCGTCTTTCTTATGCCATGATATTACATTACCTGACTTTACAAGCTTTAAGAGTTTGTAAGGTAACTTACTCATGACTTCAATGCAATCCAGACAAGATTAGCTTGAACATATGCACGTATTCTCCAGTAAAACACCTAATTTATGCAACGTTTCAAGTTCAACTCGCTGCATTGCTCAAGCTGTCTACCAAATAATAATACTCTATTGTCAAGAAAATTGTTCTACGGTGTTTCATTCCCTTTACTAATCTCACCGTGCGAATGACAACTGCTAGACCATTTCCAGCTTGTGTTAAAAATCTTCGGTGTGTCAGAAAAATGGATTAGCATTTGTTGTATATTCTTCCCTGCCCCCTGCCCCCATCTCATGTTTTTTCATGAGTATGAATTAATAAAGTGCCAGTCTCTGCTGTTACTACAGGTGCTATCACACAAATTTGTAATGGGAAAATAAATCTATACTAGGCAAATTAAAATCCATGATAATTCACTCTCATGACACAGACTCTAATAAAGGCTAAAGAATTGGAAAACTTCAAATTCTCCTGACAGATCCAACTGAAAAGAGGAAACTGCAGAAAACTTTATTGCTGCAAACACAGAACCATAACCTCCAGTCCTCCCTAGACCTTGTATACTACACAAAGTTGTCAGCTTGAACTGAAGAGGCTCATCAGTTCTCTCTAAAAGCAGTACTGTGAGAACAGCATAATAAATTATGGAGCTTTTATTCTTTCTTTGACAAAAATAGAATTAAATTATTTTAACTTTACAGACAGCCAACTACGAAAACGAACAGTGGTAAAATTAACGGGCATAAAAGCAGCTCCAACAAACCCATCTTTTTCTACAGTACATAGAAAAGTCATTATGAGCAACACAGAATCACAGAATCACAGAATGGTAGGGGTTGGAAGAGACCTCTGTGGGTCATCTAGTCCAACCCTCCTGCCCAAGCAGGGTCACCTACAGCAGGCTGCACAGGACCTTGTCCAGGCACGAATGCATGCTTATTGTTTGATGACAAACCCATCAAAAAGAGCATCTGATCAAAAGCCAGTGTTCTAAAGAAGAATGCACAGTCCCATTTTATCTTATGAATCCCAGGAATGGGAACTGCTGCTTTCTAATCCTTCTGTAAAACCAATTCATTTTGTTCCATTGAATCCCCATCATGATTGCCTCATAATATGAGAAGAAAAACTCAAATACCCCAAATGGTACCTGTTCTGTATTTAAGTAGAAATCTAATTAACATTTATTTAAAATGATGCTTTGACTTCAAGTGAGGTTATTTTCATGGAGTAGATACTGTAACTCTGATGTAACTATTGACAGCAACTGTTTTATAACTCCATTACACCACAGTGAGACAAGATTCAGATCAGGAAAAACTTCTGGCCTTGGGAATCTAATGCAAAGTACTCCAGTCAACTTTTATTCAAGAATATTTATCTAGCTGCTAAGGTAACTAATGGGTTGCTGCAGGTGTATTTCTAGTCTTACGTGCAGCAGTCAGAATTCTTATTATTAGAAATAAAAAAAGAGCAGCACTGATAATTTTTAAACTGCAGAGATAATATTGTTGTACTATTAATAAAATTTAAGACCTAGCTTCATCAAAACAATGATAATGGTAAGTTAATGAATCGAGCTCATGAAAACTTTAAATTGAAATCCATCTTTCACTGCAATCTTTAACACAGTTCTTTCAACCCTTTCTTAGTTTTTCTTTTATTGGTTTGCATAATTATTTCTCTATTATTTTTGTACTGTCAAAGCTATAAAAATTACATTGTCCAAGTAATACTGGATTTTCCTAAATACATGCACAGTCTCTTTAGAGCCAACAAAGCCATGGTTCTTTGTTCCACCTCAAAAAAAGGCTAAATTCCTAGTACTAGCTGCCAAGTGCTACCTGTGTTGGATGAATCCTGGCTAAGAGATCTAAAGGAAGTTTTTGTTTCCTACCACCTAGGAGAAAATATTTTGTGAAAGTCTTGTTCAGGCTTTAAGGTCAAAGTGTAGAATAAAAGAAACATCATGACAGAAGATGAATGAATGAAATACACAAGGATGTGACTTCATTGCCCTGTGACAGCAAGGTAGGATGAGGTTATCGTAGACATACTTCAGAGTGCTTACTAGATATAGCTGAAAATGCTTTACCAATATCTTTGATGTAAAATAATTTTCAAACTTCTTTATGCCAAGAATTTGCTTTTAGCAGATGTTTGACTTCATTTGAAAAAGTGAATGCCATAAACTAAAAACACGGAAAATTCTGCTGTCGTGACTCCATTCATTATGTTCACTTTCCTTTATTTGTTGGGTTCCCTAATCATGACACTTCTTTCAGATGTCACAGAAGTTCAGCAAAAGGAGACTATGTCTTATTATTGGAGAAATAATCCCATAAGGCATATTGGCTTTTAGTGGAGAATGAAGTTATGAGACACCTGAAATAGATAGTCCATAAAATGACATCAGAATTCTAAGTGTTCAGTCAAAATCATTCTGCTGGAATAAAAAACTCACTTTAAGGCTAAGTGATAGCTAGAAAACAAATCTAGCGATTTAGTATGCTAGCAGTCTTTATTTTCAGTTAAAAATGACAAAAAGTCAGGGATTGTTTTCTCTGATGTTTATCCAGAAAGTGGGAAATTAGCAAAAGGGTAGTATGTAGTATTCCTACCTCTCTTAGAATACAGATTACAGTTTACTGAAAATAATGAGAGTTTGGGATTTTCCCCCCACACACACTGTTAATTACCTTCATAAATAACCTGCAGGCATGATGGCTGTACAGTTGAACGTGTCTTTGTCTACACTGTTCACTTGTTTGAGAACACTACATTTTAGGTAAGGTCTTGGAGTCTCCAATGGTCAATACAATACTAACAGGAAGGAGGAACTTACTTCATCTGGAAGGCCACTTATCCCATCTTTTCAGACCCCATCCTCTGTTCTCCCCTTGTTGGTTTACTTCAGACAAATGGGGTTTTCACAACAAAAACAGATCAAGCACAAAGGCAACCTGCATTAATAGTGCAGTCACATTTTATTGTGTAATATAATGCTAGTGAAATTGGTAGTTAGAGTCCTCTGCTATTTCATTCTCATCTTACTTATTATGCCACTAATTTGTTCCTAAGCTTTTGCACGAGGAATACTAATAAACAATTTCTTTAACTGAAGCCATTTGCCAATAGGTAAATGAGCACATGTAAATATAATATGCCGGTCTTCAAATAGTCTATATATTCAATAAATATATTTTAGTCTTCCAATTTATTTCTAACGCCAGCTGTTCCTGGTATCTTTCATTACGTTTCACACACAACATAAAGGCAGGATATGACATTTACATTCCTTAAAACAGACCTAGATACTGATTCTGAAAATCTATTTTGAAAACAGAGCCAGACTGCTTGCAAGATGATTCTAAAAGGCTACCCCAAGAAAAGCACAGTATAAAATGATGTTTTTGTTACCATGCACACACAGTTAAGGATAATTTGACTAGATTTTCAGACACATAAGGGAGGAATTTAGTACCATTTTTCCATGTCACACTGTTTTGTTCTCTGTCCAGTTTCATCAAAATAATCACTACTTTCTAACTACATGTGATAACATAACATGAAATGCCTAGGACTGTGCTTGTCTACAGGACACAGAAAAATGTTTCACTCTTTCCTAACAGCTCAGCTTACTCAAACTGATAGCACTCAAGACCCGAATTCAACACTGACATTATTTTACTTTTAGAAAAAGAATATTCTAGAAGAATCAGGAAATAAGATATGAATTTTTAAAAAGCTATAAAAATGAAAAAAATAAGGTTTATGGATTTCATTCATTTTTTCAACAGCTTAACTACTGATAAATGGAGGCAGATGAAGATACCACGAAAGGGAAAGCAAAATGATGAGCAAAGGTTTCATGTGCAGACTGGGTCATTCTCCATTCTTGTCATTTATCACCCAATACCAGGAAATAGCTTTTATGTCCTAAAGTTAGTTTTTAAATAGACCTAAAATTTAGGGCTATGTCCTACATGAAATTACTTCAACGTAGCTTTTTGATTCTTTGATTTCAATTCACTTCTACAAGCTTTTAGTAGGAAGTGCAAGTTCATGTTAGAGTTCAAGTTCTAAATGTCAACTCGTTTTTATGCAGTGTTAAAATTTTCATCATTTGGATTGTTCTAAAATTTGGTGAGAAGACTGGAAACTGGTGAGGATACTTGCTTCTCTGGGCAGCTGCCTACCCTTAACAGGCAAGGCATAAGCCAAACTCACACTTTCAACAATTGTTACCATGCGTGAGTTTCTCATCCCCTTACTTTTGAGCCACTTCAAGAGGCTTGCCGAGAGCTGGAGTCCCTGAAAGACCCTAGTTTATTTCCAACCTGCAAAGTGTGGCTCTAGAGAAGAGGGAAATCATGAGATTTTTTCTTGAAGCAGTCATTTGCTGGGTGAGGACAGAAGCATAAAGCAGTGTGCAGTGTACAGACCACTCTGTCTCAGAGATAATTATTACTGGAAAAAGCTATTTGTCCTCTCTTTCTTTGTTCCCCCTGTGTTCTGTTCAAGCTCCATTCAGGAGATGTTCCAGCCCACAGCTAAGATAACCAAAAGACATGTTATTTCTTCCCAAACTACTTCCCTCTTTGCTATGAGTGCTCTGCTTCATCACAGGTTTTTACCCCAAAGGTTAAAAGGAACGTGAAAGGTCATGCGATTTTTTATTTTTAATGATTAATTACTGAAATTAATTTAATGAAAAATTATTTCATGTTATAACACACAGTTTACCCTCTTATTTATAGGTAGGCATTTTCAGTTGTAGTCTATAGGCTACAAAGTTGCTTTCAAACATGCTGAGATACCTGTATATCTCTGCTCTCTACAGAATTGTCGCATTTCAACAACATTATCTATAAAATGTTATGTGGCTAAGATCGGTTTTAGGAAGAAAAAGAGACTTTCTACTGCAAGGAGCATACAAAGGTATGAACTATCCACAATATTTCTAAGTCTTTGCAAGTCTTACGCAGAGCTGCAAAAAGTTGCACTGAAGTATGTGCATCTGATCTTCACACTTCATTTCAATGTAATCTTCAATAGGAAATCTACCCAATTTATGGATTTTTAAGCTCCTCAAGACAGTTTATGTGGCAATAAAAAAAGACAAACCCCAAAAAATATCTTACAGTTTGATCAAGCTGAAAAAGTCAAGTCAAACTTGCTCCATAGTCAAATATTCTGGAACTGCTTAGAGTACAGGAAAATCTCATCAGGGATGCACAGAAAATGGCATTTCTCTGTGCATTGTAAACATCTGTTCACTTTTACCCCTGGCTGTACATAATCCCAGCTGAGAAAAGGAAAGAGGAAGCAGGAGCCTGAGAGGAGGACCTGGGACAGAAGAAGAAATGCATTTCTGAGCCAGCAACACCTGGGGCAGGTGCAAGAGTTTCCCCTCCAATAACCTCACTATCAAAGTGATGAGTTAACAGTATGTTGAACAGCACTGCTTATAAAGATTTACTACTGATGGTCTTTAAACTTTTTTTTTAAGTCAAGATTTCTCATTGTATTGTATTAAATGAAAATTAACACCTCTCTTCATTTCGAAAGCTTACTCCCAAAGAATCATTCATAAAAAAAATTACCAGATGAAGAGCAGTGAGATATTTGACAAAATTGTACCACAACAATTCATAAACTTAAACTCATGACACTATGCAGGATTCATTCTTTTATACAAGAGTACATATTGCAAGAACTGTGTTGACTGCAACAATAATAAGACCTAACACTAAATTTACTGTAACTGTAGCCATCTCTAGTTTAATCAGGCCCTCTCTTGTTTCCTAGTCTTGTCTCCTGTCCTTGCCGATTTAAGCATGCTTATCCACAGTGCTGCCAGTCTGCAACAGTACTGTTTCAGAGAAAACGACGCAGCAATGGATATGTCTACACTATGGTGTCTGTTCTGAGTGCAGCTGGTGAAGACACGCCTGAGGTAGATGTTAAGTCACTTGTTGAGTGCAGTGCAGTGTCAGTAGCCTAGAACTCATGCTAGTGCAGTATTTATATTCTCAAGTTGTTTTTACTGCTTTCACAAGGTTGCATATTCACTAAAAGCTGGAGCAAAGCATTTCTGCCATCTGCGCTGTAAATCCTTCAGTGCAGTGCGGCTCAAAAAAGACCTGAGGACAATCCTATTGCAGCTTACCACTGCTTGCCACAGGATGCTCATAACTTAACCAAGCATTACAGCGCTTTAAGCACACCAGCTGCGAATGAACAAACCCTGTTCGTGACGAACACAGAATGATCCCTAGAAAGGTTTCTAAAGGTATACAACTAAAGTTTGGCAAACGATTTTAGTGGAAGCAGTGGGTAATTGTGGTTCATACTACTGCACCTACACTGCTAGCTATGGCTGAGCTAGTTGATAGAAATTTAGTTCACAGATGTCTACATAGTGTGTAAGCATAAGATAGACCTGCTGTCAGAACTCAACATTCAAACCAGAAACCACATAGGTTTCTAATAACCCAATTACTACATCACTCATATGCAGCAAAGTATCCCAAAGATTTTCATTACCGTACACAATACTGTTTAACGACTTCAGACTCCTGCCAGTTGTTTGCTTACTTTGTTGTTTCTGGTTGAATAGTTTCATGGTCACACCCTCATTCACTTGTATACAGAAAAATTGTCAAATACTGAATCCAGTTAGAATTTTGGCATTGTCTTCAGCTTGCAAAACTATTCGTTGCTCACAATCACATACATGCAAATATACAAGAATATCTAAAGTTGCTGGCATAGTTAAAGAAGTACAACTGTAGCATATACAGCTACAATTATTAATATGCTTGTTTGACCTAATCCTCTCTGTTTAAGTGTGATTGGATTTCCTTATTTATGCTTTCAGTGCAAATTTAATTTTAATTAATAAACTTTAATTTCTAAAATTCAATTTAGCTAAAAATAACCACCAAGATATGGTGCAGGAAATAGTTACACTGCATTTCTTACCAAATTCACGCTCATTCCACAGCTGATGAGATGTTTTTCAGGCAGTATATAGTCTTCAAGTTTAAAAAAAAAAAAGGGTTAAAATATTTTCAGCACTTCAGACACAGGTTGCTTGTCACTAGTAGGTTAATTCCCCCCCAATTATCATACCACTTTCACAGCTATCCTGAATACACTCTGGAAAAGTAGGTGGCATCTGAGGTAGCTCCACTGGGAATTTCTTGGCAGAGTCTGACTTTTTAAAGAGCTGACTTTTATATTTTGAAATAAAACTAGAGATGCTTTTATCCTAATGTTACATCAGCTTCAACATATTAAAAAGACATTTCAAGTGTTAAATCTTTCCTAACTACTCAGGATGGACACTGTAAAATTGGCATAGGGCCTAGAAGTAAATTTCTTTCTTTTAGAAGCCTTTTTTTCTGAACAGGTTGTTAATTAACACTTGTACCTGACCAGTATGCTATATTTCCCATCAACTGATTATCTGTGAGGCACATAAACCCTAAAACAGAGAAAATTTGGATAACTTTTGAAAACTATCAGTCAAGTTTCGTGCAGTTATTTTTTTTCATTCATTTACTGCGTGATGAATTCAAACCCAACCAAAGAAAATTTGAAAGTGAAAGCAAACTGCTGTATTTGATGAAATGCAAAACCAGTGTGCATAAAGTTACAAAAACAAATTAGAAAATTGTTCATGTGTAATAACCTTGTAGTTTTTATGACTGATTCATGGAAATTTTGAAATACAGACTTAATATTAATTTTTTCTTTAATGTCTATTGAGAATAGTTCATGTATTTAAAACAGCTGTGTATTTTTTAAAAAAATAATAGCTCCTGTAATACTACAAAACCAGTTCATCATAGTATCAAAACAGTTGTCATTTTTTCTGTTATCCCAGCAACGGAACACAGTTGCATTTTGAGGAGACAGACTAGTCAAAGAAAGAGAAATATTTTACAGGAAATTTTACTTTGTTGAGGTAGAGTTCAAACACATAAGATAGTCTTCAGAGTGATATTAAGGTTTTATTGCCATGAATTTGAAATTATGCTTTCCACAACTGTCCAAACCATTAGTTACTGTGAACTTTTCAAATATTTATCCTCAACTATTTTAGTTTCTATGTACTACATAAGGGAACAGTGTATTTTTAAATGGAGTAGACCAATATTACTGGTTTTATACTTTTCATCTCTGAAATACCAGTGTTTTATCAACACAGAAACATAGAATAATTTAGGTTGCAAGGGACTCTGCAGGTTGTCTGTCCAACACCTTGTTCAAGTTACTCAGTGACTTATCCTGTGAAATCCTGAACATCTCTAATAATGGAAATTCCAGAACTTCTCTAGGCAACCTGTTCTAGAATTTAACCACCTTCATGGTCAAACCTTTCTTTCCTAATATTTAGCTGGAATTTCCTTTTTTTCTAACTTCTGTCTCTTGTCCTAGAAGCAAACTTATTAAGAGGAAAAAAAAGTGTATTTCCATCCAAAAATCATGACTCATGGAAAGCAAAATATTTCAAAGAATCTTGAATTTTGGTGAGGTGTTTTTTTTAATTGAACTAACTCAATAGAGCTTTTCAGTAAAGCCTTAACTTTATTTCAATCATTTTTGGAATCGGATTTTTCACTTTTCTCTTTTGGCGTGATTTCTCAATAAATAAATTCAAAAAAAAGTATTTCTTGTTTCAATGGAGCAGAAACAAATTTAGAAGTATATTGTTTCCTGGAAAGATCTGGTTTTGTGTTTGTTTTATTTTTTGCAGTTTGAATGGGAGAAAGAAAAATGCATCCAGCTCATCAAGATCCGAGTATATGGTGCTGTTATTTCTCAAATTAACAATTATGTGTTAACGAAAATGTCCAGAGTACTTTTCATATACTATTTGTTACTTTTTATGAACTTTCATTCCCTGTGAACAGAAAAGAATAGAACAGTACGTTTCTCTTTGGACTCTGAGGACCTGGCATGAAGCTTGACAATATAAGGAATGCCTAGCATGTAGTCATGGAGGAGTTTGTACAAACAGGCAGCTTCTGTTGGTCTCAGTAAAACCACGTCAGAAAAGCATTGTTTTAAAAATTACAGACCAATTTCAATTTCTATACAAGATGCTGTTTCTCCTTCCCACTTCTACACCATTGTATTCACTATACCAAAAGAGAACATTGGTACCTGGGGCTAGACACTTTTCAGTGGTGCCCAGCGACAGGACAAGGGGCAATGGGCACAAACTGAAGCACAGGATGTTCTGTCTGAACATGAGGAAGAACTTCTTCACTTTGAAGGGTGACAGAGCCCTGGAACAGGCTGCCCAGAGGGGGTTGTGGAGTCTCCTTCTCTGGAGATATTCAAGACCCGCCTGGACAAGGTCCTGTGCAGCCTGCTGTAGGAGGCCCTGCTTCAGCAGGGGGGTTGGATTAGATGACCCACAGAGGTCCCTTCCAACCCCTACCATTCTGTGATTCTGTAAAGGGAACAAGGTTCTGGTTAAGATTTGCTGAGAGGACACTAACAGGGATGCAACCGCAGGCCAATGGTGTGCATGCTCCCTGTCTGGTGATGCAGCAGTTGTGCAGCCACACAACTCTCCCCGCACTCCTTTTCAGGGTACATTTGGGTCTGATATTGTAGCAAAGACATAATGTGAATAGCTGAAGATCCAGAACAGTCTTTTCATGTAAACTGTGATGGATAGTATAGCTTTTGTATCCATTTCTTCACAGCCTGTTATATGGGTATTTTATGTTGAAAGAGCATGGAAAGAGAGGGGAAAATTGTCTTTTGCCTTTCCTGATTGTTGTACCTTGAGCATCCCTCTCTCTCTGGAGGGAAACAAAATTTGGGCTTCTAAAGTACACATTTAAGTGCACTTTTACTGTGTATTCAGAAAGCTTCTGGAGTGCAAAGCAAAGCAGACAGAGGAAGATACCTAGCAATCAGGGAGCTTGAAGCACTGGCAGACACTGGCAAATGCCTGAGGAAAATAAGGACTAGGTACAGATAGGACTTTTACTTCCTGGAGGGGATAACATACAGTATGTTGCAACCCAAAAAGCCACATGGAGCTGCTAACATCAGGACAAAATCAAATGAAAAGACGATATTTATGTGGACAGCATTTAGAGACAGGCTGATTTGCAAGTACAATAAACTTACAATAAAAGACAGCTCTATAGAACCCTCCCAGTGGTGTTGCTATGTTTACTTGAAGGAAAAATTCAAAGTCATGATGTTTTAGCCTTAGTTCATGGAATCCTGATGCAGAATGCAATGCTTAAAATTATGATTCTCTTCCATTATAAGACTCTGTTCCTAGAACTGAAACAGAGAGTACTAGATGAAAATATATACATTAAAAATAGGTCAAATTCTGCACTTTCACTCTTAATTTTCATGAGTGGCAGACATCTGCAAAACTTAATTCTATCAGTCTCATTACAAAAAGAACGTATTCCTGTTAATGTTAAAAAATTCTCAAATTATTTTAAAAATGAAAAAAGCTAATATTTTAGAGAGCCACAATTTTGTAAGTAGTACTGATTTCACTCTTCCTGCACTACTTTACTGATTTGCATCTCAAAAAAATGAAAATTGCATGTCAGTAAAGTTTTTACCTTCTGTTTCCTGAATCCAGTCATCATAAAACATGATTTTCCCTCTGAAATACTGTCCAATATTTCTTCTTAAACAGGCAGCAGCTCCCGAATCATTCTAATTCATAACTAAAATTCACAAACTTCAGTAGTTTATGTCAACGCAAACAACAGAGTCCTTTTTAATCCCATTGAAAATCTGGTTTGGGACATTACTCTGATAGTTAGAAACATTTTCCAGCCTACTCCTTTTAATGATCTCCATGTACTATATATATTCCTATGACAGCAATGGTCTTCATGTTAAGCAGTTGCTCTCCTGCGGTGTTTACCCATGCAATATATTTAGGAGAATCTCAGTCTTTCTGCTAATCCAAACAAAAGATTTTCCTAGTCCACTATAAGAAATAAGATAATACTCTTTCCTCTGATATCCCTACTAGGCACCTACCTTCAGTTTGATGTTGGCTTTTTTCAGTATAGATGACCAAAATCCCAAATTTCCACTCACTTCCTAATTCTCTTTGGAATAGTTGCAAGTATCTGATCCTAGATTGTTTCCACAGCCATGGTAGTAAATAGCTGTTCCACAATCAAGTAGTAAAGATAAGGCTGCAACACAAATACTTGCTATTCACTTTAACTGCGTGACTTTATATTTGGATTGTTGAACTTTATATTTCTGTTATTATACTACTAAAGTTGATCTGCTTCCTCCTAACCCTCTTCCTTTCACGATCAGGTTCATTTCAGGTTCACCATTTCATGATCACATTGCTCCCAATGAGTGATATTCTCATCAGAACTGGATAACAGATTTCTCTGGAAGAAGAGACTTTTGAAAACTCCTGCCTTTTGTTCCCTTTTCTGTCTATATCTGTCTGTGGTTGTTATTTCCTGAAAAATAGATAGGGCTTCTCAAACTGTTTAAGCAGACTCGCATGCACAGCTAACTGGATCACACATTTCTCTCATAATTATAGAATTATACCTAGTTTATCTTTAAGCCTTAATTCTGTTCAGTGGTTTCTTTCCTCCTCCATTACCTCTATTTTTTTTTCCATCATTATTTTGGGCCAAATTTCACACTTTAGCTCATAATTTATGTAGTACAAATGTCCAGCTTCAGGTTCTTACAGTGAATATTGTAACTTGGAATTTTCAGAGGTGTAAACTATCCTCCTCACTGAGATGCTGCTAAAATTAATCTTTGTTTATAGGTAGTGCTGAAGTTACACAAGACAAATAGTTATTAACCAGAAGCCCAGAAAGTAGTCCTAAAACTATTTTGAGACAAATACTATTTCAGTGGGAATTTTGTTGATTCAAATATTGAAACTGGTGAGTGAGCTGAAATAACATGGAAAAAATCATTATTAAATCTTACCTTTTCCCTTGCATTTTTGTCCAAGTCATTTGCAAAATTCAGCTCTGTTTTGTGATGAAAATGCAGCTGAACTTTGCTGCTAATTGTACTGTTGGGGACCTCAATAATTAAATGTAAATAATTCAGAAGATATTAACAAAAAATTTCTTCCATAACAAATTTACTGAAAAAATAATAATTATGAAAATATTTTTGCTTGAAATAACTGAAAGACTTATTTAAAAGATATCAAATGCAAAAAAATGAGAAAATCATTCTATTGCTTTATGAAGAATGTAATTTTCTAAATTGATTTCTTGGATATTAGCATGTAAATTACTATATTGCAATTATGCTCCATGAATTGAGTAAATAAAATAATTAGGAGCAATCTCCAGGTTCATGAGTCAAATTAATAACAGTGCTGGTTTTAAACTTAGGTTCATAAGCTAGATTTATTTCTGTTTTGTAGCGGTTCTGCCACAGTCTCTTTCATGATGAAAAACAGAACTCTGGAAGCAAGCCAAGAATGCCACTGTTTGTCTTAGTGGGGATTTTAACATTGTCTTAGCCAAAAGCATGGAAACAAACGCACATACAGTCTTTTTGTAAAAAAAAAAAGGAATTATCCAGAAAGCATTACTATTGGGAGATTCGAACACTAAGACAGCATGTTATCTTGAGATATGGCTTCTGTTGGAAACAACTGAATTACGGAGAACAGAAGGCAGGCAGAGAAATATGTATGCGCAATGCAATCAATATAATTTTACCTCCTGGAAGCTTTGTCTCAAGTTTTTCTTGTTTTGATTCCTAAAGAATGAGACATCAGAACATACATATACATATATTTACATTTCCAGAACATACAGACCTGCTGAAGGTCTTCTAAACAAGGATGAGGCAAATGTTGGAAAGAAGACTTGCATGAAATCACTGAAGCTGATGTTTTTCAACACAATTGTTACTGGTATGGTTTAATTTTCCAAAACAGAAACTGTGCCAAATTTTGTCCTTACTTACACCTGTGAATCCTCAACATATGAAGTCAATGAAAAAATTTGGCTGGAATATTTTGATTATACTTTACAATAGATATATGGGGATGAGAATAATTAAGCTAAAAAGTAAAAGGATCATCAAAACCCAGAATGAGTCTGCAAAATAACATGGGATAATGCCAGTATGATCAACTATTCCATAAATTATCTTCTAAAAGTCCATAGGTTCTTGAGCACTGATTCCAAATATGTATTTAGTATTAATTGTTTAACTCTACCCGTAAGCGGGACTAGTTTCACTTTCAAATCATTGCTGGTTCAGGAATTTTTGCCTGTTCTGCACAAATGCTTAACTTTGAATTGGATTGAACTAATCAGCAAAGTTAAGCATATGTGTATCCAGTATTGTGGTACCTGTCAGGAAATATGATTTATTCTGTGCTTTTTTCTAATACAACAGCAGAAGAGAAATTAAAAAAAAAAAAAAAAATCAGAGCTGCCTCTCTGTTGTATTTTAAATTCACGTGACTGAAAAATTCCATGATATAAAAAATTGTATCCATTTCCTGGGGATCTAAGTGGAGAAAATCTTTATCATACTGTTTTCTACTTGTAAACAATTTCTAGCTCTAAAATTAAAAGACATAAGGATTCCATCCTCAATTCTTTTTGATGAAGCATAGTAAAAGAAAAAAACCAACACCTTTTCTTCCTCTTGCTATGATGTAACTTTCTAAGTTTCTTACTTTGAAGAGTTACACTGATAAAAAAAAATGAAGCTAGTATGGCATTTAGCAACTTTTGAAATTCATACAAGTTTAATACTTGAAACAATTCAGATCATCATCAGTATAAATATTAAGTATAATAAATAGACTGTTTTGACTTAAAAATCTTTTTTGATGGATATTCATAATTTATTTTATGGAAGCCTTCATTTTCATAAATGTGCTGTTCTAACAAGATATTTCTGATTTGCTGTGTGCCGTATTAGCATTGCTACAGTTGCATGAGTGTTTTAAAAAGTTATGTAAACCTGAGATGAAACATCACAGTGCTGCCACAGAACTGGAACAAGTTTTACTTGAGCACAAGACCTTAGCTTCATCTTCACCTTTTTTAAGACTATTTATAATGCATTCCAAATGCCAAGATCTAAATAAGAAAAAAATAAATATGTTATAAGCTGCCATGGTCTATCTTTGATAGAGTCAGTTGGAACAAGACAGTCAATGAAAATAACAACTTGTAGCCAGTATGGAAGAATTGAAAACTGTATTGGATAAGACTGATAACTATGTTGCTCATTCAGAGTAAAAGATCAATTTAATTGTGAATACTAGAAACCGTCAAAACAAGGAGCATCTAACAAAGGCAATTTTGCGTCACCTTTTCAACCCCTCTCGTGTCCACATTTCTAAATTGCTTTTTATCCTCATGTAGGTAACTAAATTTTTATGTCCATAAATGTTGAGAATGAAACATTACTACCTCTTTATGCATCTTCACATAACTAATGCATGATTTATTAACAAATGCTAACTGCAAAAAAAATTACTATAATCAATACTTCAAAGACGGAGAATCATTCTTGTGAAAACTTTTGATGAGTGGATTTAGTTATTTACAGACTGAATAATTACTGCCAAGTGTTATCAGCTCACTATAAGACAGAAAGAGTCACGTCTGAGAAATGCACGGTCAGTACAAATTATAATGGCATTGCAGTCCTGTATTATTGCAGCTATTAAATTATTGAGGCAAAACCAGTCATTTTGAACTTCATCCTTTTATAGAATGTTCATTAATCAATGCTGAATTTTGCAAGGACTTCAGGTATAAAACATAAAATAGCAGGTATCTGTTCCCGATATAATTATATCACCAGCATTCTTCAGCAGTTTATGCATAATAAATTTTCTGATCTGATATAATCTGTCAAGCTTTGGGGATCCAAATAAGGATCAGTTATCTGGGTTCAAGCAATCAGTCAGATTGAAAAACTCTAGCATTTTCATCAATATTAACTAGAATGTTTGTGATTATTTTATTATTTTGCTATTTATTGTGAGCAGAAAACAAGGTAAATGCTGTTAAATGAGAAACAAACTTAAAGTTCCATGCATCTAGACTAATGGGAATAAAAAGTGAAACGTGAATGAGCATCAGAGAGCATGAAATGCTTTTGGATTTTTTGTTCTTTTCACTATTTAAGTAATATTTTAATGAAAAAAAACATATCCAACTTAATTTCACTTTAAAGATTTTAAACAAAAAATGTAATATCAGCTCGAGGATGCATCTAGAGATTTCATCTACCACAGCTTTCCCTTTTTTTTCTTTCAGTTTCCTTAATTCTTTAATACAATGATTTCAAGTTGGAGTCTATGGAGAGGACTTTATTGTTTTACTGTCTTTGTTCATGTTCTTACAAGTTTTCAGTAACACCTACAAGGTCTCTTAGAACAATATTTATATTATTTTCTTCCTCTCGGCAAACAACGTGTAATATAAATATCTAACACTTTAAGGCTTGACCAGATGGTAAAATGTTATTTGAACCATTGTTTTTTTTCTTTTAAAGTCTGAAATTACCACATTTTCTTTTTCCACTATTTAAAACTTATTTTTGTCAATTAGGAGACAAAACTCAGCTTCTTGCTGTTGTCAGTGTGTAAGAACTCGGCTAATTCTGAATCGTTCAAACAGAATACAGTGGCCTGTTCTGAGAATGCCTGAGTGTAGCACTGTGGCAATAAAGATCAGGCACTTGCATAAGTAAAGATAGAACCACCTTTCTGGTTCTTGGGTGTTTTTTTGTTTGGGGGCATTTTTTTTTTTTTCTTCATACTATTCAAAATCCATACTATGCACCATATTAGATTACATTCTCTATATACTGTTTTAAATTAACTCACATACATTTGAGATGTATAATGACTGGGGAAGCACATAGTCACTAGTATTAAATCAAATGCACTTGATCCTATCCAGATCATGTTTGCTCTTTCAGATCTGAATTCTATGCAATCTCAAAAAAAATAAAATAGATGGAATCTATTCAGATAAGTTGCTGTGCAAAGCTCCAAGATTTTAGAGGAATTTACTTGTCTACAGGTATAAAGTCCATCTGCCCTATCAAAACATGAAAACAAAATTTGTCCTTAGGTGCCTTTAGACTCTACTCAGTGTCAAATATCCACATTTAAAATAATTCAGCTTTTTCGTGCAAGCATGTCACTCTGTGTCCAAATGCCACTGTTGTTATAATCTGCTCTCAGGAATGCTAAAATCTGATTTTAGGTCTGTTACTTACCTAAATTCTTCCTAGCTCAAGACAAACAATATTTAATGATACAGTATCATTCTTACCATAATTTACATCAATTAATATTCAATAAAAATATGTCTGGAATATCTTCTTCACACTTACAAAGACCTTGGTTGTGTTTACAGCTGTTATAAATGAATCAAACTTTTTATAACATCAGACAATTAAAAAAAAATTGACATTCCATTATATTTAGCAGTTATTGAGGGTTATAGGAATTTTTCACTTGACGGTAACGTATAAAGCGGAAAAAACAGTACATCTTTACTGCTTGTTGTCAGAAAATAGTAATTAGCGCTAAGCATATTTTTCCAGTGCAAAGGCCTAACTTTGATCTGTTACACCAACAAGGCTGAACGTGTTTTTTTCTATGTGGAGTTTAACCTAACAACTGCATTGCAACAGGAGGCCCAGGCAGCTTTGTCAGCTGTTGTACGGGAACTATGGTAACTAGATGTATTTTTGTAGGGTCTTATCACATCTTACCTTAAGTTTAGCTAGGAGGAATTCATGATCTTGCAGTAATTTTTTAGCCTCATCTTGATTGCTGCCAATTTCTAATAAATTTGGTGTTGATTCAGCCAGCTGAAGCTTCACCCATTTTCCACACTGTAATAAGTAAACAATTGTAGCCTTCAGAAAACACAAGCTTTCCTTCATTTATTCACACGCACACACACTCTCAGGTCACACATACTTCCATGGTCATAGGAGCACAGAGACCCATAAACATGCATCCAGTTGCAGAATGAAGACACAGAGGACACAGTATAAACTTCATTTGAAATAGGTGTCAAAATCCCAGACTTGAGTCTTATTCAATAGCTACTGCGATTTTGGTTTTGCCTGTGAAGAGCAAGATTATCACAATGAGCCAAAAAGGTTTCATACAGTCACAGAATCCCTTGGGTTGGAAGGGACCTTAAATCTCATCTAGTTCCAACCCCCTCGCCACGGGCAGGGACACCTTCCACTGGACCAGGTTGCTCAAAGCCCATCCAACCTGGCCTGGAACACTGCCAGGGAGGGGGCAGCCACAGCTGCTCTGGGCAACCTGTGCCAGTGCCTCACCACCCTCATGGTGGAGAATTTCTTTGTAATATCTAATCTAAATCTACCCTCTTTCAGTTTAACACCATTACCCCTTGTCCTATCGCAACAGGACCTGGTAAGTCCCTCTCCAGCTTTCTTGCAGCCTTCCAGTACCTGAAGGGGGCCTACAATAAGGTGTCCCCACAACCTTCTCTTCTCAAGGCTGAACAACCCCAACTCTTTCAGCCTGTCCTCACAGCAGAGGTGCTCCAGCCCTCTGACCATTTTTGTGGCCCTCCTCTGAACCCGCTCCAACAGCTCCATGTCTTGCCTGTGCTGAGGGCTCCAGAGCTGGACACAGAACTCCAGGTGGGCTCTCACCAGATTGGAGCAGAGGGGCAGGATCCCCTTCCTCACCCTGCTGCCCACACTTCTCCCCTTTCAGCTGTAGATTGCACAGAGAGCTAAGAAAACTTGGTGGGTGGGGGGGGCGGACAAATGTTACGAATACATTACAGCAGATGCAAAACCTGTAACCTCAAATCTTATTTCTACAACACAGATCCAACATACTTGTATACTGAATATATATAGAGAGAGATTGCACAACTAGCAGCAGGGACACTTAACAGCTTTTGCAACAGGAACCCAAAGAGCAATCTGTGTCCTGGAGATTACACGAAGAAAGGAAGCTTGACAGCAACCCACATCATAGCTAATTCTTGCCTCACTGTGTTGCAGAACTGCTGCAGTCTGAAAAGTATAACTCAGCAAGGATGGTGATAAGGAAAGAAGCAGTGATGTCACTGGAGGCTACCATGGTTCCCACAGCACACAAAGGAAAAATAAATGTCTTCACCCTAAACTTAAGCCTCCTTGCAACAAAATTACTCCCCTGTGGCAGCAGAGTCTCCCAGGAAGAGTCTCCCAGGAAGGGTGAGAACCGATAGGAGAACACCTTCCCACCAGCACAACTGAAGTGATCTCATCCTGAATAATCACCCTAATTTGGTGACAGCCCAACTCATTATACCCTTATTCTGCATTACAAGCTCTAGTGGCTGAGGCTAGTGTGTTTTCCAAGCTGCTTGGAGAGTGAAGAGTCAAACTGCCAATAAATTCCAACTGGGATTCAGTACCTAGGCATCCAGCTTTACTCCCCATGCCAGATTTTGTGCAAGCTGTGGATTCCAGCTCACAGAACAGGCCTTAAAATGCTTATAAGCACAACTATAGACAAACAAGGGCTTCTACTGAAATACATGGGAATATAAATTCACAGTTTTCAAAAATAACCACTCATTATCAGGTTTAGGCTTCCCCCCCCCC
>Ga0065711_1038173_pt1 | contig 19063 bp, 13 predicted proteins | sample Hoacrofraction12_FD_59098 | JGI IMG/M metagenome (GOLD analysis project Ga0065711, IMG submission 59098) | Hoatzin crop microbial communities from Cojedes, Venezuela - Epithelial fraction 12 v2 (version 2) | ecosystem: Host-associated > Birds > Digestive system > Esophagus > Crop | place... | reverse complement strand
GACCCGCCTGGACAAGGTCCTGTGCAGCCTGCTGTAGGTGACCCTGCTTCGGCAGGAGGGTTGGACTAGATGACCCACAGAGGTCCCTTCCAACCCCGAACATTCTGTGATTCTGTGATTCTGGCAGGACTTGTGACTCTGTGAGGGACCCACACTGAAGCAGTCCGTTTGGAAGGACTGCACCCGATGGAACTGACCCATGCTGGAACAGTTCTTAAAGAACTGCAGCCTGTGGGAAAGACCCACACTGGAGCAGTTCTGGAGGGACTGTGCCCCATGGGTGGGACCCCACGCTGGAGCGGGGGAACAGCGGCAGGAGCAGCAGAGATGGAGTGTTGTGAACAGACCACGACCCCATTCACCACTGCTCAGTGGGGAAGGAGGTAGAAGAGTCAGGAGTACAGTTGAGCCTGGGTAGAAGGGAATGGGGGAAAAGTGTTTTCAGTTTTGTTTTTATTTCTCACTATCCTACTCTGTTATTAATTTGAAATAAAATAAATTAATTTCCCCAAGTTGAGTCTGTTTTGCCAGTGACAGTAATTGATGAGCTTTGTCCTTACCTCGACCCACAAGCTTTTTTGTCATATTTTCTCCCCCTGTTCTCATGAGGAGGGGGAGTCAGAGGGTTTCTGGGTGGGCACCCAGCAGCCAGCGAAGGTCAACCGATCACAGGGATCAAGGTGGTTTAGGGGAGAACACGCTTGGGACAATAGAGCAGGGGCTAAACGGGCCCGGTGACGTGGAATTTGGTGGCTTGCCAGACCATGATGTTTGTCTGACCATGCATACGTTAGTACATGTGTCAATGCATGATGGCTAGTGACTACCAAGCTGAAGTAGCTAGCGAGTCGGATAAGTGGCCTGGGAGACTTGTTTTGAATTGGCCTCAAGTCTAGAGGTCAGCTGGAAAGGCCTGTTTGAGGCAACTGAAGTTGAGAGGGTCCAGGGGCCAGGTACTCGTAGTGTCTGAGGCCAGTTACTGGGGATCTGCAGTGTGTGTGTGTGTGTGTGTGTGCGCAAGGTAGCTGGAAGGTCTGGGCCATCCAGTGCCAGTTACGGGATAAAAAGCATTCAAGGCTAGCTACTGAAGGGGTCAACTTTGTATGCATATTTTTCCCGCTAGCAGACCTTCGTCCTGCTTGCTTAGAGAGGTGAACAGAATGAGGTCACCAGTGTTTTTTGTGGTCATGTGAGTGCTGAGTGCTTCTGTCCACATACATCTGTGTGGACCACCGTGTATATATGTATTGCATATGTATGTTTGCATGTGTGTCTCTTGGGAATGCAGCCCTCTCCACTGGCTGGACCTGGGGATATGGAGCCATGGCAACCTTGCCTGCCATGGGCTACCGTCTTTGCAAGCCCCTAACAATCTGGGGCCTTTTACTAAAAACAGAAAAGTACAAAGAGAAAATACATGCCTTGAAGTATCTCCAGAAAACATGAGAAGGTTGCTTTCCATTTTGGAAGCAAAGGACTAAACATTTCAAGTTTACTTTGTTGGACTGTACTGCAGGAACAATTTGAGTGTGATTTACTCAGTGATTTTCTGCTACAGTCTTTAAACATCTGCTGGTGGTGCTCAGATTCAGTGCTAATGTTCAGACAAGTATGCCCTGGTTGTTAACAGCTCTAGTTCAGAAATGTCATCTCTGTTACAAAACTGTGTTGATGTTGCTATTCAGACTGTGTTCACTGCAAGCTGATAAACAGGTAGTCTCTAGTGGGTGATAAGTAAGACTTCTGGAAATAAGAGAAAAAAGTTACATGGCACTCAAACATCAAAAAATAATAAAAGATACATAGCACTCACAGATGGGTTTTGAGAGCTTTGTACAACATACACATGGCTCTTACTCCGCTTTAAAGATTTATCACAGTTCCCTATGAATGTAGGTCTTGACCGAAGATTACTATTCAAGAGGATAGTTCAAACTGCATGCATTGAGTAGGTGTAAAAATATTACACAGAAAGAGCAAACAAGAAATTTGTTTTCTTTAGAAAATGCAGTCTTCAGATGATCAAGCATCTCCGATGCCCTCAGGCTTTTTTTTTGCCTAATCCTAAGGTACATTTGAGACCATCTGACTGCTCAGTTTGAAAGCATTGCTATCAATGTGGAAAGCTGCTCACTAGGGTCTTGGTGAACCACTGCTGAAATACAACAAGAGAACAGGCTTTTCCAGAGGGTGGAGTGGCTGGAAATCACGAGGACACACTATGTGTGGTTGAAAGGAAAAAAAACATATTAGATATGTGATTTTGCAATATATGGTGTGACGTGACTTTCAGTGTTGTAGCTTTGCTGGGAAGTTCTTTGAATCAATGACAGATTTTCCTCATTGGGTGCTTCGTACTGCTACATCTGATCACTTTGTGAGTGTTCAAGCCAAAAATGGATTGTTCGCTGCTGATCTGGGGCTGAAGAGGGGGAGGAAGAGGAGGTCATAGAAGCATGGGGCTGTGGGGAGACGGGACAGGTTTGTGAAGCTGATGTTTGTTTTTTTTCTAGAACAGGAGAAACAAAAGTGTCTAGTTACAGAAGATTCTGGAAATTGAGGTGAATGCTGAAGCTGAAAAAAACACAACTTTTTTAACATTCTTGATGCCTACCTATCAGTAGTAACAGTAAAGGAACTTTGGCACTGAAGGCATAGCTAAGCTAGCCAGGGAGAAACGTTGGTAAATGTGCCCAGGATCTGGCTATAGGAAGTATTTCTTGTTTCATTGCTGTAATTTGGGAAGTATTTTTCACTGTAGTAGAATGACAGAAGATCAAAGTAGTGATGGTTTGAATTTCAGGTCAATGTAGGCTACAGTCTTGTCTTACCTTGTCTAGTTTTTATGGCTGTTCAAGAAGCTAAAGAGGGTTTGGTAGGGGCTGGTCTGACCAATTGTAATGCAACTGAAGAAAGTGTATTGAGATTGCCAATATGTTATACAGGATTGATTTGGTCAATCTGAAAATTGGTTGATGTCACAGAGAACGTTGCATTAGTCACAATACATTTGGGAGCATCTCTTCCCATGTCAGGTTTTGTTGGGTTTTATTCCTTTTACAGTCGTGTTGAAAATCAGGTTTGGGTGTATTGGAGGGAGATATGTGCAGACTGTTTTTCAGAACATGACTTGTCTCAAGAGGTTGTTAGTGGATTTTTGTGCTGCAAAAATATATGTCAAAGAGAAGTATTAGAGAAATCTTCTTTGCAGATCTTCTGGCTTTAGAGAGGTGCTGTTACTAATAAGGTTGAAGCTGCTCTGAATTTCAGGGTGGGTTTTTCTTCTGGAGATGCAAATAAAAAAGGCTACCTCAGGATACTTCACTCTCCGCAGTTTTGACTGAGACAGAAGTTCTGTGAATGTTTAAACTTTGAGATCGAAATTAACCTGTATCATTCATACTGAAACGTTCAGAAAGGTGCTACAAAATATATTCTTTCATTATCAAATTTCTGAAAATCTGTTCAATGTGTTGCCAGTAAGACTGATGTTCCCTTTGAAATTACTCTCCTAACTGTACTTCTGATATGAATGTAAGTAGAAGAAAAATAAGAAGGTTAATAGCAGCTCTTTGTCTAATAAGAGCAAATGAGAAAAACGTGGAGTTATTAACCAGAACAACAGGGTCCCAGTATAAGGAAATTTGTGTTGAATGTATGGACATTTTCAGTAGGCTGTTCAGAAATCCTGGAGGAGTCTTTTTTTCTCTTTTTTTCATTCTTCATGGTAACTCTTTGAATGATTTGTTGGTATTTTCCATGCAATTTTACAGGTCATTTGGGAAAAAAATTATGAAGGTATAATAATTGCATATACTTCTTTCCTAAAAGTAGTTTTTAAAGTTTTGACTTCTGATTTTAGTATAAAAGACATCCACCTAGCTGTTTTCCCGTTCTCCAAAACAAAAGAATTCTGTCCTGTTTTAATAACTAAAAATATTACAATATAATATTTTGTCTGAATAATTTATTAGAATATCATTGCCTAGATTATTCACCTTTGAACAACAAAAAGCAAGCTTCTTTTTAATTATCAATGATTACAGAGATAAATTGAATATTTAGAATTTAATTTTATTTATTTAAGATTAATTTTATTCATAAATGTAAGTATGTCTGCATTGGATTTATTCATGCTAGACTCGCTTTATAGTCAGTGTAGACCTAGGTAATAGATCTAGTCAGAATAATTAGTCAAGGCGACAGCACAATTCATTTTATTGTGAAGTTGACCTTAAAATATTTTAAATTAATTGTGTGCCAGGAGTGCCTGTTTCTTCGCATTGATTATAAAGGGAATCTAAAAGAACTGGATCAACTGTAGTTGTCTGCACTGTAGATCTCCAGAGCTGAGAAGGTTAATCTCATCCTAGAATATGCTAAATCATGTAAAATCAAAGAATAGTAAACACCTGCAAACACCTGCAAAGCCGTAAATTGAACACTTTCACAATTTTACAGTATCGGACATGAATGCTACCTGTGGGAGATACTCCCTGTGATATAGTGTCAAGTGTTTCCCGTTTGTGGTCTGCATTGAATGATCAGTGCAGAGTTCGAATCCACCTAAGCAGGAGCACTGGTGTTTATCTGGATGTTTTGTCATCCTTCTGCTCAGCTGCTGAAAAATACCCAGGTTTTGGTTCTGTGAAGCCCTTTTTGGATTAGTTAGTTTAGATGGTTGTGAGGCTAGGTCACCTGCTAAATGCTTTGGAATATGAAATATTGAAGGGAGTTTTTGATCTGATGTAGGAGAATAATTTATGAGGAACATGATCTGATCAGGATTTGTGGGAGAGTTTATAGAGAAGGAAGAGGACCAAGTGCGTCGAAATGCCTGACTTCAGTAGCAGAGCACGTGACTGGATGGTTGAAAATAGTCATTTATAAGGTCATTTTTGTGATACCCAGTCTCTAGACCAGTCAAGAGAATGAAGGAATGGTAAAGTTAGGAAGCCTTTAAAATTGAGCAAGTTCTTGCTGTGGCTGAATCCTCACTGGAGAAAACTGCCGAAGACAGAAAGCAGTGGGACTCTTAGAGGAACAGCTGCAGACATGGAGTAGCAGCAGTAGTGTTTGCTGGCTTTCTCTAAGGCTCTCACTCCGTTGGGCACTGTCTCCTAAAGTACAGCTAAGGCAGGTTGAAGAATTCAAACCCTTATCTGACTTACTTCCTTGGGTTTCTTTTGTTGTCCCCCCCCCAAGCTCAAAATCTCATTTAAAAGCAGTTCTCACTAACTAGATGTGTGGCCTCCCTAAGTGGCTTCCCTGGTACTCCTCATGACTGCCCCACAAAGTACAGAACAGTGGGTAAGCTTCATCTTAAAAGTGGTCTGACGTACAAGCAAAGCTCAAATGCCAGTCAGCTGCTGTGTTTTCATCTCTTAAAACTGATATTTTTCTAGCTGATTTCTGATTATTTTACCTTTAACAGGTTGAATATATGTGATCCCTACGGAGTTCATTGGTTGCAACACAGCCTTGCTTTCCAGTTACAGGTGCCACTGTTGAGTGTGTTGCGTCACTGCTTCTCCTTGCTACTAGGTTTTTCTGCACCCTTTAGAAAAGCAGGAACCTTAGGTTGCAGTGCTCTTCCCTTCACATGTTTAGACACTGTTAGTGCTTTTACTAAAATGATCATCTGTTGCCCACATTGTTCTTTTTTTTTCTTTCCTTGGAAATCAGATACTGCAGGATAAGGTTGCTTTGTTAGTGATGGGTGAGATGAGGTACATTAATGCAGTACACCATTAAAAATTTCTTATTCTGTGTTGTCTGTTTTCCTGAGTAGAACTCTTGTGAGCATTTTACCCCAGGCAAAGTAAAATTACATTTGGGGTATAGAGGAGAACAGCTTTGGTCCTTACCAGCCAGGATGACTGAATCATTATTTCAGCTGAGTTTGTTACCAGGTAGACTTTGTGACTCTTGACGAGTTGATCGGTAACTGCTGAATCATTGTGTCAAATGGCTTAACTTCACCATGAGGTTAGAGGCACACGTGGCTTCCTTACCAGAGAGGTCTGTTGGCTTGGTACTTACTGCACTAATGACTGAGACACTTGCCATTTCTGATTAACAGAAGTAAATTCATCAGAAATAACCAACTTTTATAGCTAAATGCAATATAAAGCTAAAATATATGTGTGATGTTGTATATAAGCCTAGTTTTCCTTATGGCCAAAATATAGGCTGTGGATGATTTGATTTTTTAAATTTTTAGATTTTTAAAATATAAATTTAATTAAATTACTTCATTGATACATTTAAGGAAAAAATTATTATCGTTGAAGATCAAGCAACAAACAGATTGAAAGGATTTTTCTGGAGGGAGAGAGAGGAAGATGGGACAATCTCTGCAATACATTCAGTTTTTAAGAAATAGGAAGAACAGAAATGATGCAAAGCCTATTAGTATTTGCTGTGTAATTCCATCATTATTGCTATATAAATAATATCAACACTAGATGTCATACACTGCTAGGTGATTTACAAGCTGATATGCAGATAACGGTCCCTGCCCAGAAATACGAAGCTGTGTGTTTAAACGGTGAAGATGACCGCACTTGTTGGTAGCTTCATGCTTATTGTTTCCTCTGACATTTGTTTGAAACCAATCTAACAGTCTTACAGTTATCTGAGAACAGAGTTCAGCTGGGATAGTCTTTTTGGAAAAAACTGTTCAAAGGAGGGATTTGGACAGAAGGCTGAAAGGATGACACGAGTTCGAAAATTGGTTCTAGCTGTAAAGAAATGTATAGAAGAAAGGGCCAGAGACAGAGATGAAAATCATACAGCTTTTGCACTGCAGAAGACATTTAGTCACAAAAGCTGTTGGTAAGCAGCCAGCTCCAGTGCAAGCCACTTCTAATTTGGCACTCAGCTTTTTTTCTTTTGAAATGTCACTCAGAATATTGAAATAAAAGCTAGGAGTGGCATGGGATTGTGGAAACAGTATTCCTGACTGTCCAAGGGAAGGCCGAGCTCAAGTCACTCATAAATGAAAACAATAGCTTTCTGGTTAAGGAAAAATTATGGATGTTGTTGATCCTTTTTGCATCAGGAATGGTTTAATTCTGTGTTGTGGTGCACTGTTCCTCCTAACAGGCATAGGAAACTGTGGTGGGTTGACTGTGGCTGGACACCAGGTGCCCACGAAAGCCGCTCTATCACTCCCATCCTCAGCTGGACAGGGGAGGGAAAATAGAACAAAAGGCTCCTGGGTGGAAGTAAGGGCAGGGAGATCATGGGCAAAACAGATCCAACTTTGGGAAATTAGTTGAATTTATTACCAGTCAAATCAGAGTAGGATAATGAGAAATAAAACCAAACCTTAAAACACCTTCCCTCCACCCCTCCCTTCTTTACAGGCTCAATTTTACTCCCATTTCTCTACCTCCTCCCCCCAAGTGGCGCAGGGAGATGGGGAATGGGGTTTGCGGTCAGTTCATCACACGTTGTCTCTGCTGCTCCTTCCTCCTCAGGGGGAGGACTCCTCACACTCTGCCCCTGATCCAGCGTGGGGTCCCTCCCACAGGAGACAGTTCTCCAGAAACGTCTCCAGTGTGAGTCCTTCCCACAGGAGACAGTCCTCCACAAGCTGCCCCAGCATGGGTCCCTTCCATGGGGTGCAGTCCTTCAGGAGCAGACTGCTCTAGCGTGGGTCCCCCGCGGGGTCACAAGTCCTGCCAGCAAACCTGCTCTGGTGTGGGCTCCTCTCTCTACAGGTCCACAGGTCCTGGCAGGAGCCTGCTCCAGTGCAGGCTCTCCATGGGGTCACAGCCTCCTGCAGGCATCCACCTGCTCCAGTGTGGGGTCTTCCATGGGCTGCAGGTGATATCTGCTCCACCATGGACCTTCATGGGGTGCAGGGGGACAGCCTGCCTCACCATGGTCTTCTCCACAGGTTGCAGGGGAATCTCTGCTCCAGCGCCTGGAGCACCTTCTCCCCCTCCTTTTTTGCTGACTTTGCTGTCTCAGAGCTGTTTTTCTCACATAGTCTCACTCCTCTCTCCTGCTGCAGTTTCTATTGCACAGGTTTTTTTTCTCGCTTCTTAATTACATTATCCCAGAGGCGCTACCACCGTTGCTGATGGGCTTGGCCTTGGCCGGCAGCGAGTCTGTCTTGGTGTCAGCTGGTACTGGCTCCATCAGACACATAGGGGAAGCTTCTAGCAGCTTCTCACAAAAGCCACCCCTGTAGCCCCCCTGCTACTAAAACCTTGCCACGCAAACCCAATGCAGAACGATATATGAAGCATGGTTTGTTTGGTTCACAGTATAACAAATGTAAGGATTAAGCCAGTTTTGTGTTCCTCACTTTTAGCGTACACTATCTTTGGATCTGTGCTCCACAATTCAGTTGTATCCCTTTGCCACTCCTGCACATTGTTCGTCTTGTTTTTTTGTGTTGTACTAAGCCAAAGATTACTATCTTTCTACAGAAGGTCATACTTAATCATACTAGCTGACACAAAACCACTAAATCCAAGAAGCTTTTCAACCTATTTTCATCTTTTTAGTAAAGAGAATAGCAAGTTCTTTATTGATGCATGCTTATATAAGACCTTTCTTAGGTGTCTGTAGGTGATGGGCTACTACCTTAACATGAGTCAGTCCAGAAGTGGGACTTAGACTCAGTTGCTGACCTACCTTTAATCATTGTTACAGTCTTTTGGAAACAAGCTATCTGGGGGAACCATAGGTGAAATGACAGCAATACAATGAAAAAGATTGTAAGGCTTTTTAGAGCCAGTTTAGGAGAGAGTGAAGACAGTGCTTGTGTTCTAGGCAGTATTTTTGTACTGAACATTACATTAAGTCCATAAGTGAAACAGGCCCAGAAGAGCATATGCTGTCAGAGTCAAAGATTTCCGTTTGAACCTTAGATTGCTCTAAGTAAAAGACATGATTCATGTGTGCCGTAGCATGGACTTGGTTCTCAAATTGGTGGTTTTCTCTGAAAATCTGCAGAAATTGTTTTGAGTACTCAGGAAAGGGGTTTAACCCATTTTGCCAGATGTACCATACTTGGTAGGAGTCGTATGAATGAGAAAAAAATGGTAGGCATTTCTGTTTAGGAAACATACAGAATTGGAGGCCAGAGTGGAGTACTTGATGTAAGAGATCTTGAAACGTCTGTAAAGACTTTGGATTTCGGAAGGAAGAATTAGCTCTTCACAGACTTCCATCAGCAGTGGAGATGGTATCATTGACAGCCCCTCGGATGCTTCCTTTGCTGTTAGCCCAAATCACCACTGGGACAACCTCGGTCCTTACTTTAGCAGGATATTACTAGTGTTTATGGGAATTCTGGTAGTGTTAGTAACAGTTCTTAGACAAGGGGCCAATTGAATTTAAGGCTTATAAAAAGTCAGGATAATAGTCTGTGTGTTTTATTTGATAAATGCTTAATGATCTGTCAGCAGATTCTGTATCTTAGAATAGAAATAGTCACTGTCTCCTACCCAGGATTTTTACTGCATGCAGGAGATTCTTAGGCTGTAGGAAAAGCTTAAGAATCTTAGTAAAACAGAGAAGAAACTGTAAGTACTAATAAAGAATTTTCTAGCATTGTATGATGAATAAAAATATCAATAATTTCTTTTAGTAGATGTGGCTTTCAACATCAGGTGAATAATAATACTTCTCACAACATTATTTAAACCAGCTCATACTTCTATATAGCTGTCAGTAATGACTAAAATGATTTCTTGAAGTGCTTGCTAGTACACTGTGGGTTTTTTGTTATGGTAAATTTGGGAGAAAAAGTACTTTGAGTTAATGAAATAACCATAACTATCCAAGGTTTTAATGCATCAATATTGACCTACTGTGTTGGAAGCTGAATGATTCAATAATTGTATGAATTAATTCATTGCTTAAATTACTTGCTTGGCTCTTCTGTAGGTTTTTATAAGTCATGGCTTACCCATACTTCTCTTAACTCGGAAAACAGTGAGCTTTAGGTTTATGCTGCACTGGAGGTCGCAGTGTAACTTTTTTAGTAGCAAGCTGGACTTACATGGGCTGTCTAACCCAAGGCTCAGAGGGGATGTTGTGAGAGGGAACCCTGTGTGGATTAGTGTACCTTGTTGCTGCGGCTCACCTTTTTCTAGTACCTTACTTGTCTTGCTTAAAGCAACAGTGCAATGTGCTGTGTAGTTTGTATCGTGTATATAAGTGCTTTGCATTCAAAAATCTGTAAATCTTTGAGCAGTATCAGACTTGCTTTAGTCTCCAGCTGTCAGAACTACCTTTATAATTTCTTTTTACACTCGTTTTTATTTTGGCTTGATTTTTCTGTACATATGTACATTTTCATATATTTTTATGTTCATAGAGATATATACATGCGTATACATTTATCTAGATATAAATATATAACATTTGTTTAGAGAGACAAAGAGACTGTAAATATGGTGATTTTCATCCCACAAGCATGACAAATTTTATTAAATCCTGAAGAAATGGTTGTGTTGATGTTAGTTTCCCAGAGTGAGGGAATGTGCCAGTTGTTTATTATTCAAGTTCACAGCCTTGTGATCTTGAATCTCTTGCTGCTTTTCTGCAAATACAGATAGTAGTAGGTGTGAATGTTACAGCCCTTTCTTTTCTATCACTTTTTTCAGCACTTTTTTCATGCTTTTGTCACCTCAAGTTTGGATTCTGCAAAGAGCTACAGCACGAAGCAAAATCTGGAAACTGCAACTAGAGTAAAGTCTGTCTGCCTTGTGGTTAAGTGGTATTTCCCATAGGCAGTGCACATTTTCACTCTATAAGTAGATTTTTTAGGCAAAATTTAGCATTCTGTACCTCTGAAGTTGTGAACCAAATAATGAATTTGTGCCTGTGAAATGTGTTCATTTACCCTCTTTTGGGCATTGGTTGTCTTCTCTGAACTTTAAGTCATGGATTCAGCTGGACTTTTCAGCGCTGGCTTGACTTCCCCTTCAACTGAAGAGTTGACCCTTTGATTTCTGTAAAAGATAAGGAGAGAAGAGGAGGGAGTGTTGTGGCACTTAAAAGCCCATGTATGTATCCGGATTGAGGTGCTGGATGCCTTTGGCTGCTCTGGTGTTTGGCATACCCGTTTATGACAAGCGAGAAGAACAAGTAACAAAACTATTTTTTTCCCCAAACCCAATGGTGGTTTTAAAAATGCCACAAAATTGTTCTAGAAAATTTGTGTGTATTTTAAGTAGATACTTGTGAGCTGCCTGCAGTAGGTGGTTCTTACTGAGGATTTCGATGTTTTTAGAGACAGTTGGACAATTTTTTGGCAGATAGCTTTGTCAGAAGGGCAAATATTGAGCTTGAGCAAGGAAATAGCCTTCTAGGAACGTTTTTTCGATTTATCTCTTGGGGAAAAAAAAATCTGCTGATAGTTCATGCTGCAAGGGTTCAAAATGTAGCTTGCTGATAGACTTATTTGAGCAGGGATAGTCTTTGTGCTGTGAAGCGATAGTAAAACAGCACGATGACACTTTCAAAGTGTTAAATTCATCCTAGAGCTTTTCATCATTTGACTAATACAGAAAAATGCCTTTCTATTTGTTTAAGGACAGAGAATCTGCAAGCAGGCAGGACTTACTTTTCATTTTAAATTAGGATGCATAGCTTCTTAAAACAATAGTTTTATTGTTTTTTTCCTGACAGCTTTATTTTGTAGTGGAAAAAACTTGTACTAATAGTTACTGCTAAAGCTACCTTTTGAACTACTTTTTAACCCTTTAGAGAGAAATTTTGGGTTTAAAAGGAGGTATTGGTTTGATAGTCTTCAAATTCTACTTTCATTCACACAGTTTCTGCCTCTGAACTGTTAAGGATAAAGTGAAATATCTACCTCGAGCTATGACACAGCATTTGTACCCATTCAGGGCTTGCATCTTCTGCAAAGATTCTTCTATAAACCTGCGTAAGTCTGAGTAATGGAAAACTAATAGGTTACAACATATAGGCAGTTGAATAGGGATTATTAGAGAGAATTTCAGCAAAGTTGGGGAAAAAAATAGGAAGTTTTTTAAAAAAATAAAGGGGGGGAGATGAATATGGGCAGGATAGTCTCTTTAATTGATACAACTCAGTTAACCTTGCTATTATATTACTAGAGGTTATGAATATTTTTGTTCGTGTGTGAAATACTGTTTTGTAAGAAGTAGTGTCTGATTTATGGCTTTCACGGGTCACCACAAAACGTTGTGCTATTCTGAAACCAGATGCACTGTAACCTGATTCAGGAGTGAGTCACATGCTTTAAACTACTACAGCATGGAATTCCAGTGATGACAGAGAGCTGAATATTGAAAACAGAAATGTACGTTATGAGATTATCAAGCCTAGAAGGTAATGATTAGATAGCTAAAGATACTAGAGAAACCGCATCTGGTTTGGGAGGAGACAGTGAAGGTGTTCTCACAATTAAAAATACTCAAGCCCTGGTTGACTGTAACACAGAAACTGGAGACAGTTCTACACTGGATTTTAAAGTAACATTTTACTTTGGATTAGAGAAGTAACAGGAATCAGTACATTGAATATAAAGCAACTCAAAGTGGGAGGAAAAGATGTGATTAACAAATACGCAAAGGACTGCAGACATTCAAGATATGCAGGTCTCATTAGTGCAGCCATCCAGCGTGTTATACAGTCTACTTTGAAACAGAGTTCAAGCACTTAATGTGAAAGACAAAGTCCACCTTCTTTGCAATACTGAATTGCTTCTGTTAACTTTGTACGAGGAGCTTGATATGCCTTTGTGCCAGCTGAAGCCTTTAATCTCAATACTTCCTCAGGGATTCCTGCTGAATGCTTCTGCACAGAAATGGGTACTTTCGCTACCACACCCCAGTCCACTGTAGTGACTGCAGAAGGGATGTGGCCTCTTTTTTATCACACTTTCTTCTCTACTCATTCCACAGCTAATTTGGAGGTAACACGTCTGCTACCTCTCTAAAAACTTTGTGTTACAGACTTTAGGTAAAAATAGCGGGACCCACTGACTTGAACATCAGTGTTATCTAGTTTTAAAAACTACTGAAGAAGAAGCCACGCATGAAGTCTTTTACAGTTTTTAGCTGCTGTGTCTTTCTTCCCAGTGCTGTGATCTCATTTTTTTTTTCTCAAGGCAGATGCAAGAGTTGTGGGATGGAACATTAGGAGACATATGGATAGCAAATGCCATGGGTAGGGGGAGGAGGGAATAATAAAAATTTTTTTTTAAAAGCCATTAATATTGACTTAAGGACTCTGAACTGAAAAATGAAGAACTTCACGTTTTTCTGTTCATACTGCAGTTTTCAGATGCATTGAAGTGATCTTTACTCGAAGTAAAACTGTAACAAAAGAAATTGTGAAAGGGAGTTAATAAAAAAAGATACTGGTTTATCATAAAACAAATTTTATTGCAGAAGTAGAGAAACTCTGATTTTACTGAGTCTCCAAAGTTACATCTTACAGAGACCAAGATGACTTAGATTTAGCCTTGTATTTTCTATATCCAGGTTTTGCAGTGGGTAAAACCTCGTGTCAAAGACATCTGGCATTCTCATATCTAAGTGCCTCTATAGAATTCATCTCCCCATCCCTCGATGAGTTACCTTTTTCCCCTTCCCTCCTCCTTCCCGCCTCATTCCCTCGCTCCCTCCCTCCCTCCTTTCCTCTCCTTCCCCTCCTGTCTTTCTTTTCTTTGCCACCTTCCTTCCTCTCCTTTCTTCCTGCCTCTAGTTTCATACTATGTAAAGCTAAGTCAAACAAGCGAATTCACTTTGAATAGTGTTTGATACTTGTTAGTCTTATCCTTTAATGTAATTGGTTGTGAAGCATTTTGCCTGTGTTGCTAAATCCCTTTTCTCTGAAAACAAAAAACAGATAAACAAAATGTGCTATAATTTTTTTGACAACATCTTTAATCTCAAGTTTGGCGTACTCATATTGCCTAGCAAATGAATCTATCACATCAGCTGTCATGGAGTGAAAGAGAGATTTCTCTAAGAAACGTTTTTGCTGCCAAAATAGGGCAACATAGAGGAAACTGTTTAGTTTTTGTCTTTTCCTCTGAATACTGTGTTACCGCTTCTTTAAAAGTGCAATATTTTGGTAACAAGTTTCTTTTTGAACTCAAACTGATCAGAGGTTTTCAGAGAGAAGAAAGGACAGAAATCCGGCTGACCAAACAGCTATCATCAAGACATCCTTCTATCGCAGGATGAGATCAACTGTGCCTAAATTTTTCTACTAAAATACTTGTCCAGTCTGTTTTCAGTAATTTCTGAAAGGGAAATTCCACACCCAGCCTCCATAGCTTCTTCCTTTATTAATAAAATAGTATCAGGGTTATTCTTTGTCCTGAACAAAGCACGGGAGAACTCTGAGAGAGAGAAAGGCTTACTGTGTAGTGCCTGGTGGGATGTATTCAGGGACAAGGAAAAGGGGAGGTGACATATGGACTTGTAGCCATAGCATAAGGTAGTAACTGAGGTAAATAATGTTTTCTTTTGTCAGTTTCATTACCAGCTTCTTCCACTCTCCGCTGTTCACCAAGAGCAATGTGGTCTGATTTTGTATGTAGGCAGTGCCTGCCTTCAGGTGGCTGAGCTGCCTGTTTAAAACTAGAAGTGATTGGAACTGTTCGTAATTAGCCTTAGGGATCACAGAATCACAGAATGGTAGGGGTTGAAAGGGACCTCTGTGGATCATCTTGTCCAACCCCCCTGCTGAAGCAGGGTCACGTGGAGCAGGTTGCACAGGACTTCATCCAGGTGAGTTTTAAATATCTCCAGAGAAGGAGAATCCATAACCACCATGGGCAACCTGTTCCAGTGCTCCGTCACCCTCAGAGGCAAGAAGTTCTTCCTCATGTTCAGGTGAAACTTCCTGTGCTTCAGTTTGTGCCCATTGCCCCTTGTCCTGTCACTGGGCACCACTGAAAATGATAGAATCATAGAATGACAGGTTGGAAAAGACCTCTAAGATCATCAAGTCCAACCATCAACCATCAACCCAACACCACTATTCCTACTAAACCATATCCTGAAGTGCCACATCTACATGTTTTTTAAACACCTCCAGGCATGGTGACTCTACCACCTCCCTGGGCAGCCTGTTCCAATGCCTGACTACTCTTTCAGTGAAGAAATTTTTCCTAATATCCAGTCTAAACCTCCCCTGACACAACTTGAGGCCATTGCCTCTCGTCCTATCACTAGTTACTTGGGAGAAGAGACCAACACCTGCCTCACTACACCCTCCTTTCAGTCAGTTGTAGAGATCCCTCCTCAGCCTTCTTTTCTCCAGACTAAACAGCCCCAGCTCCCTCAGCCGCTCCTCACAAGACTTGTTCTTTAGACCCCTCACCAGCCTCGTTGCCCATCTCTGGACACGCTCCAGCATCTCAATGTCTTTCTTGTAGTGAGGGGCCCAAAACTGCACACAGTACTCGAGGTGCAGCCTCACCAGTGCTGAGTACAGGGGCACGATCACCTCCCTACTCCTGCTGGCCACACTATTCCTGACACAAACCAGGACGCCATTGGCCTTCTTGGCCACCTGGGCACACTGCTGGCTCATGTTCAGCTGGCTGCCAACCAACACCCCCAGGTCCTTTTCTGTCGGGCAGCTTTCCAGCCGCTCTTCCCCAGGCCTGTAGCATTGCATGGGGTTGTTGTGACCCAAGTGCAGGACCCGACACTTGGCCTTGTTGCACCTCATACCATTGGCCTTGGCCCATGGATCCAGCCTGTCCAGATCCCTCTGCAGAGCCTTCCTACCCTCAAGCAGATTAACACTCCCACCCAACTTGGTGTTATCTGCAAACTTACTGAGGGAGCACTCAATCTCCTCATCCAGATCATTGCTAAAGATGTTAAACAAGACCGGACCCAAAACTGAGCCCTGGGGAACACCACTCATGACCGGCCACCAGCTGAATTTCACTCCGTTCACTACCACTCTCTGCGCTTGGCCATTCAACCAGTTCTTTATCCAGTGTAGAGCATGCCCATCCAGACCATGGGCAGCTGGTTTCTCCAGGAGGATGCTGTGGGGAACAGTGTCAAAGGCCTTACTAAAGTCCAGGTAGATGACATCCACAGCCTTACCTTCATCCACTAGGCAGGTCACGTGGTCATAGAAGGAGATCAGGTTGGTCAAGCAGGACCTGCCTTTCATGAACCCATGCTGGCTGGGCCTGATCCCCTGGTTGTCCTTCACATGCCCAGTGAGCGCATTCAGGATGAATCACTCCATAATCTTGTCCAGCACCGAGGTCAGGCTGACAGGCCTGTAGTTCCTGGGATCCTCCTTCCGACCCTTCTTGTAGATGAGTGTCACACTGGTGATCCTCCAGTCATCTGGGATGTCCTCTGTTAGCCAGGACTGTGGACAGATGATGGAGAGTGGCTTGGCCAGCTCCTCTGCCAGTTCCCTCAGCATTCTTGGGTGAATCCAGTCTGGCCCCGTAGACTTATAAGTGTGCAGGTGGCATAGCAGGTTGTAAACTGCTTCTTCCTGGATTATGGGAGGTTTGTGCCACACTCCTTCACTATCGTCCAGCACTGGGGGCTGACTATCCTGGGAATAACTAGTGTGACTATTAAAGACTGAGGCAAAGAAGGCATGAAGTACCTTTTCAGGCTGGGAAGCTGGTCCCTGGTATTCACTTAAGGAGGATTCCAGAATAACTCTTCATACCTGCAAACTGTTCAGAGTCAGGGAGCAGCCTGGAGAGGGAATGAACAGTGACTTCTGCTGGTTTTATGTATGAGGGGGCTTATGAGAGCAGCGCAGGTGTTGCTGCAGGGCCCTCTTGAACCTATGTGCCATGCTTCTGGTCTAGCCTGGTATTGCCTCTCTGGGAACTGTCCTTCCTACCTTCACATGGAGTTCTTTCACCATTGCTGTCTCTCTGACCCCAGTCCTACAAAGAGACTGGCACTTCCTACCATTCACCCTCCTTTAAGAAAAAAAGTATTCTTACAGTATACCTCAAAAGGCTAAAGCAAGTTTGGATTCACAGGGCTTTTATGATAGTGTCTCAGTTCTTCCATTTCAGAACTGGATTGTAACTTCTATAATTCCTTGCTGGCAAGAAGCAGCAGAAAGCTGCGTTGTCTCAGGAGCTGTCAGGAATCTGAGCTGTCATTCCAGGAACCAGTCTGTTGTTTCTCTTTCATTCCTAAGCTGATCCTTTTTGCCGGGATACTTTATTGTCCACTTCGAACTGCCTCTAAAGCATTCAAGAGAAGACTTAAATTCTTGCCAGCCTCTGTCATCTGCGTGGGTGAGGGTTTGCATTACGTTGCACTTCCATGTATTTTAGAGTGAGCAAGCAAATAGAGTCTTTTCTCAATGTGTGCCGTGCTAGCAGAAAAAGTATTTCTTATTGCCTTGGCACCTGACAAAAGATACAGGGAAGAAGAATGAATTTTTTAAAAGTTGCTCTAGCGTTATCCATTTTCACGCTAAGTGCACTACTATTCAGGACACAGAGTAGAAGAAGGAAATTATCTATTTCATCAATCTTGTGGTTTAATAACTATTATTGCAATAAAATACAGAACTGTAGAACAAACGATGCCAATTAAAATTAATGTCACACATTGACAAAGTAATTATATATGGCACTTAATGATATTTCAGTAATTCATCCTGATGTTGGCTATTGACTCCCAAGAGAAATGGAGGAGAGCTGTCCAGTAGTAATTATCTATTAAGAACGTTTATCACTCACGTGGATAGTCAAAATCTTGGCAAGAAGTAAAGAGAGCAGTCATAACGGACCCTTCCCACTTCATGGAAATGAGTGAAATTGTGTGCTAATTATTTTTCTTCTATTTTTTCCCTCTTGCAGAACTTTCCTTTTTGTTAGGGATGGTAACCCGAATAAACGGAACGTGCACAATGAGACATCTATGCACTTACTGTGTATGGGACCTCAGATCATGATCTCGGAAGGCGCTCTTCATCCTCGCCTGACACGACCCTCAGAAGACGACTGCAGAAGAGCGGATTGTCTGCAAATGATGCTGAAGTGGAAGGGAGCAAAGCTGGATGAAGGACAATATGAACGAGCAGCCATTGATGCTGTTGATAACAAAAAAAATACACCTTTGCACTATGCTGCTGCCTCAGGGATGAAAACCTGTGTTGAGGTAAAAGTTGATACATAATCACAAGTCTGTATGCTGCTATTAGTAAGTGACATGCACAGTGTTTCCCAAAGCTGTTTCAGGAAAAAAAAATTCTGATATCACATATTGAATTAACTTTTTAAATCTGTTTTTCATTAATTGGAAAAATGACAAACAGCCCAAAATGCACACTGTCTGAAGAAAGCAATCGAATAAATGGATTATGTACACATTAACTTCATGACACAAACTCCTAAGCCCAAAGAAGACTCGGGTAGGGTTATTAAAATTGAAAAAATTACAAGACTCTAACACTGGAGAAAAAACTTTAAAGGTAGGCATAGGCATACCTATGTAAAAAGTAGTGAAATAACTGCTGGAGAGAAAATCAGAGCTCTTTTTCTTCTGCTCTGTAGCTGAGACTGGGAAATGCTGTCCATGTTTCAAGAACAGGTTTGATGTCTTTAATTTACAGTGCCCAGCTTTGTTGGAGGATGCCATACACCTGTGCTAACATACTTTCGTGTAATTACCTTCTCATAAATGAAAATTTACTTTAGTGTTTGTGAATGTAGCAGATAGTAATGACTAATTGGGAATCATAATGACTTTGAAAGTCTCCCATCACATTTATTTTTAAACTATACCAAGTAATGTGGGCTAGTATTTAATTACATTAACCTGCATGGTTAAACAAGGAGCTTCTAGCGGAGATCAGGTGGAAGAGAAAGGTCCATAGAATGTGGAAAGAGGGGCAGGCCACTTGGGAAGAGTACAGGAACGTGGTCAGAGCGTTCAGGGATGCGACGAGGAAGGCCAAGGCCCACTTGGAATTGAAGCTGGCAAGGGATGTCAAAAACAACAAGAAGGGCTTCTTCAACTACATCAGCAGCAAAAGGAAGGCTAGGGACAATGTGGGGCCGCTGCTGAATGAG
>Ga0065711_1038172_pt1 | contig 19066 bp, 11 predicted proteins | sample Hoacrofraction12_FD_59098 | JGI IMG/M metagenome (GOLD analysis project Ga0065711, IMG submission 59098) | Hoatzin crop microbial communities from Cojedes, Venezuela - Epithelial fraction 12 v2 (version 2) | ecosystem: Host-associated > Birds > Digestive system > Esophagus > Crop | place... | reverse complement strand
GGCTGGGGCGGGCGGGCGGAGGGAACGGCCGCAGCCCCTCGGAAAGCGACCCGGGAGGCTGCAGCGCGGGGAGCCTGTGGCGCCGAGCGTGGCCGTCGCTTTCCGAAGGGCAGCTGGGGAGGGCCGGGTGGTCCCCGGGCTGGGTGCCCGGCGCGGCTCTGCCGTGCCTCCCGGCGGAGCTGGTGGACCGAGCGGTGCCTCTTCGCTGGGTGGGGAGGCTGAAACGGGCAGCTCCGGTTAAGCCCTGTCTGCTGGCCAACGGCTCTCCACAGGTGTGTGTGCTCCTTCATGGCACAAAGCAAGGCAGCGTTCTGCCCTTTGAAGGACCATGTGCGCCAGTGGAGAACCGTTCAATCAAAAAACTAATAATTTAAAGGTGCATTTAATGCTTTCCTATGCAGAAAGAAGGATTTAGTAAGTTATGTGAAAGTTATCTGCTGGTGCTCATGGAAAAAAATGCCCTGTCTGTAGCTGGATGTTGATGTAAACTTTATAAGTAGTGGCCTGGGAAGGACTGCAATTAAGGGAAGAATGTAAATAGTGCCAAACATGTAAGGATCACTTGTACCCTTGTAAATAAACAAGCTGAAAATTTGTGCTTGTGACTTTTTTTTTTGCAGTGGAAAAGTTCTTTGGGGCAAACTGGTATTCTTGTTATTAGAAGTGTTATTGGGCAGGACTACTTGACAGTGCAGTCAGTCAGATGCTGGGCAGGCTCGGCTGGCAGATCGCCGTTCTCTAGTGCAACTCTTTCTTTGGGAATCAGTGGAGATACCTGTAGTTATGCCTTCCCCAGTGCCTATTTTTGGAGGCTGTTTCCTGTTATAAAAAGACCTGCTGCTTTGTTAACAAATGGGTATTCCTTTCTAAGCAGCACGAGTAATACTGCGAGTGACACCAGGTAACTTCCTACTAGCTGTTGTGCAGGTGTTACACTCTGCTGACCAGTAGCCTGGTCTCCGGTTCAGGGATTTACGAGGAGAAGCTTACATCTTGGATTGCAGGTCAGGCTAAATGGGGAAAGCAGAGGAAATCCTCATTGTGCGTCTCTGCTGCTTGCAGAGATCGGGCAGTCCAGGTGTAATGCACCAGGCTTGCTGTGACTTCTCCTTGGCTGCTGCCCGTGTTTCTATCAACTGGATAGAGTTTGTGCAGTGTGGAGTGGTTTTTGAAGCCATCGTCCCTTTGCCACCCAGGCCAGCTGACGTGTTCTGTGAGATGCAGAAATGCTATTCTACTCTTTAATGATAGTGTTTTGGGGGAAAAGAAATCTTGTGAGGAGTAATGACTGGGTGACACTGCTATACTTACTGTAACTGTGCAAGGCACTCTTCTGTTACAGCCTTGTGCCGGGTTGTATTTGCTCAGTAATTACCCCTGCATGGTTTGAATTAGATTGCTTGCCTTGTGGATTTTAAAAGTCCTGATGAACATTGAGATCATCCCTAATACCAGCACAGGGGTTCTCTATACATAATATATTTCCTTGTGCCTCACAGAACAGTATCCATAGCAAACCCTGAGAGCGGGAAGATGTCTCTCTGGTGCAGCACTGAGCCCCATGTGTGTGACACTTAGTGCTGTACTCAGTCTTCAGTGTTGCTGTCACTCATTCAGCTGGCAATATTGGAGAGTTGATCAGTTGCAGCTCCAACGAAGAAAAGCTTACTTGCTTTTTCTTGCCTGTCAGCTATTACTCAAAAGATGATTCTTTTTGCAAAAGGTAGATGAATGCAACTGGACCACCCCAAACCACCTCACTGCAAAAGACTGTTGTTAAAAAATGAAGCAATAAAAATTAGCAGAAAGCAAGCTGCTTAGACATTTGCATGCTGTATTTGGATGGAGGTCTTGGTGGATTTCACTTGTAATGCTGTAACTGGAAAATATTATTTTCTTTGTTTTAATCTGCTAGAAAATCTGAGGACAGAGTGATTGAAAATAGGCTCAACTAGAGCCATCAAAAGATTATCCCAGGCAGAATGGGGTTAAGAGGGTGGGAAGATTTTTTGCTTTATGTTAACAGTTGTCTGGATTTGAGTGGAGCTTGAAACGCAGTTGCAGAAATCTGAGAGCTTTCATATCTCAAGTTATTTGCTGAGACTTTGCATGGATTCCTATTTTACTGCTTCAAACAAAATTACTGTATTTCTTCTTTATGGGCAGTGATTACCAGTCTTATACTGGAGAAAGCTGAACAGGAAGCAGCCATTCATCTGACTATAGTTTTTTATTTTCTAGCATCAACTTATGTTTTTCAAGAAGGATAAAGAACTTTTCTACAGAAAAAACTATGCTTCTTCCTCTGCCATATTTGTCTGCAAATGTGTTTAAGATTCTTAGTCTGCTGGGCAGAAGTCTGGCCCTGTAACTAGTTACCGGGAACCTGAGGTGTAAGAGTTTACTTAGTAGCATTGCAAAACTTGTTAAGTGCTTCTTGCAGCTTGGTTTTAGTGGCAGATAGATCACTTAACTGTATGGGGAACTTCTCGGGAATGTCACTATATACTGAAATGCATTTTTAGGTGCTGAAGTAGCTTTGAAAATCTATCCTCAAATAAGAGGAGCCTTTTCTTAGGTCTGTAGGTGTTTTCTGTTATTTTTAGTGAGCCTAGAGAGAAGAGCCACGCTGGACAATACCAGCTGCTGTTGGTGAGAAACCATGAGATGCAGCCCTGCTTCCATTAAAGATCTCTGGTCACATAGGGTGAACTGGGGGAAGCAATGGTGTGTAATGGGCTCATAGACAAATGCCAAATGGCTATTCACAGCCAGTAGTTTTACCAGTGAGCCTCCAAACTCACAACTGGCATAAACTTGATTCACCACAGGGAATCCTGTCATCTTATCAGTAATTTAACTATCTGACATGTTGCAGATGATGTCTGATTATGGTGACAGTATTCCCCTGGCATGAAGGTTAGCAAGAATCATTTTATCACACAAACATTTTTATGACATTCACTGCCACTCTTGCCTTCTGTGTTGAATGATTCTGGCTGTCATCAGGAATCGGGTCTGGACTTGGGAAGGAGTGCACTTAAACAGTATGATGTTACAGCCCTGGATGCTGTTCCAGTGGTTCAGGGATGAAGCACATGTGTAAGCAGTTAGAGCTTAAAATATCATTAGCAGAGATTGCCTTGTTGGATGTGTTTATTTCCTTTTGATATTAAAGGGTCGGAGTGGTATTGCTGGTGTAGGGGAAGAGTTAAACTAACATGTGGTATTTAGGTGTCTGACTTTGGGAGAGCCATTCAGGAAATCTATCTAATCAGCACACATGCCTGAGGCACTGTGATTTAAGAGACGAACTTGCGCTGGGAGAGCCTTATACAATGCGAGTGAAGTGCTGTACTGATTGCAAGGGTGCTGATGTGCACCACCTAAAGCTGTTGGTCAAAAGCTGCCTTATATATTTGAGGAGCAGCCTAGCTACCAGACAGTGACAAGAATATTCTAGCTTTCCTTATGAAACAGACATAAAGCAATCAGGCACATGAAATTTGTAAGACAGAAGAGAGCTGTTAGGGGTTTGACTCTGTAGGGTGCTTAGGTCTTAGTCGGGGAGGCAAAGAGCTGGGGACTTGATCTCTGCATAAATATAGGATTTTTTTGGTCAGGCTTTGAATACAAAGAACACCGGATCTTGTTGTTTCTTTAAGCAAGCTCTTTGCCTTGTATTGTCTCTGGGCTGTTGAAAACTGCAGCAACTGATATGTTATGTCCACCTTCAAAGGGAGCATGAAGGGTGCTCATGTGTCCTGTAATACAGGTGTGCAGCTCATTTGTGGGGGGGAGGGGGGGATGAGCTGCAGACAGCTCTCCTCCGCAGCTTGGAGTACTGAATCTTTGTTTTGGAGCTCAGATCACCTTCAGTGGGAGGTACACAGGCAGCCAACTTGGCAAAGATGGAGGCTTCACTGTGAAGTCAACATGGCCTAACACTGGAGTCAAAGACATTTTTCTGAAAATTGAGCTTTGCCAGTGCTTGAGGTGTGTAAGACACTAATCACCAAGGCAGTCTATGCTGGGGCTGTTTTCAAAACCAGTAATAACACCCAGACTGGTGGTTTGGGCATGCCCCTAAGCTGGCAGAGTATTTCATCTGGGTTGAGGGAGAACCTGGAACATGTCCCTGTCACTCTGGACAATTGTGTTCACCAGAAGGCTGCTGGAGAAAGAGAGGGTATGTCCAAGTGTGAAATACTAGGTGTACATGGAGGCTTCTGTCTGAAACTGTAGCTGCTTCAGGTAGTTCAATGGGGAAGCTGGGGTTCTTTCATGGGCTGCTCTCCTGAATTCAGTTGAAACCATTCCACTGAAATGGTATTTAGGGTCTTAGAATCAGACATCTGCAAACACTGAAGTGAGGATTGTATAGTAATAATCCTGATGGCACTAAATCAGAAAGCTGGTGTTTATACAGGGAAAACATGCCATGTTTGTTTGGAGGACCTCCTGTTCTCTTGTGTGGTGCTTGTAGTCCTGGGGGGGTGTCTGAGCCAGCCATTAGGGAGACGCTTCTAGACGCATTTTTCAGATACTGCCATGGACCCCAACTGTTAACTTTTGGCCTCACTGAGGTTATACCCACAGTGGGTACAAAAGTGTATAGATCTAAAAAGTGCAGCAAGAACATGGCAGGGTGGAGGAGGAGATTCTGCAGCTGCTATAGGATGGGGGTGGGACAGATAAGGCGCATGAACATCAGTTTTTAATTTTAACTCACATCTGTTTATTAGCTGAGTGGTAAATTGCAGCTCAAAAGAGGAGGAAGGGAGAATAATAAGTTTTAGATCTGTCACTTTGCCTACTCCTTCCATCACTCTGGTTTCAGTGGGATCAAGCATCTTCTAAAATAGCACTTAGAAGTGATGTTGGAAATTGATCTCAATTTGGTGGAACTGGCAGACATGCTGTTTAGAAAGAAGCACACTGATTTTCTTGCAATATATAGAATGCCAACAGTCAAACAACACAACACTTTAATAAAGGACAGTTAGCTTTAATAGTATACTTCAGATATCATGCTTCCCTGTAAAAGAGTAACTTAAAGCAAAACCTCCTGCATTCATAAAACAGGAAAACTCCAGCCTTCATTCTGCTATACTTGATAACAGTATATCATTTCAGGTTGCAAACGTTTATTTTTTTTCTAGTCCAAGATCCCTGAATTTGTAATGCATTGGCAAGTTTATAAGTCATCTTCCAACGGTTTCTACATTGACTAGATTGTGCTAATCATGAAATGTGGTGTATAGTAGCAGTCAACTTTAACAGGAACAGTGGTGGCCTTTTTCTCAAAGGTTGCTAGGTGTTTGTTTATTGATTTGAATAAAATATTTGATTTCCAGGCCACTATTTGCTATTGTCTGTCTTGTTTTTTTGTAGGGAAGACTTGGAAAATGTGTCTCTGTTCACATGTTTTCCTTCTCTCTAGCTGTGCCATAGAAGAACTTGTAATAGAGTGGCTAGGCCTAGACATGGGGTATGTAAATCATGACACCCACTTCTTGGCTGAAGAGGATTGCAAGGAGAAGGCTGCGTGCATCAGAGGAAAGCTGTACCTTTCTTCATCCTGTCAGTTGTGACATATCAATGAGCCATGTAATACTTTCTTCTCTGCAAGGCACAGGATCTTCTAATGAGGACGAATAACATACATTCTCCCCCTTTCTAAGAAAAGGTGTTCTGTTTATTTTCAGTTGTTTGGAGATCGGGTTTGTAACAAAAAGATGTAACAGAAGTAGAAACTAGGTCAAGTTGTAACTAACAAATCCTTTTTCCCCTTCTTTCTCTACCTTTAATTAAGAAAATCAGTATTTATTTCTTTTACGGAAAGTGATGGAAGAGACAGACTATATAGGCTACCTTCCTCTAAATAGGAAAATGCATGGCAATCTTGATGGAATAAGCTCAGAGCAGGAAACTCTAGGAGAGCTGCAGTTGTGAAATTTATTACTAATGACAGGATTTGAAGTCCAGGTTTATTCACACTCTCCATGACTGCTCCCCCTGACACCGGACTAGTCTACTTATAGGTAAATTGGGCAAATGTCACATAAGCCAGGTCTTTGGCCAGTGCTATCTCATATGATCAATTCGTACCAACTGGGATATAGCCTTATTTATGCACTAATATGGAATTTGGAGGAAGAAGCACGAATTTAGTCAGAAAAAATGAAAATTGTCTGCCTACATGGCTTGAATATTAGTTACAGCTGAACTGCCTTTCCTGTTAGAGTATTATTTTACAGACACTGAATGTTCTTACATTATCACCTTGGTGTTGTATAGTGCATGAAACATGACCTTAATCAGTGGTGCAGCTGATACTGTGCGTACTGTGAAGGCAGACAGAATGATATTAGAGATCTCTTTCATTAAAGCTGAAAGTACGAAACAAAAGGGGGGGGGGAAAACCTGTGAAAGGTGGTGTCCTTCTGTCTGACTTTGAAGACTGCAAAGATCCTTGGATGGAGACAGCAAGCTTATGAGAAGGGTGGCAGCAGGTATAAGGGTTTCAGAGTTCTAACTATGGCAAAGTATATACAAGTGTATATTTAGTGTCTTTAATGCAGAGTCTTAGTGTCCAAATGCTGCCTGACAGAGAGGTCTGAGCTGTCCTGTCACCAGCTTTACTTGCTGTTCCTTGGCTGGCAGGTTTGATTGTAGCTGTGCTGTGGAGCGAGCTGCCAGCTAGTGCCAGCAGGACTAAAGCTGCAAACCAGAGAAACCTGAACATTTGATTCAGGTTATAATGGCTTAAACTTGGAAGGGATATGCACTGCTGTGGAAGGTCATGTTGGATCACAGCATGAGTCCCCTAGAAGTGAGGGAGAAGAGGGGAGACCTGTAGGGATCCTGGCTAGCTGTACGTGCTGGTGTAGATGTATTTGTAGGGATTTTAGGTGCACATTTTCTGGGAATGATGGAGCATGGTTCAGAAATGCCCAAGCTAGCACTGACTAGGGCTATCCCTGGAAACAGGACAACTCTGTGTTATGCTAAAACTTGTTAAGCTTGACAAGAATTAGCAGGTTTTTCTGGAGTGAATCAGTGAGACAGCTGGAATAGTCATGTAAAGGCAACATCACGTGTAGGAATTAGTAGGATTGCACATGAGAAGCAGTTTTCCACAAAGCATGTTAGTTTTCTACAGGGTGGAGGAAAAACTTTCAAGGAAACTAGGAATCCACATAGCTTCAAAATCACCAGGCAGAGTGCTGGAAAGCAGGCAGTACCCATTGCTAACACCTGGGAATGATTTGCATCTCCATGTGTCCTCTGACCTCCAAAATGAGCCTTGCTGCACAGCAGGTAGCACTGGTCTGGATGCCTGTCTGTCAGTCTGTCTTGATGATGATTTGTTGTCTATGAATCAAACACCAGAGGAATAAGCAGGTATTGAAATGGTAGTTGGCAGCATTCTGACTACAGGAGAAGACGTCTCTCAAGGAAAAGGCTATCAAGATTATGGTAACTCAGTGGGTGCAAGTGTGTAACTAAGCAGATAAGGCAAAAATTAATACATATGAGGATGATTTCTTGACGACTTTGGTGTTATTAGACCTTATTACAGTGATGCTTGGGATATGAAGGAAGACCAGTGATTTGTGAGTGTTTTTATAGACACCATAACACTTCCCCCCCCAAAAATTGACTCTAATGAATTGGTTTCTCATCCAGACTTACTCAGCTGATCCATCCCTGATGGGTGCCATTACACACATACTACTGTACCTTGGTGTCTCTACTAAGAAGCTGCGTGTGTTTCAGCAAAGCCCCCTACCTCAATAGGTAGTAGGGTGAGGCTGGGCTAATCAGATGAAAGAGTGCCTGCTACTAGTGGATGAGGGAGTTGAGCTTTGGAAGTCCAAGGTGGACTTCTCTTTAGAAGGGACCAAACAAGGTGAGTGCAGGCTTCGGTGGACAGAGTGACATAATGTGGTGAAGGAGAGAAGCCTGCCTGAGATGAACCAGAGTGTAATGCCTAGCTAAATGTGAAAACACATTTGAGAACGCTGAAGTCCAAGTTTGGGTGGGGGAGTAAGGGAGAGGTACAGAGGCAGAAAAATAATTCTCATGAAAATCACAAGCATGTCTTTCGTTTGAGTTTTAAGGATTTTTATTCTCTAGCTTGAATGTCTCAAGTAATGGAATTCTTGCTGTCTTTCTCTTTCTCTTTAGAATCCCCAGGATTAAATTACTTCTGTTTTAAAATACTGAATACTCTGGATGTTGACTCTTTTAAGCACAAAATTTTAGAACTAAAGTACTCTGAAGAATGCCTTTTATTTGAACTGAAGAGAGAGTATGTGGTGTTCAGAAAGGAAATCTGAATGGCAGTGAAATCTGATTCCTTGAATTCCAAACATGTATTAGTAAAATGTGATGTAAACGGGGACAGAAGATAAATGGCTACAAGTTAGAAGCATTAACTTGATAGGAAGGAGGAAGAAGAGCATGCTAGGTAAGTGAAGATGGCTAGGCAGGCAGTTTTCTGCAGATGACATTGTGGAAAAATAAGATGTGGCTTCATAGCTGCTTCATACATATCACTGCTCCACTCTCTTCTGACAGAAGCATGCTCACCACTGGAAAAGAGAGCAAACACATTGTTGGCTTGGCACACATTAAAATGCATGTGCCAGCACACATGTACTGAAGTTTAAGCAGGGCAGCCAAATGCTTGAGGCAGGCTAGCTTCATGCCAATTTTAATTTGCCAGTCAGACTTGGCTAGCTATTGCTTCGTTCCTTCAGCATAGTTTGCAAGCTACTGGACAGCACTAACATCCAAGCCAAGCTGTATGGAGCTCCCAAGTTAGATTACAGGAGATCCTCTTTTTTGTTTCACAGGGCTTTTATTCTGAGTGCTGCTTTGTATTCTTTGGTTGGACTAAAAGCTTGGTGTACTTCCATCCTGGAACTGGACTTACGGGACAGATCTGCAGATGCAGGAATGTTGGTAGCAAAGGATCTAGCATTAATACTGTAAATTGCAAAACCCACAAGTCAAATTATCTGAATTCTAGCAAGATCTTTTGCGGTCATGCCATGTAAGCCTTTAATAGGTATTTTTGTCTGACTGCAGTGTGTCAGGCAGCACACAGCTGGGTCTAAGTGAATGTTACTATCTGCTTTCTGTGTTAAACTTCTGAGTAACCTGTCTTCTGTCTAGTCACGGGATGGGTATGTTAGAATATTAACAAAATGAAGGCATGACTTTTCTGGAGGAGCACATTAGGGTCCTTTTTAATGACATTGTGATGATGGTTTGCTGTCTTCATGTGAAGAAGGTGAAGATGTCTAGTTGGGTAACATTCTTTCACTTCATATGCAAGGCACAAAGTGCAGAATGGAGCCTGATACATAATGGGACGCTGAAGACAGAAGGAATGAATGACTACTTGGAGTGGAGAAACTTGCAAGTTTTCATTGAACTTGAATTGGAAAACAGTTCTGTGGAGGGACAGTGTTTGAAACAATGGGGGGGGGCGGGGCTTTTGCTGACCTGCCTGACCACTTTTTCTCTGGACTTACTCCATGGCTAGGTCAGTACAGGAACTATGAAGCATTTAGTCTTAGGGCAGGTAACCTGATGGGTCTGTCCTGGGGTTGGGGAACCTGGGAACTACCTACAGCTGCTCAGTGAAAATTGCTTTCTTATCTTCTCTGCTACTATTAATAATGAAGCTGACAGCAGCATCATTTTCACTGAGCAGCTGCAGGGCCCTGGGAGCTTCTGATTTGTGGAAATCCATATTTTTTGGACAGAGCCAGTAACCTGGCTTTTCTTCTGCTTGCTGTATGTGGGCATATTTGATTCTGTCCCTGATTTCTGGCAATCAAGGTGACCTTGTGCATTACCCTGTCCATTTTCCTTTTTAGTATGGCAGGGCTGTTCCTAATTGCTTGGCTGCTGTTTAGACTCATAGTGTCAAGACAGCTTTGCTCTGAACTGCATCGCACTTTGAACAAAGCAGCTCCCTCAAAGTCTCAGTGGATCAGTTTTGATACAGATTTGAACAATGTGGGACAAATCCTGTTGAGCGAGGCCCCATTTTGAGGCAGCTTCAGCAGCCTGTTCAGGGTTCCCCTGGTATGAATCTCCTCATGGCAGAGAGCCAGTGATAACAGGTCTGCATCATCTCGCTGTGCAGCCCCTGGGCAGGGTGCGTTGCCAAGGCTGCAGCATGCTCTCAGTCCAGTGATTCCCCTGCTACTGGAATAGCCCAAAAGAAGCTACTGTCGGAACTGCAGATGGCTGGGGGGCTGCTCAGAGTTGCTCTCTGACCAGACTGGCTGCCTGGGGGTTTGAGGAGTAGAGTGAGTGATGCATAAACATCCTTGCTGCTTCATCTTGCACTTGTCTTGAAAATCAGAAGGCTTTGCCCTAGGGTGAAGGCAGAAAGTTCCCTTGCACGGCAGCTTGAAACTTCCATAATCAACACCTTCTAAAAACCTGGCTGGAAAGTTACTCGTGCAGTCTAACAGACTGTAATAACATCTGTTTACCTCTGAAATATGTAGGGAAATAGAAAGCAAATGAGAACAATTTTTTTAATTGTACAGCTGGAAACAAACCCAAAAATGCCAGCAGAATTTTTTCAGTCCGGGAAGAAGCAGCTTAATAATGATAGTCAATATGATCAGATATGAAGCAATTTGTCAGTGCAGACTTTTGCCATTAATAACCCAAGCTGTCCCTTGAAGACAGCCTCTAACTCAGTTACAGCTGGGTTTGTAGCTCAGCAAATTAAATCACCCTAAACTTCAGAAGGGTTTGGAAGAATGAAATATAAAGTAAATATTTGTTATAAAACCACCATCTATAATCAGTTATATTATGCCTAGTCAAAGACCCTGACCCCTTAACTGCCTTATGGCACTCTTCCTGTCTGTGGATCCTAATATTAAAGGATACCCAAGATACCATCTCAATCCAAATGCTTTTCCCTGATCCCCAAGGTTCTGTTTTGCTCCTAATCAGATGCCACAGTCAGCTGCCATTAACTGTCTGTATTGCCTGCACAGGTGGCCAAGGCTTATAATTTAAACTTCATGGATGTACCCATGTTGCTCTACATTTTGCTCTGTTTCAGAGTAAAGATTGCTAGGAGGCAATGCAATAACCCAGGGAGATACATGCTATGTTTTGTGGTATGAAGCACTGACTTGCTCTGATTTTCAGTTCCCAGAACAAAATTGCAGTGCCTCCTCCCCATGGTACTGTCTGTTGCCTGTTCCGTTGCCCTGGTACAACTGCTTGTGGATCAGTGACATCAACTACATTACTGAAAGGATCAACAGAAACAACTAAAAAAATACATAGTTTAATTGGATCGTTTCAATGATTGTTTTCAGCATAGCTCTGCTGAAGGGTTATTTTTAACTTGAATAATTTTAGTGCTCCTATTTTCTGCATGACCTTGCAAACTGTTGTATCCAAACAAACCAGGCCTTGGGGATGGGGAGGTACGGCTGGATTGGGCTACACTGGGAAGCAGGAGTTCTAAGGCAAGTTTCTTGCCCAAAAATGCCCTTTCTAAAACTGTAGTGCCAGGTCTGATGCTACAAACACATAGGATATAATAGGAGAAAAAAGGAAGAGACCACCATAACCTCAGTCATTTTTTGTTTATGCCATCTAGCTTAATTTTTATGTAATTGAAATATTCCTCTTGGGTCACCTTGATGTTTCCTCTTTATCAACTTCCAGTGTAATTAGGATAGGGGCTGTATCACTCATGTCCAAATAAGAGCTGAGGTATTTTTTTGGCAAGTAGCATGAGAAGGCTTATTTTGTAGTTATTTTTACCCTCTTTGCCTTTTGCTTAACAAAACCTAAGATACAGTTTAGAGAAATTCCACAGTAGCACACTGAGGTTCCAACTCTACTCATGCAAGTAATTCTGCTGAATTGAAGGCAACTACTTGTCCACATATGAGGTACCCCAGTAAACAAGCCTTGCAGGATCAAGTACTCCATTTCCTGCAAAAAAGAGGGATTACTTCTCATGGCTGGCATGGTAATTAACAGGATTTGGGAAATACATTCTTGCAGCTGCTTTCAAAATTAACTTCAAAGATCCCATTAATCCCTGCCTCAGAAAAAAAAAATAAATTGTGATTACAATGTCTTTGGAGAAATATCTGCTTAATAATGTTTTAATTCAAAATATGCTAATAACCTAAATATTAAGCAAGCTACTGTTTGTGCTGATTATGTTGATCACATTTGGTGTTGATGTAAATATTCTGTTTAGAATATTATATTGAATCTGCATACAAAATCAGCAGGTTCTCACTGTGCTGATTTATAAATTGCAGCCCAGCATTGGCAAAAGTGGGGCACAGTTAAAGATCTTCTCTGTTCTATTGAATATTTTAAAACAGCACTGTAAGTGGGTTCTTCTATTACAGACAGTGATTCTCTCAGCCAATTTTCATCAGGTGCCTCCTTATTTAACCTGAAAGTTTGCTGGGTGCTGAAGCTCTGTCTGTGTACCCTCAGAAGTGCCTGTTCTGAGGACTGACCTCAAGCCAAAAGCTCTGTGTGGAGAAAAGTGAACAAATCACCCCTCTTAAATTGAGGCAAATGCCCTAACTCTGCTAACACCCCTGTGATTAAGGCACTCTGCTCATTGGATGGAGCATGCATTTTGCACAGACAGACATGTAAATAAAATGTTTTACATGGACAACGACCACGTTGCCAACAAAATAACCTAGGAACAGGGGCTGCAACCCAGTCTTTCAACTACCCTGAGAAGCCCCAGCTTCAAGGTTACTCCTTCAGTTTCCTGTTGCTTTGTCTGTGCCTGGTTGTCCAGTGGATGAACAGGAGGGCCGAGGCCTTCAACCAGCATGCCTCCCTGGGCTGTCTCCTGGGAGTTGTGGGTTCACCCTGAGTAAATGGTACCTAAACCTGCACGTCCTCCTTCCTGGGGAAATGGCAGCAACCGGTACATCAACCTGGTAAACTGCTTTTCACACAGGCTGCATCTTGTATGGACAGCTATGCTATGAATATAGTGCTTTCCTTCTGTGTTTGAAAGCAGCATTTGACAAGAACTTGCACCAGTGTAAATGACTGTCAAAGATGCAAGGATGTGAACGCAGGCTGTGTCCTTCAAGATGAAATTGCAGAGAGATTGTAGCTTGCACAGATCATTGCAATAGCAAGAGCCAGGCACTGATCAGTATCTAGAAGGAATATCATCTATAGTTAGCCACAGCCTTGTTAGTTTCTGACAAATATTACTGTGGTTTCTAGAATGGCAGTGTGCATGTGTGTGCATGCTCATGTGCCTTCAGTGACTAGGAAAGTCACAGGAAACCAGTGCTGGTCACTGCCAACTTTTAGCCATTGCAGCTGGAATCCCATCAGTTCATCTCAGCCCAACTCATCTCAGCGGAGTTTTAATTTATTAAAATAGCTGTAGGAGAGCCTTAATAAAATTATGGACAATCAAGAGCTAGTCAAGTAGAACATTGCTTGACCCATGAAGGTAATTACAGAAGTTGTCAGAGTGCCAGGGATCGTTTAGTTTTGATACCTGATATTGTAAGATGGATTCTGGCATTCGGGCTCTGGCAATATTATGCTGCCCTGGCAATGCAAGACAGCCAGAAAACTGGCTGTAGAAAATTCCCGTTGTGCATGCAGAGAAGTTGCTACATAGCTGAGAGTAAAGGCCACATCCTAAAGAACTGAGATTCTAGGGCGGGAGCAGCCAGGGAAAAGTGGTAGTCTCCAGAAAGTAATTTCTACCAGAAGTGTATGGTCATAACCAGGAGCAAACTGCTTTGTACTGAAGTGTATGTTGATAAATATTTTTCCTTTCTGTCAGGTGCCTAGAAAATGTGGTCTGTGATTTCTTACAGTGATGTGTGAGACAAAAGTAACAGACATGTTACCAGACTTACCCATCATTCAGACAAAATATTGGCTGTACTTCATGCAATTAGCTTAAAAGTGGGCTTTGAAGGACACTTTCATCTCATAAATATTCAGTACCATGCCTATAAAAATATGGGGAAAAATGTGGAGGAACTTGTAAAGGAGGCAGAAATGGACTAGTGGGGAAAGCTCACTTATGTAGCTTCTAATGTAGTTTTCATAGCTGTATCCAAGCTTCTCTGGGACTCTTCAGTTCTGTCTGTAGATGTTCTTCCATGACTAGCTGTTACTGATGTGAATGAACCTGTACGTCACAGAAGTTGCTTTGGGATTTGCCATCTGGCTGTATTGCAGACCAGTTTTGAGAACTTATAATGGGAGAGAATGAGTGAAACTGCAGATTTTGTGCATGGCTGTTCAGCAGTACACTTTATCTCTCCCAGCTGTTCATCTTCATGCTTTTTGATATATAATTCCAAAAAATGTCAAGGTGCTAAAATTCCAGTCCCTTTATTTAGAGGCAAGGTAACCCTTGGCAGCTTCAGTAAACAAACATCTTTCTGTCATAGCAGGATCATTTTTCACGCTCTTAATTTTTTGTCTTTAACATGGTAATATCTTTTGTCCTGCTTTTAACCACAACACAGTAAATAATTGGGTAATGGTAGTGTTTTTTCACACCTAAACATGAAATGCTGAGTGCTATAGTTTCAAGTCAATATATGGCATTAGGAAGAGGTTGTCAAACATAGTGAAGTAGAGATTTCCAGTAAAGGAGAGTTTAACCTAATCACTATGAAATAATGAGTTCTACAGAGTGTATCCACTTATCCCAGGTCATAGCTGCTTGGTTCTTGCCCCTACTTAAATTTTGGCTCTTCATTGAGTTTCTGACATACAGCTTGTGTTCTTTGCCAGACCGTGAAAGAAAAGAAATTACAAAATTTCCATTGATTTCAATCAGCTCAGGATATCACCTCATCACATAATTATTTTCAAGCGGCATGTATGCATAGTGTATTGATCTACCAGCAAAAGTTGATGTTTTCCTCAATGCCCACTGCTTGTTTTTGAATTGAATGTTATCTTTCTGTTTTTTTCCCAACAGCAGATTTATACCTGGTGTTAAAAAGCATGGAAAACTCTGGGCTCCTAGAACCAGAGGAGTTGACTAAAATATGACTGGACAGGAGGTACATGAAAAGGAGGCTATGTGAAGCATGTAGGTCCCACATTTGATAGCGTCTTCTGTTCTGTGTTTTTAATCCAGATTTCTCTAATTCATTCTTTAGCATCTACAAAGTATGCATGCTAATGTAATGTCCTCAAAAATCCACCCAAGGGAAACTAAACAATGTGCTATGAACCTTCAGACAGTAATGGTTGTATACTAAGTATGCTTTTGGCTCTACGTATGCCTATAGTCTAATGAGCCTTGACTAGGGCTTACTTCAGTAGTCTAAAACTCCCAGTATCTTCAAAGATCAACCAGCACTAAGTAAAGATCATTTTGTAAGAACTTTCTTCTCATGCTGTTCCTGGATAAAGTCAACATTAATTGTCCTAATATTAGGAACTGTATAGGAAGTATTTAGTCTTGAAAAAAGGCAGGTAGAAATTGCTGTTTCCTGACCATTCTGCTGTTGACTAGGAAGTTTTCCTTACTTGGAAAACATGGAGGGTCCTTAAGCAGATATTTACAGTGACATTTTTACTGGCAGAAAGGTTATAAACTTTATAAACTTGTGAAATTTATTTTTCAGTACTCTTTTCATTTTAAGGCTAAATCAGCTGAACTCAAAGTAAAAGGCTATGAAAAAAGTAAGGCGCTTATGGAATAGTTTAGCTGGATTCAATGTGTATCTCTTCGAGAGAAAATTTTGTGTGGAGAACAGATGGTAGTGCAGAATAAAGGCTTGCTTGGCACACAGCTGGCTGACCCACAGCCATTTTTGTGACGTATTGTACCAACATGTATTTCATTCTGTCACACACATTTAATGCCTTTTTTTAGGGATGGACCTCATAGCAATACAAAGCCTAAGAAAATCTAAGGATATGCACAGACTTCACTGTTGTTCCTCTAGTCAATGAGTACAGAACATCCTAATAACATTTCCAATATGTCAATGAAATTATTTTTTGTCCTGAGTCAAGTCTACACTGACTCTTTCTGCTATTCACTTCACAAAAACATTCCACTGTTTCTATTCTCTTAATTCTACCCTTGGATGCTCTTTTGTTCTTTGATGTAGAAACAGTATACTCTTGAAAGTCTGCAGGAACTGCTTTACTGGTATACAGCCTGCTGTACCTTGTTAGCCTTGCAATCAGATGAAGCAGCAGAATAACATTATTACTGTAAGGGCCCATTTGTCAGGCAACTTTCTGGAAGTTTCATTTTTCTGATAGTGGGCTTTCTGTGGCTCTTCAAAAAACAAACAACCTCTCTGCCCCCAAAAATTCTGTAATCAACACCTGGCTACAATCCCCAACACAGAGGTACTAATTGGAAGCATAACTGAAAAGGTCAGGCTATTTCAAGACAAGAACAGAATGCAAGATTATAGGCAAAAATTAGGCTTGGACGTGCAGCAGGGGCTAGAAAAATGAGTAGAAAAGCTGCTGCAGTACTTTAATATTCTCCTTGAAAGGTCCTCTGGGCTGCACATTAACCTTTGACCTTAGTTTGTACACCTAGGGGACTAATTTAGTACGGTTTTTTGTACCACATTAACTAGCTGCTGTGTATAGCACTGAGAATTTAACAGGAAAGTAAACATTTTCTTACTGGGATTTTGGGCATATGGCAGTAGTCCTTTTTCCTTCCTTGTCTGACAAATTGGGAGTGACTTTGATTTTTGGAGACATTTTTAATGATGTGCCTTTGATGTTCTGTAAAACCACTGAGTTAAAAATGAATATAGCCCCAAGCAGACATAAACTATGTTTCCTCCTACGCAACATGGCAACAAAACTGTTTATCCTGTTTCACTGTATAATTATTACAGTTTTTCACTCGTGTTCATTTTGGCTCTGATGTTTCTTCTTCGATGCCTAGTGGAAAGTTTATTCAGTGCTTCTGTCCTAGTGCTTGCCTTTGAAAATGCTGGGGAATTTTAGAATCAATCTTTGAATGAAAGAAGCTGGCTACAAGTTATGGGAAACAGGAAGTGTTAGATTGCTTTTATCTTTTAAAATATGGTCAGCAATTTGGGGTTTTTCTGTTTAAAAAACAAACCCCAGAAATTAATATTGTTATTCTTTATTTCATTGATTTTAATTTCATCTATTGCATCTGAGGACAATATCTGTTATACCAGTTTTTGGAGGGCTTTCATCCATTGCTTCTTGAAAACACTCCTAGTAACTCCTCATATTTAGTCCTCTTGTGCTCTGAAGGACATTAAAAGCTACGCTTTGTTTTGCATCCTGTGGTAGCATCATGAAAGGTGTTGAAAGAAGTGATAAGGTCCAGTTGCTAATAATACCAGTATCTTGAAAATATTTTAAAAAATAGGTCTACTGAATGTATTGAAATAAAAGGCTGAAGGCTTTGCAGATGGATGATCACATTGTATATGGCTTTTTCGTAAGTTTCAATGCCTTGTTAATGAGAAACTGATTTTCAGTTTCATGTTCATTGCACTCACTTGGATGAACATACAGTGCTTATAGATCAAAATACGTGAGTAACTGAAGGAAAGACTATCAGAAGCTTGTTTGGCAGACTCTCAGGCTTCATTCTGTGTATGTCCAGTGGCCACCAATCAAATGAATGGCTGTGGAATACGTAGACTGATTTTGGACTTAAGCAAAAACGTTGACCTCATGAGTAGAAAAATCCTCATTGACCAAAGTCAAGTTTTTATTCGTTTTCTTTGGCAACTTTCCACTCTCCCTGAGGGGAAATCCAGAGACATGAAATAAATGTGTGGATCCATATTCCAGCACTCCATCAATAGCAGACTGAACCTGACAGGTATAGCCTAGGGAGGAAAGAGAAGCTTTCATAAAGGCTAAGTAGCACAGCCTGAAACACTCAGGAAATAAGACAACTTGAAAAACCATTTAAAAATGAACAGGGAGGAAAAAAGCAGTACAGTTACCAGTTTTTAGATGGGAAAAATCCTTTTTTTGGGTGGAAGGAGGTCCCAGTAAATCAACACTGAAGTCTAGTTCCAAACATTGATTGAAACTGAAATACGGAAGTATTAACCAAACTTTAAATAAAGGCATAAAGGTTTATAACATCAGCAGAACTGATTGTTCAGTAGATTTCTGGCTGTTGGTATCTTACGCTTTTGTAAAAGATGCTAATCCCTTTAGAATCCTGTTCTTTTATGTTGTTGACCAAGTTATCTGCTGTTTTAGGCTCTGAGGCTCCAGGGGGAGCCAAATACATTTCCACCTTATGGGGAGACTGTAGATGTGGTTATATACTCAGGATTGTTTTCTCTAGGGGTGGTCTAACTCGTTGCACAGAGTGAGATGAGGCACAGTCAGTAGAGCAGAGGTATGCACTGGAGTCTGCCATGGTAAGGAAGATGAGAAACCCCATCACTGGTTTTGTACTTATGTCGTGATTAGCTCCACATGCACGAGATACCCGGAAAATACAACCACTGTGGGAGACAATGGACAGAAACTAGAGCAACAGAGAAGGCTTTAATCAAGTAGTCTAGAGTAAATATCTGAAGTATGCCTGCATGAATTTTCATAAGAGAATCAATATGACTGTCCATATTATGGCACAAGCCATTTGGTTTGCAGTGCTGCTGCAGCTGTTAATTTTCCTGATGCATGAGAATGTGCTGCCTCTGGCTGAATGCAGCTGGATTTATTCACTGAATTTAATACTCCTACTTTTTTACATGTACAACCCTAGAGGATAAATTCTTTAATCGCATTCAGTAATACACACAAGTATGAATTTCTTATGCAAAACTATGCAAGATCTACTGTGCTAGTTTGCTAAATAAACTTAATTCCACCTGTGAGATGCTCTACCTGGGGGATGCTTTCACTCTGAGGGTGACGGAGCGCTGGAGCAGGCTGCCCAGGGAGGTTGTGGAGTCTTCTTCTCTGGAGATATTCAAGACCCGCCTGGACAAGGTCCTGTGCAGCCTGCTGTAGGTGACCCTGCTTTGGCAGG
>Ga0065711_1005819_pt1 | contig 19066 bp, 10 predicted proteins | sample Hoacrofraction12_FD_59098 | JGI IMG/M metagenome (GOLD analysis project Ga0065711, IMG submission 59098) | Hoatzin crop microbial communities from Cojedes, Venezuela - Epithelial fraction 12 v2 (version 2) | ecosystem: Host-associated > Birds > Digestive system > Esophagus > Crop | place... | reverse complement strand
GGGGGGGGGGGGGGGCAGTGGACCATGAGTAGTGGTGTCTGAGGTAAACCTGAGCAGCGGTGCGGCGGGTGAGGCTTTCCTCAGGGTGCGCCTCTGCAGCCCCTGAGGTGAATTTGAAGCTCGCTGATGCTCAGGCCCTTGTCTTCACTGCGGCCTTCGAGGCTGGCTCGTGGGGAGTTTGTGTTCCCGCTGGCTGGGGGGAACTGTGGGCTGAGCTGAAGGACGACGGAGAATGGCTGTCTCCAGTCAGCAGGGCCACCCATGCAGGGGTTCTGGGGGCAAACTGTCCTCTAGAAGCCACTCTAGGAGCAGCAGCAGGGGTAATTTGCTATTCAATTGTGTATTGCACGCTGTGTGCACAGGTCATCTTGGCCTATGCGGCAGAAAATTATTCCTCAACTGGAAATGAAAGGGAAGCGAACATGCACTGTCAAGTTTGTAACCTTTAGGATATCTGATGCCTTAAGGTTTGCAAAAGCTGAGGATGTGGCAAGTCTTACTCGAAACGCACACAAGAAATCATCCCGAGGCCTGCACTCTCGGTGAGCACCAGCTGCCGCTGAAAGGCGGCTCTGGCTCCACTGTTACCTGGGCAATGAGTGGTTATGTACCTGCGCTCCTGACACCTCCTCTTGCTTCCCCTGTGGGCCCTCAGCATGGGCTCTCCTTGTGAAGAGGTGGCTTCTTCTCATGTTTTCAGTCAGCTCTAGTTGAGCCGATGCTCTTTGGCACATGGTGGCATGTGCCACGCACAATTTGAAAAAAAAAAACCCAACCCCCAAAATACCCACAAAGGAAAAGAAGTTCCCAGATAGCAATGTACTCGCCATCTACGATGTGTAGCTATGTAAAAGCTGCAGGAGGAATAGTAATGTCTTCTATGAGTCACTGTGGACAAAGTGATACACCCGTTGAGAGAAAAAAAAAATCAAAAAATCTTCTTGTCCAAAATTTGATGGAACAGGACTTGTTGGGATGTGGGAGAACCAAGTCTCACCCACCTCCATTCCAAAACAAACAGGTTTTCAAGGCTTTATCCAGTTGTTTTGGAGGGTGGCAATCTTGATGTCAGGAGCAAGATGGCTCTAATTTGGTGTTTGTAAGTTGCTTATTGTTACCCCACTGGGTAGCAAGCAGGAGCAGGGCAACAGCAAGGCTAGCAAGGATACTGGAGATGTAAAACTACTCTACAAAAATAAACATAGTGTCAAGCATGTAATATTTTTCTTTATGTGCAAGGGTTTCTTTTTTATGTGTGTGAGAGGGTGTTGCTTTATTTGCTGTTATGTTATGAAAATGCAGCCATCAAAAAGGTAGAGCCTGGAGCTCATCACCTCAGTGTCCTTTTAGCAAAGCCAGCCTTCATCCAAGCTCAGATCTACTTTGAAGTCCTGGAGTGAAATCCGGCCCAACTGCCACCAGTGGGAGTGATGTTGTTGACTTTGGCAAGCTGAGGGCTCAATTCCCGGTGTTGATCTGTTAGGCTTTGCCTGCACTTTGTCACCTTCTTCCTGGCTGTCACCTGTTGCTGGAGACTGAGGAAAGTCAAGCACAGGTAAAATTAGGCTTCAGGACTGAGAAAGCTGCTGCCTGTTGTCCTCATGACCTTTCATGCTGAAACAATGTCAGGTGAGACTGTATCTTGCAGAAGCAAAGATTTTCAAATGTTAGTGGGTACTGTAATTACTTTGTAGTGCATGACTATGAAATGGGGCTTTAGGGCTGTACCAAGATGGGAAAAGAAAAGCCCTGACCTGTTGTTCTTAAAAATCTTAAAATGTTATTTTAGGCTTGTCTCAAATCTAGTTCAGGCTTAATTTTTTGGATTGGAGCTGAAATAGGTGCTTCTGCAGCGTTATCAGTTTCATGATAACAAACAGTGGTGCAGCACTAGATGTCAGTAGTGCTTCACCAGTTTTTGTGTTAGATCTTACAGCCTTTGTTTGCTGTTTGCTTTTGACACATGGATGCGCTCTCCTTCCATATTTTCCAGAATAAACAATTACAAATATGCAGTCCTTCAAAAATACATTTTATTTTACTTTGTTGTCCTAGGTGAATAACCATCTTAGGTCACAGATTTCCAAAAATGACATGTTTTGTGCCATTTCAGTAGATCATGCATAGACTTTTTTTGTTCTTAGTGGTCAATCTACAGAAGTTACATCTGGGCTTGAAACTTGGTAAATATCAATCTGGTTGCAGTTGCTCATTAAAATTCAGGTGTGAGAGTTTCAAAAGCAGTTCAAACACTACCAAAGAACTTAGTGAAAAGATACCCTATGTCTAAAAACTCTGGTTTAGCTGCATATCTTTATTAAACTTAAACTAGACAACTACCAGCCAGATGCTTTAATGAAGTGTCTTTTATCACACTTCAGGAAAGCAAACATAGAAAGGAAGTAGCATAGTTGGCTGAAGGACTCAGATTTATCTTCTTGAAATGCTATAAAGCAGAAGACACACTTTCATGGTGATACTACAGTTTCCCAGTTCAAAATAGTTAATAAAAAATACTACAGCTAGTGTTGCGACAGAAGTCAAATAGTACAGCCACTTCTTGAATCTCCTTCCTAAGAAATATTTAATAGGTTAACGTAAAATTTCTGAAATCAAATTTCTGTTACTGGAAGAGTTTCTGGAGATCATAGTTATTTCTCAAGGGTATGGTGTTGTAGAGTTTCAACTTGTATTGAATAGTTACGCTGTTTGCCTTCAGGATGGAGTTAAAAATGTAAGTATGTCTTATGTTTATTCTTGTTTTCTTCCTTTGAAGTCGCTGTAACCCTTTAGGGCAGGTGCTGTCCTTGTGTCCATGCTGGGTAATGTAATGGGTTCAGATCTCAGCTGTGCATCTTGGATTTTCCAAGTGTGGGGAGGAGAGATGTAAGCTTGGGAAAAAAGCAAGCTGTGTATAGAGAGAGTTTGCTAAGCTCATTAGATATGCCAGAGGAATCTCAATCACAGAATGAAACTTCAAAAATTGCTAATTTTCCCAAGATACCAAGAGCAGCAGTCTTTCCAATAATACACACTCCTCATGCATGCATTGGATTTAATGAGATGGAAGGACATTCCTCATTTCCTCTAACACAAAAGCTGGGAAAGTAACATGAAATAGTTAGCTGGCAGGTTCGGAACAGACAAAGTAAGTCTTTTACACAAAGTTCAGTGAAATTGGAGAATATGTTCCCACAGGGGATTGCAAACAGCAAAAGTTCAAATATGCTGAAAAGGGCAATAAAAATTGATGGCAACTCAGCTGAGAGCTGTTGAATAGAGCCAGATCAGGGACAAGGAGTTCAGGTATTGCTGAACCACGGAACAGTATGGACAGGGTGCAAAGCCGTTGGTAGAGACTGTGTATGGGAATTAGCAGATGTTTGACCGATACACATGGGGTTATCAAGCCTGGGACGGGAGGTAGCAGGTCTCTCTATCCCTGCCACTAGTCCTGCTTTCTGTCTTAGTGTAATGTAACAATATGAATTTTGTGACAATAAGCATCTAGGAAGAGACTTCTGCTGGAAAAAACAAGTTATCCCCATCCTTGCTGGATATTAGAAAACCGGCAGCCTTAGACACAACTCCAGGGGAAGCTGACCTGCATGAGTAACGTATTGTTTTTAATAGTATTAGTAAATCCTTAATGCTAAAATAAAACAAGGAGAAAATAACAGTTCTTTGTAAGGGAATGCTTCCTTTTAAAGAAACGTTATCATCACGTATTCTGTAACTGTGTGGTGTAGGTATGCGCATCTTATCTACACTCCTTATGCTATCAGTTTTAAGACAGAAGAGCTGTAATGTTTGCTTTTGTGCTATCTCTTTGCCTTCCCTTTGGGAAGTGTGTTACGGTCAGCTACAGTTGTCACTCCAAGTCAACTAGCCTGAAGAGTAATATTCCTTCTGCTGAAATATGTGTGATCAAAATGTGACCTTTTAATCCATTTATCTCTGTTTCTGAGATTTCTTTTAAAAATAGTGTTTCTGTGTACCAGGTTGGCTTTGGTCTGCCAACTATGTAGGCTAAGTTCTTTGTTTTTATTCTGGGTTGCCTTCTGTTATGGTCTGTACAGAGTGAGAATTGTGGAAAACCAGTAGGATGTTAGTGGTGTTATGGAACAGTGTAATGCTCTTGAATGCAGCCCCAGCTTAAAGAGTAATTAATCCAGGGATGGATGTTTCTCCTTCACCAAGCAACTTAAGGCATCCTCAGGAAATATTAAGAGCAGAAATAATTCATATGAATGTGATGCGAAGTGTCTGTAGAAGCCCCTTATCAGATTAAATTACTATGTTTTAGCAATTTTGGTGCATAATAATGTTTTTTTCAGTACTTGATCACTAGGCTATGAGACAGTTTCTGGGGACAAAATTTAGCTGTTTCAGTTGCTCCAAGTCAATATAAGTAAAACCTGCTGTAAACTCACAGAAATGACTTAATTATTTTACTTACTTTTAGACTGCTCTATTGGTTTGTGAGTGTGGCTACATCAAGTAATATTACAAAAATGTGCTCAGCTGGGTTTTGCAGGAGGTGGTGTCACACTGAATTTTGCAAGCATGGTGTTTCGCTCTGCTTTGCAGGCTACTCTGAGAGAAGTAAAGCAAGGATTAAGAATACAGATGTGTGTTCAGAAAGTACAGGTGATGGGCACAGGAGCTACCAAAATAAACCCCAACACCTTCTGGGTAATCCCTGAGCAGGATAGAGAAACTTGACAAAGGCTGTGTTATACGGTAGGAAAAATCCATAGGAAGTTAACATGGAAGAGAGAAAAGGCTTTTTAAAATATTCCTGTCTCCTCTGTTCAGCAGAGGAGTGAAAGACTGTGCTGTGTGTGTGCTTGTGGCTGTAGTGTCCCTCTCCTTTTTGGCTGGGAACCCTCAGGGTGGGGTGGTGGTTGGTGTCTCTCCAGTCTGTCCCCGTGTGTGCCTACCAGATGTGTGGGCAATTTGGGAGCTGTAACTTTTTTTCCCCCTTTCTCCTTTTTTTCTCTCCTCCCTCCCCAAAGAGGACATGGGGTATGGGTGGCTCGAATCTGCAAATTCCCGTCTGAGCTGTGTCACTGTTGGGGGACTTACAAGGGCTTACACAAAATGATCTTTTAAAACTTCAAAATCTTGCTTCTGCCTGATTGCACTGCAGTTGTATAGCAGCTCTGCTGGGCTTTACACCAGCCAGTAACGAAAGCATTGACTCTGTCCCTTGCATCTTCCAGTCTAAATTGCGGGCCAAGGTTAGTATCTCTTGGCTAAGACAGCAGAGTAGGCTGTTTGTAACTGCTGTTGCTTTTAAGACCAACAGACCCTGTGATCTAGAAGAGAGGCTTTTATCTTCATTCTCTGTGCTGAACCCCGATACAAAGTCAGGCTGTATCCTGGGGGCAGACTAGGCTACTTTTGATATTGCTGGGTGCAGTTCTTATGAACCTGGACACTTCTTGTGTTTATAGGAGTCTATAAATAGACATACTGATTGAGCAGACAATACGAGAAGTATTTTTTTTGTGGTGGAGAAGAGCTGAGAGACAAGCTACTAAGTACAAAGTATAAATGGTGTAAGGTTGCTGGAATAAACTAGTCATTTAATGACCTATACAGAATGCATATGTATGTTTCTGTATGTTGTATGCACAATCCATTTCAATTGAAATAGGCATATGTAGGAGAGGCAGCTGTTCCCAGAGTCACGGTCCTGTCTCGATCTGAGAACAACTGTGACCACCAGACTGCACAAGGTTGACATTTACACTGGGGGAGTGGTAGCTGGGGTGATGTACTCTGTTATTGTCCAGCAGCAAAGCTGGGTACTTTTAATCACTGCATGAAGAGAAACGTGGTGTCACTTTGAAAGATAGCTGTATTTGGTTCATGAGAACCCTTGTGAAATCTTATTGTCCACCTGGCAGTGAACATTACTGTCCAGCCCCTGCAAACTACTGTCAAAGACTAACCAAAACCAAAGAAAAAGGTTAGAAAAGCCTGTCTAAATGTGAATTTAGGAAATGCCTTTATTATAATCAGTTATTGCTCCGTTTAAGGTGCTCTCATGAAAACTTGAGTGTGTTCTGTGGCTATGGTTGGTGGCATCAGCTGAACTGGATTTTGCAGCTAAAGGACAGGAAAGTAATTTTTAAAAAAACTTTAAAAAGTCTGTAGGTACTCTAAGTACACAGACTTTCTCTGAAAAAAAGTACAATTTGCTTCTGTGGCATTATTTCCACTACTGGGAATTGGCTCAGGTGTTACTGTTAGGCTAAGGCTTCGCAGCTCTACTTTCCTTCTAAGGAAAGGAAGACCGATAAAGGTGACTAGCTCTATCCTGCCCAAAAATAAATAGTAGCACTTCTAGTTAAGAACAGTAGAAAGTGTTGTGAAATGTTAATGTGGATGATATTGGTGTTAAAAGATCATTAAGACAGACAAGCATTGCAGATATGAAGGAGATATTATACACTTGAATTAATCTGTACAAACAGCTTTAACTGAGTCGTGCAAAACTATATTTTAGAATAAGACACTGTTAGCTGTATGCATTGCTGGCATGAGTATCTGCATGCTTGGTGCTAACAAAGTAGGTTCTATAAATGTAGCTGTGTAAGTAAGGATTTAATGTAGTTTAAAGTGATTTCAGTGAAATTATTCACTTACACTTATTCACTTTTACTGAGGAAAAAAGTGAGAAGAGTATCCCCATATATTAAACAGCAAACCTGAATTGAAGTGGCTAGACAGCTGAATTTTTAAAATAGGAAATGAAGGTAGAGATCCTGTATAATTTCTTAAATTGTTCCCTGAAAGGTGAGCTTCATCCTGTCTGCTAAAATAGGATTATGAATCTTAAAAGGATTAAATTCTCTTATTTCAAATCTCTTAATGAATTACGATTAGTTCTAGGTTTTTTTTTTTTCTCAACTTCTGTTTTTTCAGAAAAACAAGTAACTGCAAAGGTAAGAACCTTTTCAGATCTGTGATGGTAAAGTTAACCCTGTGATGGGCAGGTCTGACCACAGTGGACCCATCGTGGTCTAGGCAGATGCAGTCAGTACCACCGAGGTCTCCCTGATGTTGGCATACCTTTGAGATCCCCTCTCACCTGTTGCCATGGTGGATTATTTACCACTGCTAATTGGTGCTTTTTTTGGTCATATTGGGGAAATGACATGTGTTGCGGCTATGAATGGTAGTCAAGAATGAAATAGGAGAATGCTTGCTGAGAAACCGTTGTGTTGGTGCTGGAACCCAAAATGAGTCTGACTAGCTTTGTGTGATTTATATGAAGATAGGGCTGATGAGGTTAAATGTTACCTGGCTGTCTTTGAGTTTGCTCTGGAACTGCAGGCAGTGATTGCTGAGGTCATTCCTACGGCCCCCTGGCATTTCTGGGCACAGCTCCTGTGCTTGTACACTGTACCTCCTGCTTTGTTATACATCAGCTTGTCCTCTCCTTGTAAAGTTTCTGGTGGGGTTTCCTACAGTCACACCAGAAGTAAGAGCAGGTCCTCAAGTAATAGCACCTTCCCCTAGATCTGCTTAGGACCATTCTCGAGAACGGTCACAAAAGTCTCCATCATCACTTTGCTTGCACAAGAGGCTGTGGGATCTCTCTCCCTGGAGGAGTGTGTGCTTCACCAGAGGTGGTGAATTTGCCAGTGACCTCCTGCTGCATATAGTTTTAGAGATGAATTTCCAGTGGTGTCCCAGAAATAATCCATCAGCATACACAGCCTGCCTCAAAAGGCGCTACTGTATCCCAAGAGGCAGAGTGTAGGTTCACACCAGCAGTAAATCATTGTCTGGTCAAACTTAATGCGGATGGCAGATTAAGCATGGTATCAGCAGGTGCCATGGTGTGCTCCTTCTCAAACCTGGACGACTTCTGTGGTAGGGTGCTGAGAGTTTCAGGGACCTTCTCCTGTGACTGGTCTCAGATAGGACTGTTTGTATATGCTGGTTCTCAAATCTGTAGAAATTCATAAGGTATCTGAAACTTTCCACTGGCCTTCAAATAGCATTTACAAATTTTATTGTGAATATTCATTTTATTAACTTGGCCATAAAGTATTCCAATATTTGATATGGAATTTAATAAACCACAGTGTTAAAGTAAAATTATTGGAATAGAAACAAAGTAGATGCAAGTCTTCATGAAGGAGGATGATCTGGAAGTAGTGACAAAGACAAGAGGTCACTGTCCTCATAGGAAGAAATCAGGTGGATTGGGGAGGAAGACATTTTTGTACCGTGAGAATTGTGCTTGTTTTGAATTGAAGGGTAGGAAGAGGTTAGTGATATACAAATTGTGGCAGAATGGAATATAGAAACAAATAAGTAAATTCCCTGATTAGGACACATGTGGTCCAGAGGGGCCTTTGATTCGGGAGGTAAAGGAGTGCTGAGCTGATAAGGGGACTCACGCATGAGTCAGGAGAAATGTCTTTGTCCCTGGTTTTGCTGTTCACCCCGCACCTCTGTGCTTCTTTCTCCTTTCATCCTCTGTCTTTTGTATTTAGAATGTGTTTCTTTGTATTGGGGTCAGTCTGCTGGAGAGTGTGGGTTCATTCAAGACCTTGGCCTGGGACTGCAGACACTTTTGTCATAGAAATAAATAATCTTTAAAATGCACAGGGAAGCCGTAGAGCATTAGATGGAGGTGACAGTCTTTTGTGCCATTTTTGATAAGCTGGCAGCAGTGTTCTGCATATAAAGAATTATTTTTTGAAAAGCAGCCTGCTATGCATTGGGGGAATCAAGGGTGGCAGCAGCAGAGATTTGGAAGAGGCTTTATGGTGTGGTGTCCAGCAAAAGAGCGTTTGTGAACCAGGCTGAGTGTTCCTGCAGACAGAGCTAACCAGCTGTTAGCCAGGAGAGCTATGGGGCTGCGCTGAGAAGAGTTCAGTGACTATTAAACTCAGCTGTGCTGCAGCATCCTGTGGATGAATGCAAGTGTGGAAAGGCTTGCTCACAAAAGATGCTCTTTTTAACAGTTTTAGATCTGCTAATTACTAGATATGAGTGAAGATGATGGGAGTCTTTGTTAGATTCAAGCCTACCTCTCCATAGTGATGTACTGACATAACTAAACCTGGAGACTTTTGTGTTATAGACAAGAGAAAACTACATAACTCCTCAGAACTGGTTTTTGAAAATGAAAGTTTTAAAAGCTGGTTTTGTTATAACTTAAAAAGCAGAAAATATCTGCGGGTAAGGAACGAAGCAAGCTTATGTGCTGTTGTGAAAAGAAAATTGAAATCTGAGTTCCTTGAAGCAGAGACTTTTAACTTGAAAAGAATTCTTTATTTGGAACAGGATGGGTGTGGGGTAACAGGACCCACCAGGTATTGGCATCTCCTGCAGGCAGATATACATCCATGTCCTGCCGGTGAGGTGGGCCAGATGGAGCTTCCTTACCTGGGACCAGCACATGCAGAGGATGTGGTCTTAGTAAGGGCTATGTGACTTGATGTCATGGTTTAGCTCCGGCTGGCAACCAAGAACCATGCGGCTGTTCTATCACCCCTGCCCCTGGTGGGGTGAGAAGGAGAATGGGAAGAAAAAGGCAAAACTCGTGGGTCGGGATAAAGACAGTTTAACAGAACAGCGAGGGAATCGAACATTAACAGTAATAACACCGACTAAAAGAATACACGAAACAAGGGAATACACAGGATAATTTTCTCACTGCCTGATGACCAGTGTTCTCCCAAGCAATGATTAACCTCCCCCTGGTCAGCTCCCCCACTCTGAACAGAGCATGACGTCGCATGGTATCTGAATACCCTCTTTGGACAGTTTGGGTCAGCCATCGGCGCTGTGTCCGCTCCTGGGTTCTTGTGGAAATTAATCCCATACCAGCTGAACTCAGGACACTTGTGCATGTCAGTGGTTCCCCAGCCTCTGTGAAATTCGTATTATATCAGGATGCAAGTAGTATTGTCTTGCCTCCAGGTTGGAGTAGAGAAAATGGTCTCGGAAAAACTAACACAACTTCTTGTACTAAGACAGAAGATGCTCACCCAGCAGCTAACTGCCATCTGCCTTTGTTACCAGCCCTTTCCTGCTGTGGGAGCCTTAGATTTAAAAGTCATTTTACTGCTGAGGTCTTTCTGTACAGTAGAACAGGCTCTCCATAAAGCACAGAGCAGCCTTTCTGACAGCTACTGTAGGAAATATCACTAGGAAATGTAGCCTGAGGGTCTGAGTACTCTGGGAGTTTTTTGGTAATGATGTTATTTCCAGAATAAAGCTACTAATTTTGGCTCTCGGCTCTGCTTATGTTCATTAGGCAGATTTTGGGCCTTGAAATATGTGCTCTTGAATAAGAGAAGGGTAAGAAAGGTCAGTGGGGAAACTGGAGAAGAATGGAAAAAAGGTAAAACTTGTAAAACAGAGCAGAGTAGTAGTGATGAGGTGGTGGAGCTGCCTGCTGTTTTCAGGCTGAGGTTACCAGGCTGGGAAGTGAGGAACAGCTGAGAAATGAGCATCAGTGGTGAAGCTGCTGAGGATGGCACTAAGGGCATCCCACTGTGAAGTCCCTGACAGTGGGTGTGTAGGGGGTGACAGTGGAAGGAAATGTAACCCTGTCTGAGAGGAAGGATTATAAATGAGGGTCTGGAGCTCTGTGAGCAGGAGAGAAGACCAGCATTTTTTTCCCTAACACTTTTGCAATTGTTTCTTGTGCAAGTGTTTTTTCATTTCCAACTTTTCATGAGTGGTCTGACAGATGTGAAAGGACTGTGTTGGAACTGTCAGGGTACCTGCGGCTGATTAGTAGAAAAGAGCAGTTCTGCCCTTGTCGGCTTCACCTATTGATTTGAGTCAATCTGTGTAGCAAAGGGTGTTAAGGAAAGGCTCTGTGGAGGGTCCTTTTGTGGGTTCGCTTTTTTCCTGTTGTCCTTCTGCCTTTTTTTAACCTGCATGGAAGCGTGGGCAGCAATCTGCGAGAAAACCATAACCTGAAGCAATGAAGCAATTTTAAGATTTGTCTTGAACTTCACAGCAAGGTTATATCTTCACTGCCTGAATTAAGCTGGTTTTCATTTTGATGGTGGGCCCTTGGCTCTTATGCAGTTAATGTAAGGATGGAAGTCGCTGGTATTGCTCTACAGACCTGTGGAGAANTGTAGAAAGTTCTCTGAACAAGTACTTTACAAACACTGCTGAATGTGTCATGTATTATTTCTAAAGGATGTGCATTATGTTCACTTAAATATGACATGATCTGAACACAAAATAAATTTTTAGTGAGCCCCATTTAGAAAGAAGTAAATTTCAGTAAAGCTTTTTCCAACCTGTCATGCTGGTAGACTAGATATCTATTTCCCTTGGTTAACAAATCCGCTTAAATTGGTATTCTAACTCTTTCTGAGTGAGCCATTACACATATTAGCTGTTGCTCTTGGTAGTAATATGGGATCCTGTTTGCACATAAAGTGCAGAGAGATGATTCACTGCAAAATTATGGAGATGCCCTGTAGAGAGAAGCAAAACTGGTGTTCCCTCTAACCAGTGTTTATTATAAATCTGAGTCTCTCAACAGCAGTAGCAAAATACTGAAAGCACTTCCTGAACAGCATTGTGTTAGTTGTATGTCTTGATGGAAGATGTTATATCACATCTAAATCCCAGCGCTCGGGGTAGTTATTCAGTTTGTGTGATTGACTGAATGAATCTCTATCTGCTTCCAAAACTATGAGCACAACAGTCTTTCCTTTGACACAGGTCTGTGCCTGCTAGTGAAGATGATAGTGGTGAGTCAGGTTTTTTTTTTTTTTGTGGTGAGTTAAAGTTTATCAAATACGTAAATGTAGCTCACTGAGATTATTTCCTATAAAGGTACATGTATATTTCAGATGTTTTTGTGTTCACCAAGATTTGTAGTGCTCTAGGAGCTGTTTAGGTATAGAAAAATCCCTAAGCCCCATGGGTAAATCCTACTGATTTTTAGTGATTTATAGCTGCTGGATATATAAACTATCAGAATATCTGTTCCACAAACTGTCCCAACAAAAGTTATGGTGAAAAACACTGTTGGAATGCAATAGGGATGGTAAATATGTGTTTCAGAGGAATAGCTGCATCATCTGCTACCCTTCCCAGGTAAAAAGAATGACTAGGTGGCGGATTCACCCTATGCCCTTACGTGTAAAGGGAGAATGTTACAGAGCAAGGTTTTCCTTCTCTGGGTACCACAGGCCTGATGAATTTCTTTTTAGCCACCTCTGTATTATGTGTGATCACACTTAGGAATCTGATTACTTTTTGGGGCATTGGAGAACTCTGGATACTTGAGCCCTCCTGAGCTACCTGAGAATAAACAGCTCCAGGTCTCCCCTTACACTGAGGAAAAAGCAGTGTCTACCAGCAGGTGTGCTCAGCCTTTGCCTGCCTTTGGGGACCAGTTGGGTTTGAAGGTTTAGTATCCTGGGACTGTCACAGTGTGGGTCTTATATTTGGTGTCATTTGGTTCTTAAAGCGGGAAGTAATGGATGTGGAGTGGCTGCTGTGGCTTTAGATGTTTAGAGGAAAATTGCGTTTTGGGAGAAAAAGAATTACAAGTCAATAGCTTGCAGATAATCTTACATTGTTCCCTAAAAATTGGATACGTCTTATAGCTACTTCTGTAGTGTATTTCTTCTGGGTATGTGTGCTGCTGCTGTCTGTATCTTAGTCCATCTTGTGTTAGCTAATGGAAAGAATGATGTTGGAGAAACTGCGTTTGTTGCTTTCACAGAACTTCTTGCTGAAAGAAGAGTAACCATGATGAAGTACTTAGTGGAGTATTTCAGGGTAGGAATCAGCCCAATATTTGGATAGATACAAGAAGCTAGTTAAATTTGTAAGGAAAAATACTGCTGCAATATCTTGAATAATCTTGGGTACAGCTCCTCTAACAATCTGATAGGGAGTTCAAAGAACTGCTAAAAAAATAGATGACTTTGAGAATGTCAATGGAATTGGGAATAACTTTGTTCTGAAAGTTCAATTTGATTTGCATATGCAGTTCCATAATCAACATGTCTGTATCTCCTCTTATTTAGAGCTTGAGTGTATTTTATTCACTGTACTATGGCTATATCTGAGCACTTTTCTTTGCATTAGTGTTTCAGTATTTACACATCCTAAAGTTCCATTGAGTTTGGGTGGAAGCTGGGGAGTCTCCCTCCAGTGTGGGGGTGGGAGTATGTGAAGAAACTATAACTGCATGCAGCAGGAGATATACTTTGTACCAGAAAGCATTATTTATATACTAATGGAAAGATCTGTGGTTCTGTGCAGATGTAGGCAACCTCAGAATAACTTGTGTCAGCAGAATCTGCCTAGAATTGTTCTTTGCCTTGCAACCACAAAGAAAATATAAAGATGCTCAAAAAACTGTTGAAGACTTTTTCTGCTACAAGTATTTCAAGTCCTTTTGTTGTTAGGAAGCTAGGCCATGCCAGGGTGGTGCAGTGCTTGAAATGCACTATCGTAAATGGCTATCCCTCCAGACTGACTACGGAGATTTTTTTTTTTTTTTTTAGAAATAAATGTCAATGGTAGGACTTTGCAGACAAAACAATATGTTTATTTCCCCTTTTCCCTGCTGCCTTGTAATAATGAGCAGGCATTGATTATTCCGCCATAAAGAAGAAGTGGAGAGACTGTTTTATGCTTTCACTTTTTATGTTGGTAAAGCAAAACAAACCCAAATCCAAACCACTTCAGAAGGTGCAAGTCCAGGTTAGTTACTTGGAGGTGCTGGTATTCATGCTGATATTGGTTTAAGAGATATCTATCTTGATTGCTCATCTGTCAACTAAGCCTTGTCTGCCTGTGGAAATCCCAAGGCAAATGCAATGATCTTCATTAACCTCTTCTTGGACCGTGCTATAGAGCAGCACATGCTAACAAGAGCCATGTGCCAGCTCTGTGTTTTTTTTTCAGTAGAAGAGTAAGACTGAATGAGTTGGTAAGCCAATATACTCCTGCCACATCACCTCCTGGGAACTGGCTTTCATCTCTCCAAAAAGGGGCAGCCTCCCTATGAAGAGGAGGCTTGTATTCACAGCTGTGCTTTGCAGCTGGGCAAGCCACCGCAGTGGCACTGAAGGAGCAGCTTAGAGCCCAAAGTTGGCAAGGATCTTATGTGAGGCATCTGCCTATGGAAGAGACCTCAAAGAAAACATTTTTTGCGTCATGTTTCAGGAAAGATCTCTGAGCCAGGAATGACAGAAAAGTACTTCCTAGCAGGTGGCTTAGTGTTACTGTTCCACAAATAACCTGAATTCTGGGGTGTACTCATGCATGTCCTTGTGTCATTTTGCTTGCTTTTCGCTTATATGTGCTTTCAGGAAAGAGCACTGGCAATAGAATCATAGAATGTTTTGGTATGGAAGGGAGCTTTAGTGGTCATCTAGCCCAACCCCACTGCAGTGAGCAGGGACAGCTTCAAGTAGACTAGGTTGTTCAGAGTGCCATCTAACCCAGCCTTGAATGTTTCCAGGGATGGGGCATCCGCTACTTCTCTGGGCAATCTGTTTGTGTTTCACCACCCTTACTGTAAAAAATTTCTTGCTTATATCCAGCCTGAATCTGCCCTTTCTTAGTTTAAGGCTGCTGCTCCTTGTCCTATCATATTGTTATATTTGCTTTGATATGTGTCTATCCTTGAAAAATCAAAAGAACTACTAGAATCCAAGTGCAGTGTGTTGTCACAGCACAATAAATTGTGATGCTAAAGCGTGTTTTGAAATAGTTAGTGTGAATTGCCTGTTAATGTTGCGAGGGGGATCAAATGTGAACCTGTTGCAAGTGTAAACTACTGCTGTTTTTGGCACAATCACATTTTTAGATATACTGGTGGGATTGTGGCTGGCTCTTGGTATTTGTGCCAAAGAATAAATTTTAAAAGAATGTTGAATTGAAATGCAAAATTTTACCCTCTCATCATTGTGCTGGTAGACTATATCAGATGTACAGCTATGCTCAAGTACCCTATTTTAATGTGAGGAGGTCAATGCTCCACATACTAAGTGGAAAACTGGTATGGGGTAGCTTCTGTGCATGTGCTATAACTTTACAGTACTTTATCTGGGTGCCTGAACTTCCTTGTGCTATTACAGTTGTACTAACACTCAAACTTTGTATTTCTAGTGTGATGAAAATCCTTCAACACTTCCCATCCATTCCAGACTGCAACAAAAAGCATCTGATTTCCTAAGGTTGAAAGGCTAGTAACTGTAGGCTTTTTCTTGTTTTATAAAATTTGTGTTTTGTTATTCACTTTTTGAGTAGCTATGTTTGTTCACTTCCACTTCTGAAAATAGGAAGTGCGTCCTGCACATCTGCATGTCCCCTGAAAATTCAGACCTGGTTTTGAAATTGGCCAAAGCTGAAATTGGTTTGGAAAAACTTGTTAGAGCTCATGCAGGTGGAGGAGCTGACTGGGTGGACACCCTGTAGGCTATTCTGTGAGCTAACCCAGGGTTGCTGTTAGAAAGCTGTGGCCCTTGGAGTGAAGCCCCTGCACAACATCTTGGACAATTTGCTATTTTAAGGTGGCAGAAGGACCGTGCTGCATGCCTGGCTGCTGTAAGAAAGAGAGCTGGGTATTTCTGCTCACTGCAGTGGGACTTTCACAGTCCTGCAGTCTCCTATTTGTGACTTTAGTGCTTCTAAGTACTTTTTGCGGGATGCCCTCCTCCCTGATGTGTGCTGGTTTTTGCCATGGGAGAATGTCCCCTTCTCCAGTGCAGTGGTTTTGTGCAGGCAGCTAGTGAAACACTCTGCATGTTTGATACTTGAAATATGCCCTGGAAGGGCCATTACCAAGCCTCAGGTTTGCATTGGCTTCATGCTGCTCAGAAGCCACAGATGTATGTGCCATGCACACTTCTGTCCTTATATCTTACCTGAAGCACGCACAGCCTAGTTATGAATCTCTTGAAACACTAGCTCCTGCTTATCTGCCTTAAAACAAGCAAACAAAACCATCCCTCCTACCACACAGAGCAGGCTAATGTAAATGCCCCTTAAACTAAAAATGAGAATATATGAATGTGAATCAGTATTGAACTAGCCAGATTCAGATTTCATATTCTTACAGTGCTGTATGTAAACAGTGTGAAACTGTAAGAATATTAAAACAGCCGGCTATACTTGGCAACATTTATTGTGACAGAATAAAATGGCATAAACTGTCTTTGAGATCAGGTCTTTAAAGCAGAGATGACTCTACAGATGAGCCTTTAAAAAAGGCCCTAAACAGCCCAATAAACCCATCATTTTTTTGTGTGCCACTTTGTATCACAGAAATCTCGCTCTTTTCCTAAAATAGCCTGTATCCTTGCACTTGGTGCGTCGAAGTGCATGTCACTTGGTAATGTTATCACAGCAGATTTCCATAATCCTTGAGCAATGCTGCCTTTTGCTGAACTTCTCTACAGTGCAGTGCCTATACCCAGTTACACTTAACTTCACTGATCACTAGCTTTTGCTTAACCTAATGCTCATAATTTCAGGAATTCACTTGATGGATTAAAAAAGCAGAAAAGGGATTCAAGAGCCAAATCTGTTATGGAGGCTGGAATAGGAATCATTGACTATTTTCTCTCGCTACTTGATGTTTAATCTAACATCAAATACTAAATATTTATGTGATGCTGAGGTATTAATAAAGAGAGTGTTCATTTGTAGGATAATCTCTTGTAGGACCTGCTAACACCTAATCATCTCAAACTTAGAATCCTGCTCTTAGAGCAGACCTGGTGTTAGAAACTATTTGTCTTGTTGGAATGTTGAAAGGTAAAATTTGGGGCTGGAGCACTGTTATGCACCACAGGTTGCTGCATTTTTATCTTCAGTGATGTGTTTTCATGAAGGTTATTTAGAAGGATATTGGTGTGACTGTGGCTTTGCAGGTGGGGACAGCAGGGACTCCCACTCCTACCTCCTTCCTGTGGTAACTGTAGGAGAAGGGGTCTCGGATGCAAAGAGTTGTGGGTTCCTCCTGTCTGGGCTTTCCTGTCTCCATACGTATGTGCACGAGGATTCCCAGCCTCTCTCTTCTCCGATTCTCCATGTTTCCATTTGTGCAGCCCTTCATAGGCATGAAGGCAATCCAAAATGCAACTTACATGTGTTGACAATTTAATACTCCCATCCACACTGTTGCTTACCACGGTATTTGTATATTGTGTCTGAATTGACCAAACATTTTTGGGTGGAAAATGTCTGTTGTGATGGGATTAAGTTGCTTTGGTTACAGCAACTGAAGGCCTCTATATTCCTTAGTTAAAACCCCCATTTGCAGACTTCTTACTTCCCTGACAGTCCTTTGGTGGATGAGCCCTGAAAGTCCCTCCTTGTTATGCTGATGTCTTTTGCATGTGGAGCATGCATCCTGTTGCATGTGGATGTGTGCAAACATGCTCCTGCATGCATGTAAGGCTCTACTGAATAAGAAGTGTTTGTGGACCCAGATCTCTGAAAAACAGTGCTTCATTTTTCTGTGTGGCATTTCATTTTATTGTCGCATGGTCAACTTAGACATGTTGCTGGAGCTCTGGCTCACTGTGATTATGTCTCTTGTAGGCTGTGCTCAGTACATTGGAGAGCTTTGCATACCAAAGAGCATGCAGCCGTGTCTTCTAACTAAGATGATGACTGGCAGAAAAATTTTAGTAGTGCTTAAAGGAGTGGTAGTGATAGGGACAGCTATTTTGACACTACAAATGTGATGAATTGAGAGGCTGTTTTTGAAAAGATGTGATTTGCATCAAATGGGGTCCATGCATCTGTCTTGGTGCAAGAAAGCTGCACAGAGGTGTCATGTTGGCAGACCTTTGATAATGTCTATTCTCATTTTGGTAGCTTTTATGAGAGCTTGTTAAAACAATTGAGAGATAGTATTTTCTCCCTGGAAGTACAGATTCCTGCTGAACACTAATGTTTTTGTGATGTGTGAAAAAAAGGGCTCAATATTAAACCAATGCAAAATCTCAATTGAAAGTACTTGTAAAATTCAACATGCTGAGCTTAGCACTGTGCTTCAACTGAGCAATATGTGATTTATCTTTTTATCTCAAGACATGAAGTTTGCCTATTTCAGCTTGTTTTCTTCAGTGTTTAGCAGTAAGATCAGCAGAAGTGCCAACAGAGTTGAAGTGGCACAGATGAGACCCAAGAGGAATGAGATGACTGAACTGTCAGTGTGTGCTTCAGGAATGTTTCTGGGCTGCAGAGTTGTGAAGCATGTCGACAGGAGATGAGCAAAATGGCACTTAATTGCTAGATTAACCTAGGTAATGTTTTCAGGGACTGATCAGTGCTTCCACTGGGGCAGCTCCTAGTTCACCCCATTTATTCTGTTGTGTCAACACAAGTCATTGTATTTAACCCCTATACTCTCTTCACTGAGCCTCAGGGATGGGTGTTGATAAAAGTATATTATAAAGAATCGTATTTGATTTGAAAACACAAGGAGGTGGAGAATATACAGGTTCCATGGACAGTGGTGTTTTTCACACCCTGATGGCTAATTGATAAAGTTGTTTTAAAATACTTTGCCTTTGAATTTGGCTTCAATTTCCATGTGCTGGTTCTCAACCTTTCTCTGTTAGATTAAAGTTTCACTTAGTAACCAGTGTATTCTTATAAAAGTACATGTTTGTAATAGGTTACTTGTTTCTTGCTAAGTTATAATCTTTTATAAGATTTTCAGCCCTTTAGTTACCTCAGCTTTGAGACATTTATAACAGCTGTTGAATCCCTTTCTTGAGATTTTTGCCCCTTCTCTGCCTATTCTGTGTGTTGGTGTGTTTTTTTTTTTGGTGTGTGTTGCTGTGTTATCCTTTTGAAGTCTGTAATTGTTTTCTGATTGGAGTCAGTCGAAAACAGATTTCAGTGCAGTTCCCTGCATATCAAACTAAATGAGTAACAGCAAAGACTGGAAACAATTCCACTTGCTGAGATATATTTGTCATGTGTTGGCCAAGTATTCAAAATATCAGGTTTTTACTGGCTCCCTGGCTGTTACCATGATACAAATAAAGAACAGAAATATTGCTACGGGGGGGGG
>Ga0065711_1038171_pt1 | contig 19067 bp, 24 predicted proteins | sample Hoacrofraction12_FD_59098 | JGI IMG/M metagenome (GOLD analysis project Ga0065711, IMG submission 59098) | Hoatzin crop microbial communities from Cojedes, Venezuela - Epithelial fraction 12 v2 (version 2) | ecosystem: Host-associated > Birds > Digestive system > Esophagus > Crop | place... | reverse complement strand
CAGTCGCCCCAGTGCCCTGAAGTCCCTTTTGATGGCCTTGGGACTTCTTTCTGCTATCTCGTCCCCGCCAACCTGCATTACCAAGAGGGGGTAGTAATCAGAAGGCCGCACCAGACCAGGGAGTTTCTTTTTGCTGGTAACGAAGAACATTTTAGGCCTGAAGAGGCTTTCTGGTTTCACACAGACCTCTCCCCACCCAGCAACAGATGGAGCACAACATAAATTCTCCCTTAGCTGCTTTCTCCTGTGGCCACCATTTACACTTTGATCATATTGAGACCTTGAGACCTACATCTCTGTCCCATGAAGGTCAGTAGACAGTAATTGTGATCACCTGGGTCGTTGGAATAAGCATTTGACTCACTGCCCCCAGCTTAGCCATCACATTCAGCTTTACTGACATTTTCTTTCTTTTTTTTTGAAAGGTCCTTAGGAAGAGGCTTTCTCTCATGCTCTGAGGAAAGAAAAATGAAGAAACTGCCCACAGCCTTGCTCAGTAACCCCTTCATAATCTGCCTTTCACAGCAAGGACCAAAAAGGGAAGGGTCTCTGTTGTAATTGGCAGCCCGTAGGTAGTACTGTTAATGAGTTGATTAGCAAGGGGCATGCTCTGTCATGATTGGCACCGAGTAGGTGCTCACACCAAGTGTAGGGGAATAGAGTGTGTTTTGTCTCTGCTGAAGGGTAGAACTGTACCTTAACTCTTCTAGAGAGACTGGAGAGCATGGAGGTATTTCCTAAATCAGCTCAGGTGAGTTGGGAGATCATAGAATGGCTTGGGTTAGGAAGGGACCTTAAAGATAATCTAGTTCCAACCCCCCTACTGTGGCCAGGGGCATCCTCCACTAGACCAGGTTGCTCGCAGCCCCATCCAACCTGGCCTTGAACACTACCAGGAAAGGGGCATCCACAGCTTCTCTGGGCAACCTGTTCCAGTGCCTCACCACCCTCATTGTAAAGAATTTATTTCTTCTGTCCAATCTAAATCTACTCTCAGTTTAAAGCCATTACCCTTGTCCTATCACTTCATGCCCTTGTAAAAAGCCCCTCTCCAGCTCTCTTGTAGGCCCCCTTCAGATACTGGAAGGCTGCTGTAAGGTGTCTCTGGAACCTTCTCTTCTCCATGCTGAACAGCTTGAACTCTCTCAGCCTTTCCTCCTAGGTGAGGTTCTTCAGTCTTCTGATCATTTCTGTGGCCTCCTCTGGACCCACTCCAACAGGTCCATGTCTTTCCTGTGCTGAGGGCTCCAGAGGTAGACGCAGGACTCCAGGTGGTCTCTCACCAGAGCGGAGTAAAGGGGCAGAATCACCTCCCTCGCCCTACTGGCCACGCTGCTTTTGGTGCAGCCCAGGATACGCTTGACCTTCTGGGCTGTGAGTGCATATTGCTGAGTCATGTTGAACTTCTTGTCAACCAGCACCCCCAAGTCCTTCTCCTCAGGGCTGCTCTCAATCCCTTCATCTCCCAGCCTGTGTTTGTGCTTTGGATTGCCCTGACCCATGTGCAGGACCTTGCACCTGGCCTTGCTGAACTTCATGAGGTCCGCACAGGCCCACGTCTCAAGCCTGTCCAGGTCTCTCTGGACGGCATCCCTTCCCTCCAGTGTGTCGACTGCACCACGCAGCTTGGTGGCATCGGCAAACATGCTGAGGGTGCACTCAGTCCCACTGTCCATGTCGCTGACAAAGATGTCAAACAGTGCTGGTCCCAATACCAACCCCTGAGGAATACCACTCATCACTGGTCTCCACTTGGACATCGAGCCATTGACCGCAACGCTTTGAGTGTGACCATCCAGCCAATTCCTTATCCACTGAGTGGTGCATCCGTCAAATCGATGTCGCTCCAATTTAGAGACAAGGGTGTTGGGTGTCGCGAAGGACAGTGTCAAATGCTTTACTGAAGTCCAGGTAGATGACATCAGTTGCTTTCCCCTTATCCTCCAATGCAGTAAACCTTGCATAGAAGACCACCAGATTTGCCAGGCATGATTTGCCCTTAGTGAAGCCAGCCAGTCAAATGCTGCTGACCAAATTCCTGGACCCCACTGGGGACCTGTGCTGGGCATTTTGCCTTTCATATCTGCCTTTGGTGATGTTTCCTAGCTTCTGGCTTGGCTGCACCGTTCCAGTGCTGGTTTTAGTGGGTTGCTGCTGCCTGGCTACGGCACCCTGTGCAGCCCTTCTCAGGCCCAAAGGGCACTGGGAGATCACAAAGGGATCAGACTGGTGGGTACTTACTCTATTACAATGTCTTTCAAAAATGTAGGGGTTTAAAGATGTTCTGGAGAGCTGTTTTTCCTGCTTATTCTCTGGCTTTGCCTCTGGGGCTTCTTTCTGCTCTTTAATGATGCAGTGTCATCTTCTTTTCTCCTGCTCTCTAATTAGCTCTAGTGTCTGTGTGACTCTGCCGGTGCTGGTGGGGGCTGTGCAAGCGAGCTGAGGCCATCATCAGAAAATGCAGGGTAGGGTGGTTACTCCGTGACCTGCCCCCTGTAAAGACCTACCTTGCTCCCTCTCATGGAGGTGGCTGTGCTTTTGCAGGGCTAAATAATGCACGGCTGCTCTGTGGAGGCAGCTTCTGCAAGTAGTGTGGGTGCCTCCCAGCAGAAAGCATTGGCCCTGCCTTGCCGGTCTCATTTAAGAATAAAAACAGGGAGCACAGTTGGGAAGGAGGGACTGAGAGTGGTCCCCACTCCTCCAGTACAAAACATTCATAATTGTTCCTTTAATTTTCTCATGGCTGAAAATACCCTAGTTAAGTATCCTGCATAGGGTAGGAGGTGCCTGCAGTGCCTAAGTCTTGTATATTATAGTACTAGATGGCATTTTACAAAATATAGTTCACAGGATGCCAAATCACAGAAAGTGCTTCTAAAAAAAGCATACACATATATCCCTGCTAAACAGTCCTTCCAAACGGGGACTAAACACCCAGAGCAAAATAGCAGCGGTAAGCAGACTGTCTCAAGAAGGTTTAGTTTCCATTTACCATCAGACAAAATTCAGGCTAACGGTACAAGGCAACCTTTGGATTCTCTGTTTCTCCAGATAAATTTGCTCACCCTGTAGTCACTGCAGACTGACTCCCTGCGTGCAGAATACCACGGCACGGGATGTGGTAGGAGGGTACGGAGACTGCCTTTGTTCCCAGCACTCTTGCTGTGGCACCGCAGCAGGGGTCAGTCCTGCTGCACACAACAGGCTTGAGAGCGGCCACCGATGAGAACTGGGGCTGGCTAGGGTGGTCAGCTTGGTGAGAGCCAGGTGGGGGAGCGGGTTGTGTCCCACCTCACCCAGGAGGCCTTCTCATCACCTGTGTCCTGGGTGCTCCTCACAGAGCCCTGGGAGGACTCATCTCGTGTCTCTTGCTCTCTTTCTCTGTGTTTCTTGCTTTGCTTCCAGGGGGAGAGAGGCATGCCAGGGCTGCCAGGAAGACATGGCGCTAAGGTACCTTGTAAAGAGTGGAGTGATGCTTGTCTGCCTGATCTCACCCATACCACTCAACTGTCCCTGATGCATAAGCATCACCTGGATTTGTGTGTGTGTCTGTTAGTCAATGACCGTCCTCAGCTGAATCCTTTCTGCTTTTAAATTGCAAAATGTAGGCCCGAATTTATGAAGCAGATGGTGGGGGGATACGCATTTTACAAAGCAAATGGCATGCCCAGTCCGATGCTGTCTTGCAACATCAGGATCTTCATGCTTTATGCTAGTGAGAGCGGCCAGTTGCTGATGTTTCTAGGGAATTGGCGTTTTGTAAATTGGGGGTCCCAAGCGGCGGCCGCAGCCTTCAGCGATGTGTGTTGGTCCGCTGAGATCAGTAGGGTTGTGCAAGTGTGCACCTGGACTAATGCAGCGATGAATCAGGGCCGGTGTGTGAGCAAGCCTGCATGCATGTGCATTGCAGTTTTAGGATAGATACTAGAAAATAACATCATCCACGTTTGCTGCCATTTAAAGGCTAAAGAGTGAGGAACAGGCATCCCAAATGCACTGCGAAAGCCTAACCCAAGCCACTTGCTGCACATAATCCCTTTCATGACTCTAGTCCGTATTCACTAAAACCTACTGACCCCTGAGTCAATCTGGAATGCTTTTTTTCCCCATTTATTGCATAGAATCCCTGATCTCCATCTTCTGTCCTTGTGTTTTTTAGCTTTGTCCCTGATTTCTGTTTCAGAAAGCTGAGAGGTATGGTCCTGCTGCTCTCTGGCTCCCCACTTCTCCTTGTTTGAAGTTTTCTGAGCTCTTTTCACTTTGAACTTCGCTCCCAGTCCTCCTCTCTGCCTCATGTGCTACATCCCAACCGCTCTTGTTTCGCACCTTCTAACACTACTTCACCTCCTCCCCTCTCTTTAGACCTTTGTTATCCCTCATATTTGCTTTTGTAACTGGACCTTTTCACCAGGACCTAACTGATACTAACACAGGGCACACAGAGATTTCAGAGCAAAGGGTTGATAGGGAAGACCTGCTTTCTGCGTCAATGCTGTCGAGGGAAATGTGAGTGTCCCTGTGGGCGCAGCTGCCTCCCGGGGTTTCGAAGCGCCTGTCTCGGATTGCAGGGGCAGGCTGGACTCTGTGGTCTCATGGCGGTGGCTTGCTCAGTGCTGCAGAATGATGGCTGAATTGCAGTGCTTGGAAGTTTTTTTTTCCCTTAAGGTGGCTGGCTTCAGAGGTCTCCTGAAAACATTTTACTGCAGGGTTTGTCTTCTGTGATAAAAACCAGAATGAGGGGAAACGGCAAGACCAAGGCTCTGGGGTACGAGCTGGCCTTTCTTGGGATGCTTGAGCTGATGTGTCTGGGACCAAGCACTGAACTGGGTCTCTGGTCCGCAGTCTGACTTTGCGTTCCTCGGTTATTTGACACTGTTCTGCTTGTCGACCTTTGCTTCACTTGCAGGACTGAAAACGGGGCGGGGGGAGATGGAAATCTGGTTGTCTTGCTGGGTTGTGCTCACGACGTCCGCCTTTGGAGGAGCTCGCTAGCGGCAGAGCCGCTGCCGCCGGTGAGCGACCTCCGCAGGGAAGGAGGATGCGTGCTGTGCGGTGTTACAGCGTCACTTCGGCGTTCGGGACAAGGCGTGGATTTTGCCTTTTGGGTTCCACCTGGCTGATGCTGTTTTGTTTTTAGAAGTTTGTGTCCGACTCACCTCAAACCCGGTGTTCCTGTCTCTCCTCTCTCTGGCAGGGCGCTCCCGGGGCGGCCGCCGCCGGGGTGAAGGTGGGTGCCGCGCTGCGCTGCCGCGCCCGGAGTCGGGCGGGGGCTGGGCGAGGAGAGCCCCGGGCGCAGGAAAATGGTGGGACAGCGCCCACTAAAGGGGAACGTCAGAACTGCTGCTGGCTTGGGCCGGGAAACCAGCCCCGCCGGCAGCCGCAGCCCTGCTCCTCCGCGCCTCTCTGCGCAGCGGGGCTGGGGCGCTGGGGACGCTTCACCCCGCTGTCGGGATGGCAACAGAGCGAAGCGCCGGCTGCAGCTTTAGGGGGCTAGAGGGTACTCTGGGGATCCAAGATCCGTAATGAAACAACAGCCTGTTGTCCTGATGCTCTCTAGCTGACGGGGATACAGGCAGCAACAAAGAAGTTATCTCCAGGGCTGGTGGGGAGGGTTTTCCTCCTTGCTGCCGCAGTGATCCCATATCAACACAGCCTCCCCCAGCTGCAACCCGCAGCCTTGTTCTGCTCCTGCGCACACGGAGCTAGGAGTAGGCAAATTCCTTAACGCCAGCAGATGAGTCTTGTCTTATTGTGCTCTCTTGTATCTGGTAAACCTTCTCTTGAAATGCTGCAAGGTCATTCCTCAGTTTCAGAAAAGCCACTCGCCTGGGGCATGCTGTTTCTTACAGCAGCCTAGGAACTGGCTAATGAAGATAAAATACAGTCCAGGTACAAATAATAATATGCATTCAAAGCATCCTCATGCCCTTATTTACAAGCCCAAGGCCTCCATAGATGAACGTTCTTTCCTCCACTCTGCTAGCTCTAGGAGGTTTTGTACTCTCTCCTCCTGATTTTTCACTTTATTTTCCTGTCTCTTTATTACCAGGGCGAGCCCGGGACTCCAGGAGAAAAGGTACTCTCAGAAGGCTTTTGTCTGAGCCTGCACTTCTGGTTTGTTTGTGTATTTTTTCCCTTCCCAGCACAGCTGAGGGAGCTGAGGAATGGCTCTGTACCTCCCAGTGTCCAAACCCAGGCCCTAATGGTATCTGCCAGTGTAAGCAAAATGGTAGCAGCACACAGTGAAGCCGAGTGAGAGAGGGACCTTACTACAAACAGATTCCTTCCCTCCTGCTCCTGTCTGTTGATGGTAATACCCTCTAGCTGCCTTCCTCCATCTCTCCCTACTCCACAAAACATGCACAGCACACTTCACTCAGCAAGTATGTTTGATCTCTCCCTTCCCATGTCTCCTTCTGCCTCCCAGTACTTCTGTGTCCACCAGAAGTCCTCGTGTTACCTCAGGTAGATGTTCTATTATGCACCATACAAGCTGCCCTGTAGTCTCCCCTGTCTCAGCGTAGCGTGACCTGGTTTGAGTTCCCGTGGTGGGCACAGTACAAAAATACCCCATCACTCTCCATCACTAAGCAGCTGGCTTGGTTTCTGAACAGCTGGCTGGTCTTGTTTGAGGCTCACTGGGTTATGTTACAGCATGCGACAGCCACATAACAGACACATTCTCTGTCTCTTTTCTTCCCCACGAAGGGAGATCCTGGAGTCCCAGGGAGGATGGGCCCCCCAGGTTTGCCAGGGAAGAGGGGGCAGCGGGTAGGACATTGTGTGTTTGGGCTTGGTGTCCTGGCAGTGCTGTGTTTCCTGCGAGTGGGAGCTGGCGGGAGCCTGCTTTGTGTTGCGTTGTCATGCTTGCGGGGGATTATGTGTCCCTTTCTGGCTCTTGCTCCCCTTGGTGAAGTGTGTTTGCGTGTTCCTGCTTGCAGGAGGTGGGGGACTGGTGGCAGGCAGGGCAGCATGAGATGCCTGGGATGTAGTCTTGTCCTGGGAACGGCTAAGGACAGTGCTCCATCTTTTGGCTCCAGAAATAACACCCTAAACAGGGATTCAGTAATCTGACCTCCCTCATCAAGGATTCCACTTCTTTACACCGTCGATCAAGTAGCACAGGATGTTTTCAGTAGCCCTTATGAGCATGTGTATTGAAAATTAGTCCTTGAATGAAAAGTAGGATACTAAAAGCAGAGCAAGGCAGAATCAGGGATTCACAGAGGCTTGAGACAGGATTAGAGATTATATGCTTACAAAAACCCCAAAGGCCAAATCTTTTCCTTGGGCATGAGGTCCTGCAAATGCTTTCCTTCTTTGGAGTGAGAGAAGCATTAATTTATGACAGCGATGTGCATGTTCTGGCAGGGGGCCTTACAGGTGTCTGGAGGCCAAATTACCTTAGAGCAAGGGGTCACTGCACTCTAGAATTGCCTAAAAAAAAAAAAAAGATTGCTGCTAGTTAATTATTTTCCACGGAGCCACCAGTGCATGTCTGTTTCTGTATCATTGATGCAAGTCCCCTGCATGTCAGATGTGTGCCCCTGAGCTCTGACAAGACTGGTGTGCAGCACCAGCCTCTGCAGGCAATGGTGTGGCACCAAGAGGAGCCCTTTGTTAGCCTTGCTGATCCGGTGTGCTGCTGTTGTGGAGAGAGGCTCAGCACTTGCCAGGGGAAAGGAGTTTTGAATTGTTCTTGGTAATCTATACAAATTGTTAAGTCTTGGAGGTGTGAGGATTGCAGGTAAGAACACACCTTTTTCTGATGACACATTTGAAACCTCTCTTCATGGTAACAGAAACCTCTGATATCACTCTGTCCTGGTAAAATGCAGACTCCCAAACAGGACATTGTAGCTGGAAACCATGGGTTTAGCAGCTGGGTGGAATGGGCTGAATAGAACTTTACTTCAATGTTAAGGCCACTAACTGAGCCCCAGTATTTGAAAGGTGACCCAGTTGTCACGGTGAACTAAGCAAAGTCACTTCACCAAGTGAATGCTGGGCGCTGGATGCCCTCCATTGCTCACTGCCCTGTGGCATCCTCCATACTCCTCAGCCTGAAGGCCTTGCTCTCCAGGCATCATATCAAGGGTTCTACACCATCATCTTCTGTCTTTGCCATTTTTGCCACTCCTGTTTTCACTGCTCTTCACCACCAGTATGTGTCACAGAGCTTGGCTGCTAACTGAGACATTGCACTGCTTTTTTTTTAAGAGCATGATAAGACTGGGATTTGGAGTTAGGGAACAGGAGAGATGTGGGAATGCTGGTTGTGAGATCTTTGCCAAAGCAAAGCAGTGTAATTCACAGTGTAATGCAGAGGTGTGATAACTGTGATGGACTCAAGCAGTGGGCAATTCCTGTGAAAAGAGCTGAACTCTATCAGGCCGTGGAGAAAAATCTGCACTCCAGATAAAGTTTGCCCTGGGCAACAGCTTCTCTGGGTATACAGAATGGGGAGAGTGTGTGCTGAAGGGCTGACAGGGAAAAGGGTTTAGCAGACCAGAGTGATAAGGAAGATGCACAGGCGGGTTTCTGGATACCGGATCCCTTTCCCACTCACCTTCCCTTGGAGAGAAATGGCAATGACGTGCAGAGATAGCCAAAAGGGCAGGAGAAAACATTCACCATCCTGAGCAGGTACTGCTGGACGATGTGTTGTCTATGCCTAAAATAAAATCCCCCAGGGAAGGGAAAGAAGGTTTGAAACGAGGAGCAGCTCATCTTTTGGCTGCTCCTCCAGGACAGGGCCTGCAGAGTCAGCCCGGCCATGTCTGTTTTGCCAACAGGGTGAGAAGGGACGAGCTGGTGACCCTGGGCTTCCTGGACTCCCTGGCACAAAGGTTTGTATCTTCTCTGGTTTGTTTTTGCAACTCTCATCCCCCTTCCTGCCTTGCTCCTGTGCCAGCAGTGTACATCTCACGCACTCTTAGATCACTGTCGCAGCCTACCACAGCGTGTTCTGCAGAGCTCAGCTGGATGTCAGCCCCAGCCAGGGATGCGATGGGGTCACACAAAGGATGCCCTTTTGTGAGGAATTGCATGCCTTCATGCAGTGAAAGGGAGGCTGTGGTCCTGGGAATGTGATCACAGAATTGTGTGCTAGTAGTTCCCCTTTAAAAGCATGACCTCAGATATAACACGGCCTTTCAGCCTCCCTCCCACTCCAAGATCCACATGTGAGAAGGAGATGGGCTTTTTGGAATCTGCACTGCTGTACTCTGAGGTGGAAGAGTAGTCCTGTGCTCAGAGAGAACCAGGGCAGGTCACTAAAGCTACGCTCTGAAACTGTGGCTTTTTCTCTGTGCTCCCAGGTGTGGACAGAAATCACACCTTTCAAGTCAGACTTTCACAGGGTGTCTTTCTTTTGGGAAAGGGGACAGTGCACTGAATGACAGTGGTCATTTCAGGAAAGGACAATGGTGCAATAGCAACTCGGTGCAAGCAAAACTTTCCTGTTACTGCCTTTGTATCTGCTCTATCAAAGGATGTGGTCTGCAGGGCTGACTGCCTGGCTGATGACCACAGCTCCAGAGGGAGACGTACCAAAAAAAGCCATCAGCCATCGTCAGGTGGTTTTATCAGCTCAGTTTCAACAGCAGAAGAAAACAGTTGTGATCAAACTGGAGGGCAGGGGATGAGGTCTGTCCACAGGCAGCTTTACATGGCCCTGGGGAATAAGGGCCAAGCAGCAGGACTGCAGCCAAAGGGATGGCGATACCTGTGGCTGCTGGCAGGGCTCTAGGTGGAGCCCCCAGGCAGAACTATATTGACCTGGTTCCTGGGCAGCTGGTGGCTCTGGGAGAAGTGATGTTTCTGGGCTATCAAGAGGCCAGCTGATGGACCTTGTCTTGGGCTCTGTCTCTCTAAGCTGACAGTATGGAAAGTGAAATTATAGAGACGGAGAGACTGAGCTGTGACACATGGCTTGTTCTTCCTTGCAAACAGGGAGAGAAGGGAAATGCTGAGAATGTCCTGGTGGGAGGTAAAGGAGAACCTGGTCCTCCAGGTCTGCCTGGGCCCCCTGGACCAAAGGTGAGTGTTTTTTCCTCCAGTGAGTTCTGAGTTGTGAGGGATTGTGCCCAACATGAGGTCTGTAGGAAGAGGCAAAGGTTGCATTCACCTGTGCCCACCTCTGATTACCTGCTGAAGGGATATCAGGTTCTGTAGGGTGTTTCAGCTTTGTTGGTCTAAATGCTGGAGGTGAGAAAATCTGTAAACTATGTATCTGGGAGGAAAATACCGGCTTTGTGCTGGAATAACTGCCCTCTAGGCTCTTTGAGAAACCAGTCGCTCTGAATCAGTGCTGGCTATCCAGTCCCTGTGGTACCTGAGGCAGGGTGGACCCAGGGAGGCAGGGTGGAGGCCCTCCAAGCCTCGTCTCCCCTTCCTCTTCTACCTCCTCAAGGAGCAGCAGCAGTAAAATCCTGGCCCTTGGCAAAGGACACCAAGAACACTTAAATCTGAGGTCCTGTCTCAGATGTGCTTGGAACAGCCCTCCTGTGCACTTACTTAGCGTCTGAATTAGACACTGTCCTTCATGCTGAATACTCCCTCTGCCCTGGGCAGAAGAGAAGGGCACCTGGTGTGAGGTCACGGCAGGAGCTCTGGGTTACCCTAGGAGATGCTGGCACAGCAGGGACACTTGGCCGGCGAAGTTCCTCCTCCTGAAAATGCAAAGCCAGCGGTGGAGTCACACCCCACCCCCGCCCCCCGTGCAATACAAACCCATCCCTTTCCCTTTCTCTTTCAGGGAGAAGCTGGTGACATTGGCCGGCCTGGTGCTGCAGGGTCACAGGGGGAAAAGGTACAGAGTGCTTCTGCACAATCCCACTCCGGGTTCAGTAACTGTGAATTTGTTCCTACATGTACAAAATTTACCTGAAAAGGAACATTTTATAACTGAGCTGTCTAGTCCCAGACTGTTTCAGAGGACTAGCAGAGAACAACAGTTCCTGGAATATCAGCAAGTGGAGGGAGGGGCTTTGCTAACAGCATGTTCTTCTTGTTACAGGGCGAACCTGGTTCACCGGGAGACCAGGGACCCATGGGCCCAAGGGTAGGTGTCGCTTTGCTAACACTTGAAGAGTTTTGGCCCTTCAAAGGGGTCTAAGGATAGTGGGACCATGCTGACAGTCTAGATTGGGCCTCTGCTTTCTTGACAGAAGTTCTCACCATCGCTAAAAGTGGTTATAGCTGGGCAATGGCTAAGTTTGAGACAGGCCACTTCTCCACTCCATACCCTCATCAGAAGACAACACCACCTTCGGGGGGAAAAGTCTTCTGAGCCACCTCAGGGTGAATGCTCAGCTCAGTCATAGGAAGAGCTGGGTCTGGACATCCCAGTCTGAACTCAGGCCCTTGGCATATCAGCAAAGGGCAGCAGGGCGTTGTCTGGTGCATGCTCAAGTCTGGCCATACATCTGATGATCCGGTGCCTGGATTCTGGCCTCAGCTTCACCACTTACCAGACCTGCCAGCTTAGATGGTCATGACATGGTGATCTGGGCTTGTCCGGCTACATTTTGGTAGTAGTCCCTCTGTAAAGTGTGCTTTCAAGAGCTTTGTTTGATAAGCGAAAAACTGGAGGCTCATGAAACGGGTCCCTCTGAGACCCCTTTTTCAGGATGAACCACACTTCTGAGTGCCTCATGGGAAGGGCAATCCCCAAGCCCTGGCTAAAGAGCTGGTATTTTGCAGGGCCCCAAAGGAGAGCCTGGGAAGGATGAAATGATGGACTACGATGGTAACATCAGTGAAGCTCTCCAGGTGAGCAACTGCCCTCCTGTCCCATGAGGTGACTGATGGGTGCTTTACTGTTTCCGAGGGGATGCAGAAAAATGGGAGCAATGTAGATCTGCTTCCTCAGCAGTAGCAGCAAAAGGAAATACTGAGCTCTTCCATAGTCCCCTTCATCCCACAGCTCACTGCATACAGTGTTCTGCTAAATACTTGTGCACTTTGTTTAGTTGATGTATTAACACTGGTGGACATAGAGGTCATGTGAATGCCCTCAGGAGTCGTCCATGACTTGGAGTAGATGGTCAATAAAAGGACTGCAAAGCTTCCTCAGAAGTGCGTACTGGTGGTTCACGGCGAGCGAGCAGCTGTGCCCAGCTCTGGGTTAGCCTGGGCTCTACTTGGAAAAAGGAGAAATTGTAGAATAACAGCTCCATGGGACTCAGAGCTGGGTCTTTTGCATTTGTTCATTTTGCAGGCTCCTTGCTCATTTGGGCTGGTGTTACATTAGTGGAGAACAAACCACCCCCAGGAAAAAGCTTAGTTTTCAAATGGCTGTCTTCCTTCTTGATTTTTTTTTTTTTTTTACTTTTTTCTAGGAAATACGAACTTTGGCCTTGATGGTGAGTTCCTAGCTTTGCTGTGTGGTTTTAAGCAAGTAGCCATATGTTCATCCTGAGCAGCTGGCCTGATAATTTAGGTGCAGCTAAAACATTTGGCCTTTGCTGTTGGGAGCTTAAGTTGAGGCAGCTGACAGCTGAAGGAACAGCTCTTCTTGTCTTCTGATTGTAGCACTTGAATTCTAATCAGGCCCTTTATTTCTCTGCTTTAAGAGGTAATACACACTGCTCAGAACAGAGGGATGCTCAGAAGGGGCAGGGAAGAGCAAGGGGGGCTGCCCGAAGCAAAGAAAAAGGAGGCCTTGGGTGCCTCGCAAGAAAGCTTCTGTTGGCAATCTGTGGTGGACACTTTCTGTGATGGGAAGGGAGGACGCATTTTCACCATTGATAAGTATGGCTTGATGTTACAGTCCTGTACAAAACCAATCATTTGCAACAGCAGTAACTACAAGACCTTTGAAGACAAAGAGAGGCAAAGTAGTTATTTTGAGCTAAAATATCGGAAAAAGTGTCCTGTACTTTGCTGCTCTGGACAAGAGACCTGGTTAGGAAAAAAGATGGATTTTTCAGATGCAGGATGACAGGGCAGCACAGGTGTAAGTAGCGTCACTTGCTAGGCCAAACTACTCCCTAAGTCTCATTAAAGTGGTAACTGCCGAGACTGATCAGGAAATCTGCTCAAAATACTAGGGCCATTTAGCTCTACTTAAACTGTGCTTGGGATCTTTGTACAGTGTTTCCTATGGTCTCTACTCTAAAAGCATGCCTTTGTAGATAGGAAGGGAAAAACTGTGCTCAGTTTATCTCAGTTTCAGGAGCAGATAGCTGTGGTAGTTTTTGCTTTCTTCCATGAAAATGAAAAAACAGACATACATATCTGCAACTCACTTTGGACTGGCCTGCTGCTCGCTCAGGACTCTCCACTGCTTGGCTTCCCAAGCAAATACAATTTTAGGAGTTGCTGGGAAAATACCCCTGCGATTTCCCCTTAAACTCAGAAGAGCTGTTTAGTTTCAAAACATGAAAATAAAGTCCTGTTGACAATCCAAAAATGAGGTTTTTTTTTATCTAGGGACCCCCAGGACTTCCGGGTGTGGCTGGACCTCCAGGGCCACCAGGACAGAAGGTATGTGCTCAATTCAGCACTTGCGGAGCTAAGGGAAACACAGGTGCAGTCCCGGCAGAATTCCTGCCCAATGCTCCTATTCTCCCTGTCCAGCACTATCAGACTGTCCTGCTGTCCTCGACCACTCCTCCTCATGCAGGATATCCTGAAAATCTCTTTTTCCACAATGATAATGCCTTATCTACAAGATGAAGGATCCTTTCTACTTGCCCTCCCCTTTAGGAAGCAGCTTATGGGAACTGATCTTTGTGTGGGGATTGTGTTGATTGGGGACTATGTTATACCACTGGGACCGTGAACTATCAGTCAGGATAAACAAAGCTGGTGAAATTCCTGGGAAGTCACACTGTTTCAGCAGGGGTTTCCATGATTGTTTTTCTGTGACTATTAGTTACCAGAGTCCCTGCAGACTATTTCTGTAAAGCCCACCCTTTGTCATCATAGTGCCATGGAGGAGTAAGAATAGCTGCTTTCAAACTGCCAGAGTAACAATTTTGTGTTTCAGGGTGAAATTGGCTTGCCAGGTCCTCCAGGACATGATGGAGAAAAGGTAAGACATGGTGTCTCTGTGGATTGCTCTGTCATTCAGTGGTCTTATCTGGAGTTGGTATGTTCCATCTCTGCCACTAACATTGCACAGTTGCTTTTCCTACAGGAGAAAAAGGTATTTTGCTTCACAAAAATGAGCATTAATGTTTTATCAAAGTCCTTACTTATAAGGAGTGGCTGGGGTAGCATGGCAAATCTACTTTGTCCTGCCTGTGACTCCTCAAATGGCATTACCGTAGGAGGATGAGCAGTGAAAGAGGCTCTGGGCCATGGAGTTGCTCTGCAGGAGTAACCTTGCGCTTATCTGTAAATGTTTCACTCTGTGTTGTGTGGATTTCTTTTAGGGACCACGTGGCAAGCCTGGAGAAATGGGCCCCCCTGGCCCTCATGGGCTGCCTGGAAAGGATGGACCACCTGGAATAAAGGGAGAGCCAGGCCCTGTCGGGGTCACAGGAGAAAAGGGTAATAAAGGAGAGCCAGGACAAGCTGGCTCACCGGTGAGTAAATCAAAGCCTCTCAGAGCACTGCTGGCTATACAGGTTACGGGGCAAGGCCCTGGGACTTCTCAGATACCTCAGAGCCCCTCTGAGGTGGGTGCTGGATGCACTTCACTGCTGCTGTGTGAAGTGTACCAATACAGAAGCAAGGTCTCAGCTCCCTGGCAGATGTGTTGTCCATCTTTCCAGAGTGGCTGTCCCCAACTGCCTGCCCTACTCTCTGGGCACTGTGTCACTTCCTCAGCTTGCTGTGTGGCATATTGCTTAAACTGAAATGCTGCTGTGAGCAAGCAGGCTTGACTGTGAGCAAGGCAGCTGAGGTACTGACACATGTGCCCTCCTAGGTGGGCAACCGCATGGGGTAACCCCTTACATCCCTGCCACTAACTGGGGCAGAGTGCCCAGTCTCCCAGCTTCAGTCTGTCACAAATTCTGTGTCCCCAGCACTAGTCAAGAGGGTTTTATGCAACAAGTTGGTGCCTCTGTACAAGAATACTAGGATAAAACTCTTGCTGTGACAACAGCTGGCTATTGGGGAGTGATTTCTAGCACCGACTCCAGCAAACGCGTAACTGTGAACAGAACTTGGTGGCAGGAAAGCAGTCCCCCAGCCCCACCCCAGGGCACTCCAGGGACTGGCACATCCACAATGGCAGGAGGATGTTCAGGCATTTGCACATCCAGTTTCGATAGTAGCGAACTCCTGGGCACCTGATGGTTTTCTGGGATTTCCAGTGTGTTCTTGGGATGACCAGAACCAGTCTTAGCTCTTGAAATGATGTCTCTTATGTCCATCTGAATTAGTCTTGCAAAAAATCCATGTCTTTCTTGATCCATAGGGTCTTGATGGCCCCACTGGAGAGAAAGGTGAACGAGGTGACCAAGGGATGCCAGGACCATCAGGATTGCCGGGTCCCATCGGACTTCCAGGATTGACAGTAAGAGTGAAAAAGACAGGCTGTTCTTTCCTGCTTGGCAAAGAGAAAACAGCTTAGAGGAACACACAAGGGTTCATTTCCCAAAGTGCTGAGTATCTTGGGACCCTCAGACCCCTACCCCTTAGAATTAGGTGTCTGGGTGTCACCGAATGTCCATCAGGTTAGGTCTCCAGCAGCAGGCGGGTGGCCAGGTGGGCATCTGCTCCCGCTGCTCTCTGGAGGTACTGGGCTCTGGCAGCTGCCCACAGAGCCCGCGTGACTAGGTCAGCTGAGATGCCTGGTTTGCTGGCAGCATGGCACGTGCTTGCCGTGCTCCTTCTCTCAGAGACTGTAGAGCAGCAGAGGGGTGTCAGGCTGGTGTTGGGGAAAGGCAAAGTCCTGTGGCACTCTGCTTGCACAGCCATGAGAGGCACTCCTGGAGGCCTCCCGCTCTGTAGGATGCCTCCTCTGGAAGCAGAGGTGCAGGAGAGCACAGGTGTGCTGTTTGTGAAATACACGGTATGTTCCCACTCCTCCTTTGGGGAACTTCTTGTCAGCACATGGGTGGTTCACAGACGGCTTCTGATGGAGCGAGACTCCAGAGTGCAGCTGGTGGTGACAGGGTCTGTTGTGTGCAGGGAGAGAAGGGCGAGCCTGGCGAGCGTGGAGACAAAGGAAATCCGGGAGAATTGGTAGGTCACCTTTCTCATTTTTCTTCTGCAACCTCGGCAATAGGGGAGGGAAGATTTGGCAGCAGTGCTGCTGAAAACCAGCACATCCTACCCTCTAATGACACACCTTCCACTGAGGACAGCAAGCCTCGTCTTGTGGGGCTGAATTGCCAACTGCCTCTAGTGCTCTCCTTTTCCTGTACATGAGAACGTTTTATCTCATGACAAGCAATCAATAACGAATGCCTAGGGAAGAACAGACGATTGTGGAAAGCATAACAAATATTTGCTTGGCATTTGCGGTGGTGGCATTTCCTGAACAGTTCTTGCATGTACCTACACATACATATTTTTCAATAGATTTGGGGTTCATGAATTTGTCCATTCTCCCCTCAAAGCTCACCCTTAGCTTTTGTAGTACCCTACAGCAAGGAGTCCCACAGGCTATCAATACACTCTTCTGTGTGTGTGGAGCCAGACATCTTCTTTCCTATCTTTTGAAAGAGCTGCCAGCTGTTGACCTTGTGCCTCCTTGCAGGAACAGTGGTAGAATAGTGGAAGTGGAACTTTTCCTGGAAAAAGAAAAAAAATCACTTCTCTCCTTCCTCCTAAATCTCTGCAACTGCTGCATAACACTCCCCAGAGTCCTGCTGCTGCTTCTTGGCCACTCTGTCCTGGATTGCTGCCACTTCCTAACGCAGTCCTTAGGTTTCCAAGCCTGGTAGAGCTCTGCCACACGCTGTGCTCTGCCTCCCCTCTGAGCAATTCCCCTTCATCTCTGAGGGCAGCAGACTATGACAGTGACTTCTCTTGCATTGCTTTCTAGATATCTGGCCCCCCTGGACCCCAAGGCCCACCAGGACCTCCAGTAAGTTTTGAGTGATTCACCTGAGGAGCAAGGCACTGGGAATTAGGACGAGTGGGAAGTGGCTGGGGAGGATTTTGGGGAGATAAAACAGTCAGAAACACTGCAGTATTGAAACAGGAACACGCTCAGTATCACTTCCAAAACTACCCCTCAGGGTAAGTCGGAGCTATGATGGGCTGGGTAGGTAAAGAGAGAAGGTTGTGTTAGTCTGAGATGAAAGGGAAGACAGTAGCAAGAGGGGATGGATGGGATTAAAGGGATCAACTGCAGAAATAGTCTTAATAGCAAGCCTGGCCTACTGCCAGGTTGTTCTTGGCGAGAGCCTTCTCATTACCAGATAAGAACAGTACATGAAGTGCCCTCTACGCAAATAAAGAGGCCTCTGGGCTAAGCTTTTGTGCCCTGTGTGACAGAAAGCAAAAACTCTATGCTGCACACTGAACCGGGATACCTAGATGTTAAAGCACATCCTTAAACATTACTCATAACTTGTCTCTCATCCCAAACACAGGGTCTTCAGGGCCTCCCAGGACCGAAGGTAAGGCTGCAAAACATTACACCCTGAAATTCTACTAGACTGCCTAGGTGCAAGAATTTTTCGGTAACTACTTTCTAGCTTGCAAACGTTATTTACCGTCTTGGTAAGAGGACAAATACTTCTGAATATTTTCTTGAAGGAAATGGATTAGCAGGTCTCAATTTAGGACCCAGAAAATTGGTAATTTTCTCCAGTTTTCACCCGGAGGAGTGGGAAGCCAATGGCCCTTGGAAATCTTTCCACGAGAACATAGTTGAAATCTTTGTCTGAAGGGTGCAGGTCTGTACAGCGGGATGGACAGCCTGTCATACAATCTTAAGTAACTGAGCTCTAGCTTAAAATTAGCCAGCTTCCATACCCTGTAAATTCTGCTGTAAAGCCACTCAAGAACTTCACTGTTCTTGATTAGAAGCTTTCTAATCTCCGTCCAAATGTGTTTATGCTCCGCTTGCACCGTTGGTTTGCCTGCGTATGACAGTACCTAGATGAAAAAAAGATTTGAGTGGAAATGCTCAAGGAGAGCTGCGTCTTTTCTCTGACATTCTTGACAAAGATTGGAAAATGTGGAAAGTGTCTTAATTCTTCTGGTTATGCTTAGTATTTGGCTATCAGTGCTATTTGGGTGCTAAGGAGGATAGTATATTTATCCTGATTCATCTTTTCCCTGAGAGTTGATTAGAGATACGGTTATCTGCCTTTCTTGTCTGTAGCTCACTATCCACTGCTGTCAAGTGTCCGGGAAACCTCCGTAAGGTGCAGTTGTCTTTGGAGTGTGTGCCAAACAAATGCAGGTGACAGTCTCGCACAGCACAGACTGGGAGGGAGACAGAGGAAGTACTGCACCAGTTGCTCCTTGAACAGAGGATCCACGTAGGCTTAACGAGCAGGTGCAACGAGATGTCCCGAATGTGGAAGTCTTCGTTCCATCCCTGCCATTTGTAATAAGTCTTTCTGTAATAAGGCTTCCAGTAGGTGGGAGGGAAGAGCATTTTATATTCTTTGCAGACATGTCAGAAACAAGCAACACCTCCAGGTATGTGCTTGAGGCAAATAGTGCTGTAGAGCAGTGGGCAGTGACACCTGGCTGTAGGGAAACTGGAGTGCTGGTGGAGTGAGCCAGCAATGTGCTGTCCTACAATTGTAGCAGAGCACGGCAAGCAGGCTTACTGTTCCTGTGCAAACCTGGTGCTTCTGACACTTCTGCTTCAAAATGCAACCACGGTAGTGTTTTGAAATACCCTATGAACTGGAGTGGGGGAGGAAAACCTTGGAGTTGCATTTTAAATTTATGAAAACAGAGTATTTTGTTTAATACTGCTTTATGGTTTATAAGAATTCTTAAAACTCCATTGGAAAAGGAATGAGGATTTTTTTTCCCAAATTTTGAAACTGATGCCTTTGCATTTACAAAAGTCACAGAATCACAGAATCACAGAATAGTAGGGGTTGGAAGGGACCTCTGTGGGTCATCTAGTCCAACCCCCCCGCCGAAGCAGGGTCACCTACAGCAGGCTGCACAGGACCTTGTCCAGGCGG